>Ga0310690_10007403_pt1 | contig 14148 bp, 15 predicted proteins | sample AusTroGonzalo_MG_2_FD_207661 | JGI IMG/M metagenome (GOLD analysis project Ga0310690, IMG submission 207661) | Bovine rumen microbial communities from tropical cattle in Woodstock, Queensland, Australia - Gonzalo_04 (v2) (version 2) | ecosystem: Host-associated > Mammals > Digestive system >...
TTACCCGTGGAGTTAAAGGAACCTATATATGTTTTTATAATTTCAACATATTAGTTAATTTAGTTGATAATTTTTAAAAAATATATTATAATATAATAAGAAAGGAGAAAGTTGAATGAGTAAACATTATAATACACTAGGGAGTAGATTTTTTTGCACAAAGTGTGGAAAAGAAGGAATTCCTATCCAGAGAAAAAAAGGACAAGAACGAGAATCTGGACACTTAAAGAAATTATATTGTATTTATTGCGGTGAAGAGGTTAATCATGTCGAGATTAAAGAAGATAATCCCGCTTATACATTAGAAGATTTTAAAGAAGAATTTGAACTAGGTAGATTTGAAGAAGGTCAACGAAGTGCAATGGGAGATTTAAGTTTATGTAGTAAACTAGATTGTCCTTACAATAAGGATGGTAAATGTTGGAATTCTAATTATTCAACAGATTGTCCTTATAGACCAAGTCGAGAGGTGATAGATAATGGATAGTATAGCGATAGCTCTTGGATGTTTAATTGGCTTCAATGTAATAAGTTTTTTAAATATAATATCATTAAGAATAGATATTAATGATATTAAAGAACAATTAGAGGAGAAATAATTATGTTAAAAGGATTTGTACATTTAATTAATTCAGATTATAATGAAGAAACTGGTGTATCAAAAGTATTAATAGATACGGATTTAGGTTCTTTTTATGGATTTGCAAAATTACACCCAGAAGATAGCGATTATGCATCTAAGTTTACTGGTTGCAGATATGCGGAAATCCGTGCTACAATTAAATATTTAAAAATGAAACAAAAAATTGCTTTATATGGTTTAAAATTATTAAATAGAGTAAAGCCAGATAAAAGTGTTAACTTATTACAAGAGGAAATTAATAAAGAATTAGAAGAAGTTAAAAAAGCAATTGAGTTTTCAATTAATACATTAACAACAGATATTAAAGAAAGACCTGAATTAATTAAAAAGATTTATAGTAATAAGGAAGATAAGTAATTATCTTCTTTTATTTTAGGAGTGATTTTATGGTAGAAATATATACAGATGGAAGTGCATTAAATAATGGAGATATTAATAACTGCGGCGGGTTCGGTGTATGCGCTCTTATTCCCGATGAAAATTCAAAGTCGGGTTTCCGCATAGATAAAATGATTTGAGATAGAGAAGAATCAACTACAAATAATAGAATGGAATTAATGGCATTATTAACTGCTCTTGAACTAACTCAAACAGAGTATAAATACGATCAATGTATTATTAAGTCGGACTCTGCATATTGTGTAAACATGTTTAATGATTGGATTTACTCTTGGCAACGCAATGGATGGGTTCGCCCTAAAAATGCAGAAATCAAAAACTTAGATTTAATACAAAAAATATGGGATTATTGTATTATTAATTATCCCAATTTCCGTGTTGAAAAGGTTAAAGGTCATTCTAATATTATTGGTAATGTTATAGCAGATTATTTAGCCACTGATAATATAGATAAATTAGTCATTTTTTTAAAAGAAAATGATATAGAGTACCCTTTTTAATGAAATTTTGATTTACATAAAAAATTATGATATAATATAAATAGCAAAAAATGAAAGGAGAAAAAATATGAACGATAAATTATATACAAAAGATTCGATCGAAAGTTTATCTCCGCTAGAATTTACCAGACTTAAACCTGGAGTCTATGCAGGAGATACAACATATTCAACACAATTATTAGTTGAAATATTATCTAATGCTGTTGATGAATATAGATTAGGTCATGGTACTCAAATTGATGTAAAAATTGATAATAGAGATGGCGACACAACCATTGAAGTTCGTGACTATGGACAAGGTTTCCTTCCTAATGAATATCGTGAAGATGGAAAAACTGTTCTAGAAGCTGCTTTTAGTGTATTAAATACATCAGGAAAATATCGTGAAGATGGTACCTATGAAGGAACTTCATTAGGTAGTTTTGGTATTGGTTCAAAAATCACGAATTTCTTATCTCATGTTCTAGATGTTAAAACTTGGAGAGATTCAGAAGTTGAACATATTCAATTTATAGAAGGTGTATTTGATCAAAGAGAAAGCGAAACATATCGCGATCCTGCATTAACAGGTACATCAGTAATTTGGTCACCAAGTGAAGAATTCTTTACTCATACGTCAGTAGAAGAAAATAAGGTAAGAGATTTAATTAATACTATTAGTTGTTTATGTCCTGGATTAACAATTAATCTAACTATTGATGGAAAAACTGAGAAATATGTATCTCAACATGGACTAAATGATTTAGTAGATGGTGCAGTTTTAAATAAAGAAATTATTACTAATAGATTTAATATGAAATATGAAGATGGTAAAGAAAAAATGGATATGGTATTAACATATACTTCAAATTATTCTTTAACATTAGTACCTTATGTTAATACAGGTTTAACAGAAAAAGGTCCTCATATATCTCAAATTAAAACAGTTATCACAAGAGAATTTAATAAATTCTTTAGAGATAAAAAATGGTTAAAAGAAAAAGAAGAAAACCTAGCTGGTGATGATATTCAAGAAGGTATGTTTGTAGTATTTAATTTAACTGCTCCAAATGTAGCTTATGATGCTCAAGTAAAAACTACTATTACTAAAATAGATATGAGTAAATTTACTCAAGCATTATCAGAAAGTCTACAAGCATGGTTATCTTCAAATGAAAAAGAAGTAAAAATTATTTTTGATAAAAGTGCGGCTGCTCGCAAAGCACGTGAAGCTGCGAAGAATGCTCGTGAAAGAGTAAGAGAAAATAATAAGAAGAAAGAAAAAGCATTAAAATTTGATAGTAAACTTGCTGATTGTTATTCAAAAGATAGAAGTAAATGTGAAATATATATCACAGAGGGCGATTCAGCAAGCGGAAATTTAAAATCTGCAAGAGATAATGAATTTCAAGCAGTTATGCCTGTTCGTGGAAAAATACTTAATACTCAAAAGGCAAGCATAGATAAAATTCAAAAGAATGCAGAGATTATGACAATGATTGATGCTTTTGGATTATATATCGACACAAAAACTATGAAAGTTACTTATGATAAAGATAGTTTAAGATATGGTAAGATTATTATTGAATCTGATGCCGATGTTGACGGTGCTCATATCAAAAACCTATTTTATACTTTTATTTGGAATTTCTGTCCTCAATTAATTGAAGACGGTTATGTATATGCAGGAGTACCTCCGCTATATAAAGTAACAATAGGTAAAGATTATAAATATATAAAAAATGATGAGGAATTAGAAAAATTTAAGAAAACAATAGGTGACAAAAAAATCCAGGTAAACCGTCTTAAAGGTTTGGGTGAAATGAGCGTAGACGAGACTGAAGAAACATTGACCGATCCTAACAATAGAATAATTAAACAGATAACAGTTGAAGATGCACAAGCGGCAGATGTATTATTTGACCAATTAATGGGAACTGGAGTTGTAAGTAGAAAAGAATTTATTAAACTTCATTCAAAGGAGGCTACTTATAATGCAGAATAATGATATATTAAATGAATTAAGTACCAACTTTATTGAATATGCAGTTGCGGTTAATACCGATCGTGCCATTCCAGATGCTACATCAGGATTAAAGCCAGTTGCCCGCAGAATATTATGGGGTGCCTTTGAAAGTGGTTATTTATCATCTAAACCTCATGTTAAGTCTGCTAAAATAGTTGGAGATGTTATGGGTACTTATCATCCACATGGTGATACATCAATTTATGGGGCTCTTGTTAGATTATCTCAACCTTGGGTTATGCGTTATCCGCTTATAGATTGGCATGGTTCAAATGGTAATATTGATGGCGATGGCCCTGCGGCAATGCGTTACACAGAGTCTAGACTTTCAAAACTTGCTGAAGAAGGATTATTAGAAGGCATTAAAAAGAAAAATGTTGATTTTATTCCTAACTATTCAGAAGATTGTGAAGAACCTGTTACATTACCAGCTATTTTCCCTAACTTATTATGTAATCCGAATACAGGAATCGGAGTCGCAATGGCATGTAACTGGGCTCCGCATAACTTAAAAGAAGTAGCACAAGCAATCTATGATTATATGGATGGCAAAGAGCCTACATTACCTGGACCAGATTTTCCAACAGGTGGTATTGTTATTAATAAAAATGATATTCCTGCAATTATGGCAACTGGACATGGTAGTGTTAAGATTCGCGCTAAATATAAAGTAGAAGGACAAAATATAGTCTTTTATGAAGTTCCATATGGAGAAGCTATTGAAAACTTAATTACTGAAATTGGTGAAGTTTGTGATAGTAAAGATGTTGAAGGTGTAAAAGATATTAGAAATGAAAGTAATAAAAAAGGTTTAAGAATTGTTGTTGAATGTGAAAAGGGTATCAGCCCTGATGCAATAGCAAATAAACTATTCTTAAAAACTAATTTACAAAATACTTTCTCATATAATCAAGTTGCTTTAATAGATAAAACTCCTACAGAATTAAATTTAAAACAATGTATCAAAGTATATATAGAACATAATATAAAATGTTTAATTAAAGAATGTGATTTTGATTTAACAAAAGCAAAAGCTAGATTAGAAATTGTTAAAGGTCTATTGATTGCTCTTGAAGACATTGATAATATTATTACTAAGATTAAGAAAAGCGAAAGTGCGGCAGCTGCTAAAACAGCACTAATGACAGATTATCATATGACTGAACCTCAAGCTAAAGCTGTACTTGACATGAAATTAGCTCGTTTAGCAAAACTTGAAAAAGTTGAAGTTGAAAATGAGAAAAAAGAATTGGTAGAAAAAATCAACACTCTACAAGAAATATTAAAAAGTGAAGATAAACAAATCAAAATTATTAGAGAAAGACTTGAAGCTATTGTTAAAAAATATGGCGATGCTCGTAGAACAGAATTAACACAAATAGATATTCCTAAAGAAGATAAAGAAATTGTTGCAGTAGTACCTGAAGATGTTGTCGTTATGATATCACAAACAGGCGACATTAAAAGGATCCCTAAATCTAGTTTCCGCACACAAAGAAGAAATGGTAAAGGAATTAAAACCGAAGATGATGCAACATTAGCAACTATTAAAACTAACACTATTGATAACCTATTATTATTTACTAATAAAGGTAAAATGTATAAAATGTTAGTAGATAAACTTCCTGTTGGTACTAATGTTTCAAAAGGAGTTAATGTTGCTAACTTAATTAAAATTGAACCAGATGAAAAAGTAATTGCAATTACATCTTTAGCAAGAGAAAATCAAGCTAAATATGTAGTATTTATTACTAAGCAAGGATTAATTAAAAAGACATTATTAGAAGAATATACTAAAACTAAACGCGGAACTGGAATTGCAGCAATCAGCTTAAAAGATGGCGATAGTCTAGCTAATATTGAATTAATGAATGAAGAAGATATGATTATTATTACTAAACAAGGTCAATCAATTCATTTTGAAACTAAGAGTATTGCGGCTATCGGTAGAGTAACAGCTGGAGTTAAAGCGATTAAACTTGCTGAAGGCGATGAAGTTTTAACTGGATTAGTTATTAAAGATAATTTAGAAAAAGTTGCAATATTTACACAAGGTGGTTATGGTAAAAAAGTTTCAATAGATGAATTCCCATTACAAGCTAGAGGCGGCAAGGGCGTATTAGTATTTAAAGAAACGCCAACTTCCGGTCTTATAGCGGGCGCCGCAATGATAAATAATGAAGATATTATATTATTAATAGGTAAAAATTCAATATGCATTTCCGCAACTGATATTCCAGCTTTAGGTCGCCAATCAACTGGAAATATAATGATACAAACTCAAGTTAAAAATATAGTAAAAATATAGGAGGATAATATGAATGATAGTAAAACAGCAATGGATAGAATTAGAATCTTAGATTCAGAAGGTAATGAATATAAAACTTTTTCAGGTACTTGTTCAATACCTTTTTTATCTTCTAGTGAAAAAGAAAAACAACCCATTATGATTGAAATACCGCTTGAAGAATATAAAGAATTATTAATGATAAAAGGAAAATATGAAGAATTAAAATCTCAAAGAGTAGATTATCCTCTCCCTTATAATAGAACGACAATAACCTATACTGATTCAAAAGGTAAATCAACTACTATTTCACCAAATTATAAAAAGTAACTTGCTAAAAGTTACTTTTTTGTTTTTTTATAAAATATATGATATAATTATTATATAAAGGAAAGAGGAACTTATATGGAAGAAATAAAAGAGTTAATTGAAAAATTAAATTATTATACAAAGTTATATGACGAAGGACATCCCGCAATTAGCGATAAAGCATGGGATGATATGTATTTTAAGCTACAAAGATTAGAACAAGAATATCATATTTATCTTCCTGAAAGTCCTACTCAATCAATAAATTATCAAGTAGTTAATCAATTACAAAAGGTAACACATCTTCATCCAATGCTATCTCTTGATAAAACTAAATCTTTAGAAGAAATTTATAATTTTGTTAAGAATAAAGAATATATAGGAATGGCTAAAATGGATGGTTTAACTTGTTCATTAAGATATAACAATGGTAAATTAGTAGGTGCGGAAACCCGCGGAAATGGTATTATTGGAGAAAATATTTTACATAATGCTCTTACAGTATCAAACATTCCAAAGAAAATTGATTATAATGACTTATTAGTTGTTGATGGAGAAATTATTTGTACCTATGAAAATTTTGAAGAATTTAGTGATGAGTATAAAAATCCTAGAAATTTTGCTTCAGGTAGTATTAGATTATTAGATAGTAGTGAATGTGCTAAAAGAAAATTATCTTTTATTGCTTGGGATTGTATAGTAGGATTTTTTGATAGAACGCTATCTGAAAAATTACATGATTTAGATGTATTAAATTTTGATGTTGTACCATATTTTATTGGTGGTGTCGGTAGTGATTTAAATGATATTGAACAACAAAGTAATTTCCTTAAAAAGGAATGTGCTGAAAATAGTTATCCTATTGATGGCTTAGTATTTAAACTTGATAATTGTGATGAATATGAAGCTGCAGGTAGAACCGATCATCATTTTAAGGGTGGTTTAGCATATAAATTTTATGATGAAGTCTATGAAACTAGATTAATTAATATTGAATGGAGTATTGGTCGCACTGGTCAAATTAGTCCAATTGCAATATTTGATTCTATTGATATAGATGGAACAGAAGTTACTCGTGCAAGTTTACATAATATTAGTGTTATGGAAGACCTAGGCATTACAGAATATGGTCAGTTACTTGAAGTATATAAAAGTAATATGATAATTCCGCAAGTCAAACGCGTAGTTCCAGAATCTACTTGTGATGTTTATATGCCACAAAATAATATTGAAATACCAGAAAAATGTCCTATCTGCGGAGGCTCTACAACAATTATTCAAAAAAATGATAGTAAAGTATTGTATTGTGATAATCCTAATTGTGAAGGAAAATTAATTAATCGTATAGACCATTTTTTTGGTAAAAAGGGTTTAGATATAAAAGGTATATCAAAAGCAACAATAGAAAAATTAATTGATTGGGGATGGGTAAATGAAATCTCAGATGTATTTGAATTATACAATCATCAACAAGAGTGGAAAAACAAACAAGGTTTTGGAGAGCGCTCTGTTATACGTATCCTTACATCCATCAGAGAAGGTTCTTATTGTAACCTCGAATCCGTTATTGCTGCAGCAGGAATTCCGCTTATTGGCAGAACTGTCGCTAGACAAATCGCGAGCATCTTTGATACATACGAAGATTTCAGAGAAGCCACTAGGACTTTTGATTTTTCAGAGCTAGATGGTTTTGGATATGAAATGAATAAATCATTAAAAACTTTTAATTATAATGAATTAGATAAAATTGTTAATAATTATTTAATAATAGAAACAAAAATAGTTAATAATACTAATAACAAATTAGAAAATTTAACTTTCTGTATAACAGGAAAAGTTAATATATTTAAAAATAGAGATGAATTATCTGAGTTTATTATTGCGGCCGGCGGAAAAACTGTCGGGGCTATGTCCGCAAATGTAGATTATTTAATTAATAATGATGTAACTTCTACAAGTGCTAAGAATAAAAAAGCACAAGAACTAGGTAAACCGATAATCAGTGAGCAGACATTTATGGATATGTTTGACTTAAAAAAATAATTTTGTTATAATATATATAACAAAGATGAAGAAAAAAGTCATCAAAAATATTTTGACAAAAGATAAAAATTTTGTTATAATATATTTGTTATAAAAGAATTAAAACAACAAAAGAGAAAAGGAGAAATTTATTATGATGTCAGAAAATAGTAAAATTGTTTTAGAATTCGTAAAAGCAAACGATGGTAAAAATATTACAGCTGCAGATATAGCTGAAGGAACAGGATTAAGCGCAAGACAAGTTAATGGAATCGTTACTAGTGCTTTCCAAAAGAAAGGTTATATGACTAGAGAAGCTGCTGAAATCGAACTATCTGATGGTTCTCATAAAGCAGTTAAATTCATCAAATTAACTGATACTGGTAGAGTATTAGATCCTGACGCAGAAGAAACTGCTGAATAATTAAAGTAAGAGGTGGAGGTTTCCACCTTTTTTTGTGGAGGAAAATATGGATTTGTTTACTATATTATTATTGGTGATATGTGGTGTAATGTCTTATTTATATATCATTGAAAAAAATAAAAATATAGAACATAAATCTTTTAATGATAAAATTGATAAAGAAAATGAGCAATTAGAATTAAAGAATAGTATTCTTAAAAAAGAAATTCAAGATAAAGAAGATATGTTGAATCAAGCGGATAGTGTTGCTCGACAAGCCTTTAGTGCTTACTGTGATGTATTAGAAAATAACTATCAAGAGAAAGAACAAGAATATGCGGAAAGTGCAGCTTTACTTGCTCAAAGCTATGAGAATAAACAGGCGGAAATCCTTGCGGAAATAGATTTATGTAAGAAAGATCTAGATAAAATCCGCGCAACTCAGGCTGCCGCAATTCAAGCTCGCATTAGAGAACAAGAAATTCAAAAGAATATAACATTTTATACTCTTGAACTGTCAGATATAGATAAGCGAGAAATACATATACTTCAATCTATTGAAACTGAACTTCGAGATCCGCGTCCTATTCGTATGGCAATTTGAAATGCTTACTATCTTAAAAAAGCAAATGAATTATATTCTCGTGTAGTTGGCAATACAGATACTTGTGGTGTATATAAAATAACTAATATTCAAAATAATATGTGCTATATTGGACAAGCTAGAAGTGTTAAAGAGCGTTGGCGTGAACATATGAAATGTGGTCTTGGTATTGATACACCTGCAAATAATCAACTTTATAAAGATATGAAAACTCTAGGTTTATCAAACTTTACTTTCGAGCTATTGGAGCAATGTCCCGTCGCACAATTAAATGAAAAAGAGGCTTTTTATATAAACACATATGATAGTAAAAACTATGGTTATAATTCTACAAGCGGAAATAAAACATTTTAATTTGATTTATAAAAATAAAAATGATATAATTATTATATAAAAGAAAAAGGAGTAATTAAAATGTTATGGAATAAAAAAGATAATACTGTAATTAATAAATTAGAAGAATTTGAAACTTATAAATTAAATAACAGAGAAATTTTTATTGATAATATTTCAGTTGGTCTTGCTAATATGATAGATGGTCAAATTAGAGTTTGAAATCTCTTAGATGATGCTATTGCAGTTCAAGATAGAGAACCAATTAAAATTTATATTAATTGTGATAATGGTACATTACCTACTATCACAACTATTTTAGATGCAATAAAAATGTCAAAAACTCCAGTTTATACTTTTAATACTGGAGTGGTAGGTATGGCCGCATTATTTGTATATTTAGCTGGACATAAGAGATATTGTTATCCAATGGGTGTATTTCATTTCGATCCAACAGATTTTGATTTGACACCATATGATTTAAACCCTACTGATTCTCAATTCTATACTATGAAAGATTGTTTATCAGTAATACATAATGAATTAAAAAGAATGTTAATTGAAAAAACAGATATAGAAGAAACTCAATTAAATAAACATATGTCTCATAGTTGGTATATATCAACAGAAGATGCAGTTAAACTTAGAATATGTAATGAGATATGTAGAAAACATTTTAAACTAGAAAGGGAAGAAAGATAATATGACAATGAATGAATTTTTAAAAGAATTAGAAAATGTTACTCAATATTTAAGTCCTGAAGCTATTGAATTTTATAACGACTTAAAAAATAAAGAAAGTAATACTTTTACTGAAAAAGGTAAAGCAATATTAAAAGCTATGCAAGATAATAAAGAAAAATATATGAATGTATTTACTTCTAAGCAATTAGGAGAACTTTGTGGAATGGCGCCTCGTTCAGTATCTGGTTCTATTAAAAAACTTATTAATCAAGGATATGCAGAAAAGAAAGGCTTGTCTCCAGTATCATACGGTATAACACTTAGCGGAGATGCGCTTCAACTTGACAACTAGAAAAATTTTTGATATAATAATTATATATAGTTTTGAGTTAAAAAAGAAAAAGGAGAGAAAAAGTTATGAAAAAAATGATTAACACAGAAAGAATTGAAGGAAGAGTATATCAACATAATTTAGTAGAAAAGACAGTTCAAAATAAAGATTCTCAAAATTATGGTAAGACTTTTATTTCAGGTAATTTAGAAATCGCAGTAGATGATGATTGTCTAAATGTTATCCCAGTTCATTTTACATATGTAACTGAAACAACTAATTCTGGAAATAAAAATGCAACTTACACAAATTTAAAGAAAATTATTGATGAAGGTAAAACAGTTATTGCTAATGGAGCAGATGATGCTTTAAAAGTTAGAGTAGACACTGCATTAGCATTAAATGATTTCTATACACAAGATGATAGACTTGTTTCAACAAAAGTAAATGAAGGTGGTTTTGTAACAATAATTATTGCATTAGCACCTGAAAATGAAAGAAATACATTCTCAATGGATATGTTAATAACTTCTGCAATTAGAACAGAAGCAGATCCAGATGTAGCAAACTCTGAAACTTTAGTAACAGTAAAAGGAGCTGTATTCAACTTTAGAAATAACTTATTACCAGTTGATTTTGTTGTTAAAACAAATGAAGGTATGGAATATTTTGAAGGTTTAGGAGCAACTCAAGGTAATCCTGTATTCACAAAAGTATGGGGTAGAATTTATTGTGGTTCAAATAAACAAGAAGTTAAAGAAGAAACTGCATTTGGTGAAGAAGCTGTAAGAACTTATGAAAGAAAAATTAGACAATGGGTTATTACAGGAACTTCAAAAGTACCATATGATTTCGAAGATGAAACAGTTTTAACTAGTGCTGAAGTAACAAAAGCAGCTCAAGATAGAGAATTAATGTTAGCTGATACAAAGAAACGTAACGAGGATTATAGAGCTCAAAAAGAAGCAACTGGTGCTGCAACATCTAGTAGTCAACCTACTTCACCTGTAAGCGTAGCAACAGGAACATTTAATTTTTAATAAATAGATAATAAGGCGGAGATGCATTTCCGCCTATTATTCAATTAAAGAAAGAGAGGAATACATATGGCAATTAATTTATTAGAAATACAACCACATCAAATAAGTAGAGATTTAAGTGGTTATATTACATATATTTATGGAGCTCCAAAAGTTGGTAAAACAACTCTAGGTGCAGGAATGCCTAAACCATTATTACTTGCTTTTGAACGCGGGTATAATGCTTTAGCTGGAATTATGGCACAAGATATCATGTCTTGGTCAGATATTAAACAAGTTGTTAGAGAGTTAAAAAAACCTGAAGTTAAGGAAAAATTCTCAACAGTTATTATAGATACTGTTGATATCGCCGCAACTTATTGTGAAAAATATATTTGTGGTCAAAATGGCGTTAATGCTATTGGTGAAATCCCTTATGGTCAAGGTTGGACTCTATTGAAAAAAGAATTTGAAGATGTATTTAGAACAATCACTCAATTAGGTTATGCTGTTTGTTTTATAGCTCATTATAAAGAAGGCAGTTTTAAGAAAATTGATGGTTCTGAGTTCTCAATAATTAGACCTTCTATTTCTGATACTTATAATCGTATTATTGAAAATATGGCTGACCTTTATGGTTATATGTATATTGATAATACAGATGGTAACTCTGTTGCTAAAATTAGATTACGTTCTCAGGATGGATCTGTTGCATGCGGTTGCCGCTTCAAATATATGGTAGAAGAAATACCTGCTGATTATGAAAGTTTAGCAAAAGCAGTTAATGATGCTATTGATGCAGAAGCTAAACAAAAAGGTGCTCAATTCATTACAAATGAAAGAGCAGAAGTAAAAGCAGAAGAATTAGATTTTGATAAAGTTATGAAAAACTTTGAAGATGTAATTGGTAAGATTTCTGCAAAGGCTGGCTCAGATGAAGCTATGGCTACAGTATGGGCTCCTAAAATTACTCAAATAACAGAGAAATATTTAGGTAAAGGCAAAAAAGCAAGTAATTGCACAAGAGACCAAGTTGAAATGCTTAATTTAATAGTATTAGAACTTGAAGATTTAGTGAGATAAAAGGAGATGAGAAGATATAAGTATAACATTTAAAAAACTTATATCTTCTCTTTTTATTTTTTAAGAAAGTGGTTGATGAATTATGGCAGCACATTTTGTAATTTGTAAATACTGCGGTGAAAAATTTAATAGAGATATTGAACCTTTTATAGAAGTGGGCGGCCGCCGATATGCGCACAAGGCGTGTGTCGAGCGAGTAGACGCCGCAATCCCGCAAGATGAAAAAGATTATGCAAACTTAGAAACATATATAAAGAAATTATTCGGTATTAAAACCTTAAATATTAAAATGAGAAAACAAATTCAAGAATTCCATCAAGATTATAATTATACTTACACAGGAATTCTTAAAACTCTATACTGGTGGTATGAAATTAAAGGACATACAACTGAGCTTGCACAAAATGGAATTGGTATAGTTCCATATGTTTATCAAGATGCAGAGAAATATTACTATACATTATATTTAGCAAAGCTAGTTAATGATAATGCACCTTTACATAAACCTATTGTTCAAGAGGTTGAGATAGCATCTCCACGAGTAACAACGCAAACTAGAAGATTATTTCATCTAGATGATGATAATTAGGAGGGTACATAATGAAAAAATACACAGACATATCAGCAACAATTCAAGTTATAGGTTGTATTTATCAAAATGTTTCTTTATTAGATGACGAAAAATATTTCTTTAATGAAGATGACTTTACTGAAGAATTTCATAAAATATTATTTGGTTCTATATATAATCTTCATGCTCTTGGAGCAAAAGAAGTTAATGTTAATGCTATTGAAGATTATCTTAAAGATAGACCTAAAAGTTTAGCAGTATATAAAAGTTATAAAGGTGCAGAATACTTACAAAAAATAAGTGAAAATATTCAATTATCAACATTTGATTATTATTATCAAAGAGTTAAAAAAATGACATTACTTCGTATGTATAACAATGCGGGAATGGATTTATCTTGGCTTTATGATGTTGATAATATATTAGATGCAAAAAAGAAGCAAGTACAAGAAGATTGGTTAGACAATGCTTCCTTAGATGAAATTGCTGATTTAATAGATAAAAAAATATCTGAAATTAGAATGAAATATGTTGATGACTCAAATGAAGATTTTGTACAGGCGGGAGATCGTATGACAGAACTTATCGAGAGTCTTCAAAAAAGACCTGAGATTGGTTATCCAATGTATGGCCCATTAATTAATACAATAACAAGAGGAGCTAGATTGAAGAAATTTTATCTACGATCTGCCGCAACAGGTGTTGGTAAAACAAGAAGTATGATTGCTGATGCTTGTGCTATTGCTTGTGATAAAATATATGATACTGAAAAACAAGCATGAATTGAAAATGGTACAAAAGAACCAACTATATTTATTACAACAGAACAAGAAATAGATGAAATTCAAACTATGATGTTAGCTTTCTTATCAGGTGTAAATGAAAGTCATATTGTTTATAATGCTTATGAAGAAGGAGAATTAGAAAGAGTTAGATATGCGGCAGAGCTAATTTC
>Ga0310690_10007404_pt1 | contig 14147 bp, 9 predicted proteins | sample AusTroGonzalo_MG_2_FD_207661 | JGI IMG/M metagenome (GOLD analysis project Ga0310690, IMG submission 207661) | Bovine rumen microbial communities from tropical cattle in Woodstock, Queensland, Australia - Gonzalo_04 (v2) (version 2) | ecosystem: Host-associated > Mammals > Digestive system >...
GCTCCGTCAGGCAGCCCGAAGCGCTGTCTGCAAGATCAATATTGATTCCGATATCCGTCTGGCCATGACTGCGGTTATCCGCAAGTATTTTGCTGAGCACCCGGATCATTTCGATCCCCGCCAGTACCTCAAACCGGCTCGTCAGGCTGTTAAGGATATGGTTGCTCACAAGATCAAAAACGTCCTTGGCTGTGACGGCAAAGCCTGAACAATCCAAACGTTATAATGAACGGCTTCCGGTTGTTTCCGGAAGCCGCTTTCTTTTCTGCTGCGTTTCAGTTCCTGTCCTTAACCCCCACATAGATCCTTTCCGGTTTCGCTTCATACGTATCCGTATAGAGCAGTTTCCTTCCGGTCTGTGTGTTGCCTGTATACTGAACCAGGTAACCGTTCACAACATAACCTTCTTTAGCTTTTGTGACGCTTTCCTGCTGGTCCTTATAAGTGACATACGTACCGTTGGTATCCTTGATATAAACGGGATTGAAAGGCGCCGGGATGGTTTCTACTATTTCAGATTCCAGTTCATACCGGACATCACCCATATCCTCACCGTAAATAGTCACTTTTGCGATTAACCTCTTTTTATTGGAAGGATCCTGCTGAACACCTGCGATGATATAGATTGAACCGTCTGTATTGTTTTTGAAAGAGAAATCAATCTTTCTTTTCCCAACCCAGTATACAGTTGCGTCCTTACCGTAATCCGCGTAGCTGACAGCATCGGAATGTGGCTCGCGCTTAACGATCTGCAGTCCCGCACAGACAGCGGCCTGATACAGGGTTGTGCTAGCCTGGCAAACACCTCCGCCGCATCCTTCCACATGTTCGCCGTAAACATATTCTATAGCTGGGAAAAAGCCTCTTGCCTCTGTTCTCTCTCCCACAACATTATTAAAACTGAAAGTCTTTCCTGGTTCCAGAATATAACCATTGATATAATCAAAAGCGTGCTGGATATTTTTATTACGGTTGTCTGTTGAATGCTTATCAATCGGAGTGTAGATCGAAGATCGAAGCATGTAGTGCTTAATCAGATCTGCTTTTCTGATTTCGGGTTCAATCCTTTGAGGCTGTAACTCAATCGTTCCGCTTTCCATGGTGGAAACCATGTGGTAAAGCTGTTCTATAATTGGCTGTGTATCCAGGCTCTGGCCGTAGGATTCGTCTGTAATAACAAACGGATAAGGCTGCGAAGGATCAAACGCTGTCATAACTGCATTCTCTGCCGTCTTGTCGATGGATGCTTTGATCTCAGCGAGTTTATCATCAATTACCTGAGTATTCCCCCCCGGCTGAGCAGTATATGCGATATAGGGTTCCTGTTCCAGCCGAAGCATGTCGTTGTAACGTTGTTCTTCATCTCCGGAATGTCCCTGAAGCCATGCCTGATTCATGACATGAGACGGATCCACATTGAATTCAAGCATATCAGCGTTAATCTCAGCTATCTGCGCTCCGTTGTACATCAGCTGAACTTTCCAGGCGTCATGCCGCTGGCGGATCTGCGACTGTACGGAGTTCATAGCCTGTTCGGGCGTCATTCCGCCAAGATGGATCCCGTCCACATAAACTCCCGGGCAGAACAGCGAAGCATAAGGTTCCGTTTTATCTTTGATTTTTTTGTTATGCAGATATTGTTTGGCAGCAAAATACCCACCGGCACCCAGTGCAGCGAGCAGAAAAATGATGACAAAACAGATTAACCCCTTATGGCTTTTTGCTTTTTCCGGTGTTTTTTTTACAGGAGGCATGATAAAACCCCGCTGACTTCCGGAAATCGGATATTGTCCTGGATAGGAGTTTTGCGCCTGTTGCTGCGCATAATACCCTGTTTGAACAGGCTGGTTCAAACCGGTATTCTGCCATGGACCCTGTGAAGTATTCATTCGTACAGGATCCGGTGGGATATATCCCCTTCGTGGACCTGAGGAAGCCTGTGAAGCCATGTATTGAGCAGCGTTTTCAACACGCTCCGGAATCCGTTTTTCGTCTCTTCTGCGATTGGATCCCTGATTCATCATGCTTTCGCCTCCTCTCTCTGCATCGTTTCATTTTTTGTGCTAATTATGCTTCTGTTCTTGTCTGTTCAGCCACTTCTGAAGTAAATTCCTCCGCATTGTCAGCAGGTATTTCTTCATTCACGGATTCTTTATCTGTTTCATTGTCTTGTGCTTTGGCCCGGCTTTCCTCCAGAATCTCTGCAGCCGTCCTGGGCTTATCATCATCCAGGCCTTCAGCAATTATGCCTGTTTCCATCAAAGAAACAAACTCTGCACGGTTCAGAGTCTCCTGTTCCAGCAGTGCCTGGGTGAGCAATTCAAGTTTATCCTTGTTGTCAGTCAGAATATGCTTGGCTTTCTCATAACACTTGGCAAGAATTGAAGCAACCTCACGGTCAATCTTAGCCGCAATCTCTTCGCTGTATTCTCTGCTCTGGCCGAATTCCATGCCAACAAAAACTTCCTGATCGCTCCCGAGATAAATTGTTCCGATATTTTCGCTCATGCCAAACTGGGTCACCATTTTCCGGCATATCTCCGTTGCACGTTTCAGGTCACTGGAAGAACCGGTGTAGATTTCTCCCAGTCCGATCTCTTCGGCCGCATGACCGCCAAGCATCATAGTGATCTGGTCCAGCAGCTGGCTCCTGCTCATATTGTCATGTTCTTCTGCAGGCAGTGCGAGCGTATGTCCCGCTGCCTGTCCTCTGGGAACAATTGTGATCAGGTGAACTTCGTCACAGCCTTCCAGCAGGTGTCCAATGATTGCATGTCCGCCTTCATGTACGGCTACCATGCGGCGGTCTTTTTCGCTGACCTTATGGCTCTTCTTCTCAGGTCCCATCTGAACACGGGCAATAGCGTCAATAAGCAGCTGTTGATCTATCTTCTTTTTCCGGGCTCTGGCAGCAAGAATCGCAGCCTCATTCATGACGTTTTCCAAATCTGCGCCTGTGGCAAAAGGCATCCTTTTGGCAATATTGTCCAGATCAACATCTTCATCGAGTGTCTTTCCCTTGCTGTGCACTTTCAGAATGGCGACTCGCCCGTTCTGATCCGGATAATTGACAGTGACCTGGCGATCAAAGCGACCGGGACGCATCAGAGCCGGATCAAGAATATCGCGCCGGTTTGTCGCGGCCATAACAATAATGCCTTCATTTACGGCAAATCCGTCCATCTCAACCAGCAGCTGGTTCAGCGTCTGTTCACGTTCATCATGGCCGCCGCCGAGGCCGGCTCCGCGGTGACGTCCTACTGCATCAATTTCATCGATAAAAACAATGGCCGGCGCTACCTTTTTTGCCTGATCAAACAAGTCGCGCACACGGCTTGCGCCTACGCCAACAAACATCTCAACAAAGTCACTGCCGCTGATGGAAAAGAAAGGTACCCCAGCCTCTCCGGCGACAGCTTTGGCAAGCAGTGTTTTTCCGGTTCCTGGAGGTCCGACAAGCAGTACACCCTTAGGTATTCTCGCTCCGAGTTCAGTATAGTTGCGTGGATTTTTCAGAAAATCCACCATTTCCTGAAGTTCTTCTTTTTCCTCGTCTGCTCCGGCCACATCAGCAAAAGTGATTTTATTCTTTGTCGGATCCTGCATCCTGGCACGGCTCTTGCCGAAGGACATTACTTTTCCGCCGCCGCCCGCCTGAGAGCGGAACATAACGAACCAGATGACTGCCATGATCAGCAGCATAATCAGATATGGCAGGAAATCATACCACCAGGGTACAACAACCGGGGCACGATACTCAAGCTTGAAGGACAGCTGGTCTACTGTCATCTTATCAAGATCTACGCCTTTTTTATTTGCTTCAATCTGCCGGACAGACTCCAGAAAATCCTCACCGATTGTCGTTTCAAAATCGTAATTCCTGTCTGGAAAATCATCGGCCAGAACAGATGTAGTACTGGTCAGTCCTACAAGAGAACTGTTGCGAACAGCAACCCGGGCAACCTTTCCTTCTTTGATCATTTCCAGCAGCTGCGGATATTCAATTCTGCGGCTTACCGTTTGATTCAGTCCGCCGTTCAGAAGGATTGCTATCAGAAGCAGCGTTGAAAGCAGCACTACATATCCGACGATTCCTCTTGATGGTCTTTTATTCAAAAAGATTCCTCCTTCAGTAAAACCTCTTCGGATTCATTCTCCGTAAATTCTTGGCGATAATACACCGATATCCGGAAGATTCCGGTATACCTGATCGTAATCCAGCCCGTAGCCTACCACAAAGGCGTCAGGAATGTCAAAGCATACATAATCGACTTTCAGATCTTTTACTGTGCGTCGCGCTGTTTTGTCAAGCAGCGCAGCAATCCGGATGGAAGAAGCTCCCCGGTGTACAAGCATACTCCTCAGATAGTTCAGGGTCACACCCGTATCAACAATATCTTCAACAATAATGACATCCTTTCCGAGAATGTCCTTGTCAAGATCTTTCAGGACCCTGACAACACCGCTGGTCTTTGTTGCACTGCCATAGCTGGAAATAGCCATAAAATCAGTCGTTACCGGAAGATCAATTTCCCTGATCAGATCAGCGAAAAAAAGAGCGGCACCTTTCAGGATACAAACCATAACCGGTTCTTTTCCGACATAATCCATAGTGATCCTTCGGCCCAGTTCAGCCACTTTCTGAGCGATCTCTTCCTTTGTTACAAGTATTTTTTCCAGATCCTGATAAATGACAGCGTCCTTATTCATTTTCTTTTCCTTTCTTTATGCCATCCAGGGTATATCACCGATCCATGTCAGTCTGACTGATTGTTTTTCTGCATCCCAGCGAGGAATATTGCCCGCTCCGACGCCGCAAACCAGCATTACCTCGTCATTCCTGCACAACAGAGGGATTGTATCGCGAAACGGTTCCGGAATTTTACGGTCTGTCAGATAATCCTGAAGTTTCCTGCTCCCAGCACATCCGAATGGGCAGATCCTGTCTCCCGGTCTGCGTGTCCTGATCACACACCCTTCCAGAAACTGAACAGGAACTTCCTGGGTCATAATCCCATCGCCCGGAGCCCCTTCTGACGGCCCTGTTTTCAGAGTGAATTCCCCGAAAAGTGTCTCGGATCCGGACACAGGAACCGGAGGAAGTAAAATCACGTTCTTATCCTTCAGGAATAAGTATTTCCCTGCACGTACTGCATACGTATTCCCCGGAAGATTCATCTTCCCTTTACTGCTGTGAAGCAATGCAGCAATACTTTCAGTCTGCTTTTTGTTCAGCGTATGTTCCTGCAGCGCCGGTCCGTTCTGATCCCACCAAAGCCTTATAACACGTTTTTGTATGGGAGCAGGTTCATTCGCCAGGGCTTGAGCGTCAATCATGGATCCTTTTGCTATCCTTCCAAGCAGATCACTGGCCTGATTATTGAGCAGATCTTGATCTTCGCAGATCATACCCGCCGCATCACAAATCTTTTCAACAGCCGATAAGGAAAATCGTTCAAGCATCGGAATAAGTTCCATCCGGATTCTGTTGCGCAGATATACAGACTCCATATTGGATGAATCCTCTCTCCATCGTATCCCGTCAGCACGCAGAGTATCCCGTATTACTTGTCTTCTTACGTACAGCAAAGGGCGAATGATACGAAGATTTCCTGTCATTTCGTCCGCTTTCATGCAGGAGAGACCTTCGGGGCCTGATCCGCGAAGCAGTCTCATCATGAATGTCTCGGCCTGATCATCAGCATTATGAGCCAGCAGCAGTGCGTCATAGCTTTCCTTTTCGATAATACTCCTGAAAAAAGAGAATCTTGCCTCCCGTGCAGAAGCTTCGTCAGTTTTTCCTTTCAGTTCCGCACGGAAGATTCTGAAAGGAATCCCTTCTTTAAGACATAGATCAGCGCAAAAGCGTTCGTCTTCCTCTGCTTCATAGCCCCGGATTCCGTGGTTGATATGAACGGCTTCCAGGCTGATCCTCTTTTCTTTGACATCCCGGAGCAAAACCATAAGTAATGATACGCTGTCTGCTCCGCCTGAAAGGCCTAACAGATATTTGCCTTTCTGGAGTTTCCGGGATTTTGCCCGCAGTTCTGCAATTGCTTCATTCATTGTACCGGCCTTGACGGAGCGCCGCAGATTGCACATGGTTTCAGCTTGCTGTACTCTGGTTTGCTCAGTTCAGCATAAGTAAAGTGTCCCTGAAGCGGAAGATAGCGTTCATTGATCCGCTTGCAGTTTTGATCACGATGATAAAATTCCCCGCCGCTTGGATTGTAATAAAGCGGCGTATTCGCATACGTTTCAGGTTCGGCTGTAGGGGCTGGAGTCGGCGTGATCGACGGATCCGTAGTTTCTGCATTCTCATAGGTCTGCAGGCTCTTCGGGTCAACATACCACAATCCATCTGTTTCATGTACCATAATAATACTCATACGATATTTTACAGGATCTTTTCCGTTATTACGGTCCATCAGTGCGTTGATCGTCACAGTGCGGCTGGTATCATTTTCAGTGCCGGATACGTTTTCCACATAGTATTCTTTCGGGGTCCTGTTTGCCATCAGTCCGAAAAGTGCTGTTTTGGGATTTTCAACCTTGCTGGCCCAGGAAGGCGAGCAAAGTGTAAGCATATCATCCTGCCGATTGGCGCTCCAGTAAAACAGGAATGTCTGCAGCCTGTCTGTCACAGAGCTGTCAGGTTCAGGCTCAGGTGTGCTGGTTGCAGCAGGTGATTCCATCGTCATACTTGCAGATACAGCACCTGAATTGCCGCCGTCCGATGTGCCGGCCTGAATTGTATTGTTTTGTTCCTGAACAGGTGTTGTCCTGTTTTCTGAACCAGTCCCCCTGGCTATGTTGATAATCATAACCAATGAGAGAAGGCCAAAGACGATTGTATAGCAAAGCCGTTTATTGTTCGCAACCATTGGCTTCAGCCAAAGAAGTGCAATGGAAGCAACAGAAAAGGCAATAAACAGCCAGCGCAGGAAAGCCAGTCCAGGCACCATCATACCAATAGCAAACAGAGCGAGCAAAGCAGCACAAAAAATAATAAGATACATATCTGACAGGGCAAAAGGCCCTCTTCGGACAGGAACAGGCTGCGGAACATACCCCCCTCCGTTGAGCGGCACCTGTCCGTTCATATCCTGCAGCGGATTCGGATTGACAGGGATTTGTTGGTTGTTTCGTCCCATCTGGGTATATGCGTTATAGCCTTGGCTGTATCCATTCTGAGGCTGATAGCCCGGAGAATTATAGCCCTGGCTGTACGGAGTCTGAGGGATATAGCTTCCTCCCTGAGTTCCCGTAAAACTGTTGTATCCCTGTGCATTGCCAGGATAGCCTTGCTGAAAAGACGTCTGCTGAGTGTTATTATAAGAAAAACTCTGCTGTGTCTGTGTGTAACCCTGCTGCTGAGGATAGTTGTTTGTGGCAGCTTTGTTATCCTGATATGGTGCAACGGGCGGTTGTCCTCCGGTCACCTGGGGAGTCTGATAATTTCTGGATTGGTAGCCCGTCGGCGCCTGATACCCCTGCTGTGGCTGGAACATTTGCTGAGCCTGGTACCCTGGTTGTGTCTGATAACCCTGGGGAGCATAACCCTGGGCTGGATAAGCCTGAGGATTCTGATATCCCTGCATACTGGAATAATCCTGCTGAGCTTGATATCCTTGCTGGCCGGAATATCCCTGCTGGTTTTTTTTCATATCTTTTCCCTTCTGTTTCCGGTAGTTTATCTTTTATTTACGCATTGAGAAACCATCTCTTCAGACAGTAACTCAATATAAAATTTTATCATCCTTGTTTGGTCTTGTAAACTCTTTTTTCCGATCATTGACACTCGTTTTCAGCCTGTGATAATATAATGTAGTTTTGTGGAAATGGAGGGATTCGGATTTGTCATTCCGGAATCGTTCATTTCATCAAATGAAAACTGATATTCTGATCGGCATCATGTCCATAGTACTGCACATTCTGTTGGGGCTTGCCTTTTTTATCTGCATGTCGATTAACAATATCTTTCTTCGTTATATAAACCGTACATTGGCCACTACATTACTGACCTTTACTGCGATGACCATCGCCATGCATGCAGTGTACGGCGGGTTTCAGGTGGGCCGGAAAAAAAATAAGCCTGTCATTTCAGCTATGATCTCAGGCATTGCGATCACTGATCTTGTTACCTATCTTCAGCTTCAGATCATGAACGTGAATGATAATTATAACGAACATCTGGTTATTTTCGGACCGGATCTTCTCTGTCTGCTTCTTTGTTTATTCATTCAGATTATCGTGATTATCATTTTTGTCCGTTTGGGGAACCAGTTATACTTCTATTTGACGCCTCCACGAAGCTGCCTGCTGGTTCTTGGTTCACCTTCTCAGGAAGATGCGCTTCGTTCCAAAATTAATCGTTATCAGCTTCAATGGCGGGTTGATGATGTTGTGCTGTACAACGTTCCCGATCTGGAACAGCGTATTGAACGGGCCGACGTGATTTTTCTGGGCCATCTGCCTGAAGGAGCCAAACTTGCACTCCTGAAAATCTGCTATGATGATCGGAAAGATGTTATGTGCAAAGCCGAACTGGAGGACATTATGCTTTGCAATGCCCGTCCCGCCATCGTTGATGATGCTGCTTTCCTGTCCATGGAGTATAATAAGGTGACAATTTTCCAGCGTCTGATCAAACGTTTCGGAGATATTGTCCTGTCCCTTCTGGCTCTGATCGTTTTCTCACCTTTTATTATGCTGATTTCGCTTCTGATCAAACTGGAAGACGGCGGCCCTGTCATTTTCACCCAATCTCGCCTGACTGCCAATGGGCGTCAGTTTACCATCCGTAAGTTCAGGACCATGGTCTGTGGAAATGAGCAGGAAGATTCGCAGTTTTCCGTTGCTGTGGATGATCCGAGGATCACCAAAGTCGGCTCTTTTCTGCGCCGTTATCGATTGGACGAGATTCCACAGTTTTTCAATATCCTGATCGGTGATATGTCTTTGGTCGGTCCCCGTCCTGAGATGATGGCCAACGTGGAAAGGTATAAAATGAATCTACCAACCTTCGTTTATCGCGAAAAAATGAAGGCCGGCCTGACAGGATATGCACAGATTGAAGGGCGTTACAACACCACAGCTGAAGATAAGCTGATGCTTGATATGATGTATATTGAAAGCTTTTCTATCTGGCTTGATATAAAATTACTTCTCAGGACGTTCACGATACTGTTTAAAAAAGATTCAACCCAGGGCTTTCAGTCAAGCCCCGGATCGAACAATAAATCGAACATCAGAGGTGAAAAAGAAAAATGAACACGACACTTCTCATCATGGCAGCCGGTCTCGGATCCAGGTACGGCGGTAACAAACAAATTGATAGAATCGGACCTAATGGCGAGATTCTGATGGAGTATTCCATCTATGACGCTTTGGAAGCAGGCTTTGATAAAATTGTTTTCGTCATCCGTAAAAGCATGGATCAATTGTTCCGCTCCATGATCGGTGATAAGATTGCCCGGAAAGTTCATGTCGAATATGCCTATCAGGAGTATGATTCCCTGCCGGACGGTTTTATTCCCCCGACAGACAGAACCAAGCCATACGGAACTGTACATGCGGTTATGTGTGCAAAAGACCTGATTCACGAACCCTTTGCTGTTATCAATGCAGATGATTATTATGGCAAAGAAGCTTTCAAAGCCATGGCTGATTCCCTTCATCGCCTACGCACAGAAGAAAATAAAGCTTCTATGGTTGCCTATTATCTGAAGAACACGGTTTCCAAACACGGACACGTCACCAGAGGCGTCTGTTCCACAGATGAATCAGGCCATCTGGTTAAGGTGGTAGAAACATTCAATATTATTCCTTTCCCGGATGGAACGATTCGGGATATCCATGATAATCCCGAAGGTACAGTCCTTGATCCGGATGCTTTGGTGTCGATGAACCTGTGGGGATTTGCCCCTTCCTTCTTTGTCGCAGGAATGAAATATCTTTCTGATTTTCTGAAAGATGATTCTGGTGATCCTCTCAAGAAGGAATGCCTCCTGCCTGCGTTGGTTGACTATATGATGCATACGTATGGGCTAAAGGTCGAAGTCCTTTCCACCAAAGCCGTCTGGTTTGGCGTAACATATAAAGAAGACAAGGATTATGTAGCTGCAGAGCTTCAGAAACTTCATGATAACGGAAGCTATCCCGCAGCGCTGTAAGGAGGTAATGAGCATGAAAATCCTGTTAACAGGCGGAGCCGGGTTTATCGGCTCACATACATGTGTGGAACTGTGCCAGGCTGGTCATGATCCTGTCATTGTTGATAATTATATCAACAGTTCCGAAGAATCAATCCTCCGAATAGAGAAGATTGTTGGGCATCCGGTCCCGCACTATAATGCCGACGTTTGTGATGCTGAAGCAATGGACAGGATTTTCTCAGAGAACCGTTTTGACTGCGTAATTCATTTTGCCGGCCTGAAAGCTGTCGGAGAAAGCGTTTCTCAGCCGCTCCGTTATTACCGTAACAATCTCGACTCCACTTTGACATTATGTGAAACCATGCAAAAGCACAGCGTCAAGCGTATTGTCTTTTCCTCTTCTGCAACAGTTTATGGCAACCAGCCTACCGTCCCCTATCGGGAGAATATGGTTTCTGTCGGTTGTACCAATCCGTACGGCTGGACCAAGTTCATGATTGAGAAAATACTGGAAGGCCAGGCAATTGCTGATCCGGATTGGAGCGTTGTTCTTCTTCGTTATTTCAATCCAATCGGTGCTCATGAATCAGGTCTTATCGGTGAGGATCCGTCAGGCATACCGAACAATCTGATGCCCTATGTAGCCAAAGTTGCTGTGGGAGAACTTGAAAAGTTATCCGTTTTCGGAAATGATTATCCTACTCCGGACGGTACAGGCATCAGGGATTATATCCATGTTGTAGATCTGGCAAAAGGGCATGTCAAAGCCTGCGATTATGCTGGAACACATACCGGCTCAGAAGTCATTAATCTGGGTACTGGAGTCGGGTATTCCGTTCTGGATCTGGTCAATACATTCATGCGGGTGAACAAAGTTGCAGTTCCGTACGTAATAGCTCCACGTCGTCCCGGTGATATAGCTGTAAATTATGCAGACCCCTCCAAAGCAAAAGAATTACTTGGCTGGGAAGCTGAAAAAAACCTGGAAGATATGTGCCGGGATACTTACCGTTTCCAGCAACAAAATCCTAAAGGTTATCGTTCATAATAAAAGGGCAGCGGCTCACCGGGCCGCTGCCCCTTAATCTTCATCTGTTTCTTTTTTCTTCTTTAGCCAGACAGCTCCGTAGATGCCCAACCCTATCAGAAACACAATACTGCCAATTGCAGTAAGCCATCCTTTCGCATCGCCTGTCAGGTTTAGTCCGAGAATGAACAGGATCAGCCCGAGAATCCAGAATATGCAGCCCGCAACGATCCATCCCTTTTGCATCATATTCCTCCATCCTGGATTTATTCATCGTATGGTGATAGTATATCATGATTATTGCCTACCGTAAATCATCGCAGGTTTTTTCATTATTTTTGTCGAAATTTTATAGATTGATATGCTGAAAGAGAGGTTCTCCTTTTGAAGTCGTTTTTTCTACCGATTGGCCGGGCAGCAGGTGCCTCACTCCCTACATTTGTTTCTGCTCTTTCCTGTGGAGCAGCCATTCCTGTTACCGGTTTGGATATCCTGCATATATCAGATGCTGAAACTGATCCGGTTTTGCCTTTTTTGATCCGTGACCTGGACCAGATCCATGCTGCTCTTTCGACTGCTGATAACCATTCTTTTTTTCCTTCATCTTTTCGTTTCAATTCCTGCTGTCTCAACCTTCCTTCTGCCCGCGAACTCTCTGATTCACCTTTTTCTGAAGCTTTATTGAACGCTGTTCGCGGAAAAGGTATGCCACTTTCCTATAAAACGGATCACGAAGCTGTGGACTGGGCGGTTTCCGTTCTACTTTCAAGAAAACTGCCAGATTCGTTGCTGCCGTTCGGATCATGGGCGGAGCGTATTGCTGATACCCGCCTTATGAATGAAAGCTTTCGTGTGGTTCTGCTCTGCGACCTGTGTGATCCTTTTTCCGCAGGTACTGCTTTTGCTCTTTTACGTTATCTGAAGAATACCGTTCAACTGCCTTCCTCTGCCCTGGCATTATACTGTTTCACACATGAATCACGTACCGTACAGAATACCGTATACCTTTCAGAAGTACTGGCTTCACTGGATAGCCAGGGCCTTGTGGGAAAGCCGGATTGTTCCGGTGATCCCTGTGCAGATTCAATATGGCTGCTTTCCCTTCCTTCATCTCTGATATCATCCGATGAATCTTACCGTCTGCTTTATGCAGTCACAGCAAGACTTGCATCCTCTTTTTTCACCACCGATACCCTGCCTTCTCCGGGTCTTCATACGGTCAGTATACCCGGAATCCTTACCTTTCACGCACTGGATAGACAGGCTGTCCCTTTTTCCGCTTTCCTTCATTCTGCCGTTTGGCTGCTGTCTGATCTTCTGCCGGCACTTGATCTATACCTGTCACATCCCGGGGGGCTTCGTTCCTTTGCCGCAAATACCAGAAATGGATTATTCAAGCGTCTTTTCCGCAGTCAGGCAACTGATATTCAGGATCGGCTGGCAACACTGAACAGAGCACTTAGGGCTGTTCTTTCCGAAATACTTGCGCTGATCCGCTTTATGCCTGACCCTCTCCGTTTGGCTGAAGTCAGCACTCCACTCTGGCAGCAGACTGTGGATGCCTGCGGGAGGACTGTTACCGTTGCGTCTGAGTATGATGTTTCCGTTATGGAATCAGAAGAATCCGGTATCATGAGTATCAAACCTGTACACCGGGTTTCTATGGCTGATACTGAAGAAGAAAAGCAGCAGAACAGAATTGAAAAAATAGCCGACCAGCTTGACAGAGAAATAGAACAACGAAACAAACTCTTCGCGACTGTAGGCGGCAGTTGGGCCTGCATGGCTCTACAGGACTGTTGTTCGCGCTGTGTTGATGCTCTTGGCCGTGCGGAAGAAACCTTGAATCAGCTGAAAGCGGATACAAATACTGAACATCTGTCTATTGTTGCCCAGTCACGCAGAATTCGTTTGCTGAACGCGGCAATATCACGTTGCAGACAGGATTTATCTGACCGGGAACTCTTTTTATCTCTGTCTGAAGCCGACCAGCAGCCATATGAGTCCCTTTCCCCCTATTCCAGTCAGTTTCTGTCACAGGAAGCAGCGTCTGCACTCTCATCTTTGATCAGGACTGATCAGGACTCTTCCGAACCTTTTTGCAAAACGCTGAAATCAATGCTACCTGATCTTTTCTATGACCTTCATCTTTCGGATGAGAAGATCCTTTTTCGCCGTCTCCTTTCTGTCTGTGTTCCTGATGAACATCTGGATCCTTTGCTGAATCTCTTTATCGGTATCAGCACTGTGAGCCTGGAAGAGCTTTCTTCTGTCCGTTTCCTTTCAGCCGGTAACCTTCCGCCTGTCTTGTTACTGCCGGATCTTTATCCTGTTGACAATCCTGTTACAGTTTCTGCCCTTCTGCCTCTTCTGCCTGACTGTGCGAAAAGCCGGCAGTCTGAGGCTGAAACAAGAGGTCTTCTGGCTATGCTGATGCTCCGCCAGTACAGACGCAGGACATCTGAAGAGGCCACCCTTTACACCGACCGGTATACCACCGGTGACTCCTCTCTCATTCAGGTCTTTCTTTCTGCGAACCGGGCCGATGAAGTCTGGATCTTTTCCCTTGGAACAGAAGAAAAACGCCTGCCTTTTGCACTGATTATACCCGGAAGGATACCGGTTGCAGCCCGCCTTTCATCTGCTCATGCTTCACTGATTCCCGCTTTTGCTTCACCCTGGTTCGATACGGACGCGCTGGTTTTCCGCGATCCCTGTTCCCTGCTCAGTGAAGGAGACAGAGATATTCTGGCAGAACTTCTGGAAAAGATTACTGATTATTCAGGCAGCTTGTGCTGCGATCAATTAAAAACCTTTTTGGCATCATTCCGTCATGATCTGCTTCTGCAAGATACGTCCACTGCCCTGCCTGATCAGCTGGAGCTCAGACTGAAAGCAGCCTTTGGGCTCCGTCTTCTACCCGCATTCAAGGATTCCCTTCTTCAGCAGATTTGTTATTATGA
>Ga0310690_10007406_pt1 | contig 14146 bp, 9 predicted proteins | sample AusTroGonzalo_MG_2_FD_207661 | JGI IMG/M metagenome (GOLD analysis project Ga0310690, IMG submission 207661) | Bovine rumen microbial communities from tropical cattle in Woodstock, Queensland, Australia - Gonzalo_04 (v2) (version 2) | ecosystem: Host-associated > Mammals > Digestive system >...
GGCAGGTTCCGGCCCTCTCGCTTCCGTTCGAACGCAGCGGTTCTAAGCTCTGACTTCGCTACGCTCATCAATCGCTAAGAACCGGCGTTCTCAAGGCCCGCGTCTAGCAAATACCCCACGGCGGCTAACTTTAACCGAACAAAATGAAAAGTGCTTGTATGGAGGGAAGAGACAATGAAAATCAGAAAAATGGCGGAACTGTACGCACTGTATCCGGAAGCGCAGGAGGGAATCCGGTATGATTCCCCGGAACTGAAGATGATGCAGTTCATCGCGAAGAACGATGTGGAGGGCGTACTTACCCTGTTCCGGGATACGCGGCAATTCTCCGACGCGCTGCCGGCGGTGGACGCGCCCTATGGCCGGTTCGAGGGGAAGGCACAGATTCGCGCCTTCGCGGAGGGGTTCATCGCCCGGTTTGATGCGGCGGGACTGGAGATTATTCCAAAATTTCAGACCCGGAGCGGAGGCCGTTCCGTGACCGAGATGGTGCTGAACTTTGAGGTGGACGGGATGATCGATCAGGTGCCCATGTTCGTGGTGGCGGACCTGGGCAGCCGGGGCACGCTGGAAGAGGTCCGCATGTACTGCCACAGCAGCTTCGTGCCGCGGCTGACGCCCTACCGGAAGCCGATGTTCACCCCCGCGCATCTGGAGATGGGAGATCCTGGCCTGCTGACCGGCGCTGTCCGGGAGTACTATACTGCGCTGCACCATGTGCCCCGGGTGGATGTGGACCGGATTGTCCGCTGCATGCATCCGGACTGCGTGTTCGGCGGATATGGGCTGTATCGCGGACAGGAGCCGGAGAAAGGGCTGGAGGCGATGCGCAGGGTATATACCGGTATGGCGACCTATATTCCGGAAAAGGTTGGCATGCGGTATGAGACTTTGATTGACGACGGCGTGACCGGCGTGATCGAATGGGTTCATGTGATTTCTGATCTGGGGAGAAAGGATCTGGGCCGCATCGCCATGTCCGGCATTGCCGCCTACATGCGCGGAGAGGACGGACGCCTGATCAGCATCCGGATCAGCGACTATGCCGGCATGGAGAAGCAGATTGACTGGGCCCAGACGGGAACCACCGAAGAGGAAGCGAAAAAGGTTCACGCTGTGCTTCGCTTTCCCGCCGGCGTCGGGTTGAAGCGTCAGGAAACGCTGTAATTATTTTCAGCGGCCTGGCGGGCTATGACTGAATCGATACAAAGGAGGTCCTCCCTATGGCCAACGACGCCGACCTGATCCGCGTTGTCCCCTCAGCCCGGCAGATCGCCCTGCAGCGGATGGAATTCTATGCGTTCGTGCATTTCACCGTCAACACCTTCACGGATCGCGAATGGGGAGACGGAACGGAGAATCCGGCCTTGTTCAACCCGACGGAGATGAATCCGGATCAATGGGTGGAAGCGATCCGGGCAGCGGGGATGAGAGGGCTGATCCTGACCTGCAAGCATCATGACGGGTTCTGCCTGTGGCCCAGCAAAACGACGCGGCATACGGTGGCCGCCAGCCCTTGCCCCGTGGATGTGGTGGGGAAAACTGCGGAAGCCTGCCGAAGGGGCGGAATCCGTTTCGGGGTCTATCTTTCGCCCTGGGATCGGAACCACCCGCTGTACGGAACGGGAAAGGCCTATGACGATGTTTTCGTGAATCAGCTGACGGAACTCCTGACCGGGTATGGGGAGATTTTCAGCGTCTGGTTTGACGGCGCCTGCGGGGAAGGGCCCAACGGGAAAAAACAGTACTACGACTGGGAACGGTACTACCGGGTGATCCGGACGCTGCAGCCGGGTGCCTGCATCCATGTCTGCGGGCCGGATATCCGGTGGTGCGGAAACGAAGCCGGGATGACCCGGCCCTCTGAATGGAGCGTTGTGCCGCGGCGCACCATGGATACAGAAAAAATCGCCTCCCTGAGTCAGCAGGAAGACGATGATTCCTTCCGCCTGCGGCCGATTCGCGCGCAGGATCTGGATCTGGGCAGCCGGGAAAGGCTGCGGGAGGAAAAGGAACTGATCTGGTATCCGGCGGAGGTGAATACCTCGATTCGTCCGGGATGGTTCTGGCATGAATCGGAGAATGATCAGGTCAGGTCCCTGGAGGAGCTGATCAGGATCTATCTGAACAGTGTGGGCGGCAACGCCACCTTCCTGCTGAACATTCCGCCGGATCGCCGGGGGCTTTTCCATGAACAGGATGTGTGCAGACTGCGGGAAATGGGCAATTTCCTGCGCAACAGCTTCCGGACAAATCTGATGCGGGAAGCGGAGATCACCGCGCCGGAGGCCGCGCCAGGGCACGGGATTGAGCATCTCATTCCGGAGAATGAAAACTTCTATTTTCCCCAGGCAGGGAAACTCCCGCTTGAAATCACGGCGAGGTGGCCCTCCTCCCGGCGGATTCGTTTCCTGGTCCTCCGGGAACATCTGCCGCTCAGCCAGCGGATCGAGCGTTTTGAAGTGCTGATCCCCGGAGAAGGAACGCTGAAGCTTCTTTACCAGGGAACGACCGTCGGGAACAAGCGGATTGTCAGCCTCGACGATTGCGAAACCTCCGCGATTACCCTGCGCGTCACAGACGCCAGGGGCGTTCCCGCGATTGAGCATTTTGCGGTCTACGCGTTGTGAGTGAAAACTCAGGCTTTTCCCAGCCGGATCACATTCCAGGAAAGCGCCGGGAGTTTCACGGTCAGGCGGCCGCCATCCAGCTTCGGCTTGCGGGCTTTGCCAGGAACGACTTCATTCGGGTTTTCCTCGGTGTTGACGGCCTTTACGTCGTCATGGTGCAGCAGAATATGCTCCACAGGCTTCAGCTCGCCAAAGGCCCGGAGATCACAGGTCAGGGAGATATCTTCCTTCAGATCCCGGTTCAGGGCGAAGATCGTGAGGCTGCCGTCGTCCGCCAGGGTTGCGGCGGCGTCCACGAGGGGAACCTTTTCATAATCCTTGCAATCATAGGTCGGGGAGGTCAGGATCGGCCGCAGGGAGGTTCCCCGGCCAAAGCTGCTGGCGTGCATCATGGGATAGAAAATGGTCTGCGCCCAGGTGCCGCCGCCGTTACGGGTCATGATCGGGGCGATGACGTTCACCAGCTGGGCCAGGCAGGCCACCTTCACCCGGTCCGCGTTTTTCAGGAAGGTGATGAGGATGGAACCGGCCAGCAGCGCGTCCTCAAAGTTATATACATCCTCCAGCAACGGCAGGGCCCGGCCCCACTTGTCCGCCTTCCAGACTTCCTGGTCCTGCTGATGGGAATGATACCAGACGTTCCATTCGTCAAAGGAGAGATTCAGCTTTTTCTTCGCGTGCTTCTTGCCACCGACGGCGTCGCAGATGGCCACGACTTCCCGGATGAAATCATCCAGATCCATGCTGCGGGCCAGGAAGCCGGGGGTGTCCCCGGTGGGGTTGCCATAGTAGCGGTGGAGGGAGACATAATCCACGTTCTCATAGCACTCGTCCAGCATCTGATATTCCCAGGCGCCGTAGGTAGGCATATCGTGGGCCGCGCTGCCGCAGGCCACCAGTTCGATGGAGGGATCGACCCACTTCATGACCTTGGCGGCTTCGTTGGCTGCCCGGCCGTATTCATAGGCGGTCTTGTGTCCCATCTGCCAGGGGCCGTCCATCTCGTTACCCAGGCACCAGAGCTTGATGCCGAAAGGCGCCTTTGCCCCGTTGGCGATGCGCAGATCGCTCCAGTAGCTGCCGCCCTTGTGATTGGCGTATTCCACGACGTTGCGGGCCGCGTCCGCCCCCCGGGTGCCCAGGTTTACTGCATACATGACCTCGGAGTTTGCTTTCTTTGCCCAGTCCACAAATTCATGCAGACCGACCTCGTTGGTCTCCGTGGTGAACCAGGCCAGATCCAGCCGCTTCGGCCGCTGATCCCGGGGACCGACGGAATCCTCCCAGTTGAAGCCGGAAACGAAGTTGCCGCCGGGATAGCGGACCACCGGGACGCCCAGCCGGCGAACCAGCTGAATGACATCCTTCCGGAAGCCGTTTTCGTCCGCCTCGGGGTGACCGGGCTCGTAGATGCCGCCGTATACCGCACGGCCCAGATGCTCGATGAAGGAGCCGTAGATGCGGGGATCGATGCGGCTGATGATGTAGTCCTTGTCCAGGATCATGGTTGCTTTTTTCATGGGGGTTTCCTTCCTTTCGATTTTTCTTCTTGCCTTGGTCATACTTTATCACCGGTTGAATCACCTGTCAACTATCCTGGGGGGCTTTCCGATCGATCCAACGTTACATCGGCCTGCATCCGCCACTGGCGGCGGCCTCGAAACGCCCCAGATCCCCTTCGGTCGGTTGAGCTCTGACGAAGCGACGAAGCTTCCGCCACTGGCGGCGACCCCGAAACGCCCCAGCCCCCTTCGGCCGGTTGCCCCCTGCGCTGACGAAACTTCCGCCACTGGCGGTCGTCAGAGGTTTACCCCCGTAAATCCATTCGGCTTGACAGAAAGAATGAATTATGGTATCGTTTCCGTTAAGGAGAAATCGTTTATGGGAAAGGGAACATGAGATAAAGAAATGTTCTCCCTTTCCCGGAAAGTAAAGAAAGGAAGGTATTTTATGTCCAGGAAGCTTCGTTATCTGCTTCTTCCGCTGCTGATTATCGCGCTGCTGCTGACAGCCGTCGCCGCCGCCCAGGCGGAAAGCGGAAGCACCCCGGCCAGCCTGGCCAAGAAGGCAACCCTGAAGATCAAGACCCAGCCGAAGAGCCTGTCCGGCGTCGCGGAGGGGGATACGGTGGAATTCTCCCTGAAGGCCACCGGAACCGGGCTGAAATATCAGTGGTATATGCAGAAGCCCGGGAAATCCTCCTTCGAGAAATGGAAGAAGAAGACATCGGATACCCTGAGCTTCAAGGCCACCAAGAGTTATAACGGCCTGAAGCTCTACTGCCTCGTGAAGGATTCCAGCGGGAAGCAGGTGCAGTCCAAAACTGTGTCCCTGACCCTGTTTTCCATCACGGACCAGCCCAAGAGCGTGGAAAACGTCCTCCCCGGGGATAAGGTCACCTTCGATGTAGCAGCCACCGGCAACAAGCTGAAATACCAGTGGTATTCGAAAAAGGCCGGGGAGAAGAAATTCACCCCCATGAAGAAAAAGACCAACAAGAAGCTCTCTGTTACGGTCAATGCAGCCCAGGATGGCATGGAGCTCTATTGCGTCGTTACCTCCGGCAAAAATTCTCTCACCAGCGATACTGTGAAGCTGACCCTGGCTCATTCCACGGAGCAGGAAGGCATCCTGTACGAAGTGACCGAGGAGTATGACGGATGGGTGGTTACCGGCTGCAAAAAAGGCACGGAGAAGATCATCCTGCCGAAAAAGCTCTACGGCCTGCCCGTTGTGGAAATCGTGGATGAGGCATTCAAGGGCAATAAAGAAGTGAACGAGCTGACCCTGTCCACCACCGTCGACCGGATCGGCATCAGCGCCTTTGAAAACTGTTCCGCCCTCGAGACGATTGACCTGAACCAGGGGCTGACGGAGATCGGCGATTTCGCCTTCAGGGGATGCGGCAAGGCGTCGTTCTGCCCCCTGTCCGACGGCATCGAATCCATCGGCTACAGCGCCTTTGACGGCTGCCCCGGATTCATCACGATCAACGGCGACACCCTTACCATGGAGGCCGCCATGGAGACGAATCTGCATTATCATATCCGCTATCCGGGGATTACCCTGCAGGTTGAGCATCTGGACGGCATCGCCACCATCACCCAGGCCTTTGAGTCCGGGGAAGGCGCCGAGACACTGGATGTGCCGGAAGGCATCGAAAGGATTGGAAACTGCTCTTTCCAGGGGTGCACGCATCTGAAGATGATCTCCCTGCCGGAGGGCGTAAGCGTGATTGACGACGGCGCCTTCTCGGATGATACCGCCCTCGAAACCGCGGGCCTGCCAAACACCCTGTCCTACATTGGCATTTCCTGCTTCGAGGGTTGCACGGCGCTCGGTCTGATCGAACTGCCGGCCTCCCTCGAGGCCATTGGCGAATATGCCTTTAAGGGATGTACGAGCGAGGAACTCACGCTGGTGCTGCCGGATGATATACAGAATATTGGCTTCTCCGCCTTTGAAGGAGTGAAGAACTACGTCCATGTGACCGCCGATTCCGCTACCATGGAAGCCGCGCTCGTCACTGACCTTTACTACCATTTCATCTATCCGGAGATCACCATTCAGGCGGAATATCAGGACGGCTACGCCACCATCACCAACACCTTCCCGCTAAACGGCGGACCGGAGGAGTTCATCGTTCCGGATGGCTTTGAGAAGATCGGGATTGGCGCCTTTGAGGGCTGTGAGAAGCTGAAAACCATCACCTTCCCCTCTTCCATGCAGGTTCTGGCGGATTATGCTTTCAAGAATGACGATGCCCTGGAATCCGTCCTGGGGGACAACGATATCAAGTGGATCGGGATTTCCGCCTTCGAGGGATGCACGGCGCTGAAGGACTTTGTGCTGCCGGATTCGCTTCTCGAGATTGGAGACCATGCATTCCAGGGCTGCAAATCCCTGGTGAAGGCGGTCATTCCGGAAAATACGCATTCCGTTGGCGCGGAAGCCTATGCCGACTGCCCGGCAACCATCTATGTCTATCATGATTCTCCCGGCGAGGAATGGGCGAAGGAATACCATCCTGACTATCAGTATGCAAACTGATCCGGCTGAGAATAATAAACTGAGGGGTTAGGCCGCCTGTAGGGCTATTTGCATCCGCGGATGCTCTCGCTTCCGTTCGAACGCAACGGTTCTAAGCTCTGACATCGCTACGCACGTCAATCGCTAAGAACCGGCGTTCTCAAGGCCCGCGTCTAGCAAATACCCTACGGCGGCTAATGTCAGGTTGCACAACTCAAAAAGAGACCGTCTCCTGATTTCAGGAGGCGGCCTTTTATTTGGGGGAGAGTTTCCTTTACATTTCAAAATCCACCAGATCGGTAACCTGAATTTCCCCGTAGATATCCGTAAACTGGAAGGAGAACATGTACTGGATCTTCTCATCCCCCTCCGTCACGTCCAGAAACTCCAGAGGGACCTGCCCGCCTTCGCCGACAGTGATGGGGTCTCCTTCGAAGACGAGCTCGTTCACTTCCCCGTTATCCTCGGCCATGCTGTAATAGGTCTCGTAGAGGGGGATGATGATTTCCCCTTCCGCCAGCTGCGAGGCGCCGCGGGCAGGCATGCCGTTTTCATCGTATCCCTCGGAGAAACCTACGATGACCCAGTCCTGAGTCGCGGGGGTGCGAACCAGAATCAGGTAACCGTCCTTGTCGTGATACCGGACCGGAATCACGCTGCGGCGCACCTGGGTGGTGTTGATTACGTCGTACATGGCCACGGGCTGCTCGCCGATAAAGGGGAGCGTCCCGTCGAACAGGGAGGTGACGGTTCCCGCCTCCCAGTCGATGGAAACATTCTGATAAGCCCCGAGCTCGAGGAGGAAGAACATCTCCTCGTCGCTGTCGTTCACGAAGATCATCCCCCGAGCGCCTGCCAGGTAGGGGATCTCCCTGGCGGAGAGGGTGATGGTATAGCCGCCCATGGGATTATTCCACTCCATCGGCTGGATAGCCTCAGCGGATTGAGGCACGATGGGGCCGATCTGGATGAAGGACGATTCTTCTTCAGTCAGGGTGGATTCGGCTTCAGGCGGTTCGGCGGTGTTCCCGGCGTTCTCTGTCTCAGCGTTTCCGGTGACCTCTGTGGTCACGACATTTTCGGTGCTTCCGGTGTTTTCGGTGCTTTCTGTGGGCTCAGTGCTTTCTGTATTCTCTGCATTCTCCGCGTTCCCGGTGTTATTGATGTACTCCGTCGGCTCCGTTGATCCGGTTCCCTGTCCAGATCCCTGCCCGTTTCCGCTTCCGTTTCCATTTCCCCAGGGCCAGGAATTCTGGGATCCGTTGTTGCTTGGGGAGGAATTCTGGCCGTCCTCAAACAGGTCCCACCAGGACCAGGAGTTCTGGGATTCGTTGTTATTCGGGGAGGAATTCTGATCATCTCCGAACAGATCCCACCAAGACCAGGAGCCCTGCGATCCGTTGCCCTCCGGGGAGGAACCCGATTCGTTTCCGCCAGCATCGCTCCAGGGCCAGGAATTCTGAGAGTCATTTCCGCCGGAATTGCTCCAGGGCCAGGAGGTTCCGCCGCTGTTTCCCCCATCGTATCCCCAGCCATATCCGTCGTTGCCGTATCCGTAGCCGTCGTCGTATCCCCAGTCGTTCCCCCAACCGTAGCCGTCATAACCGTAGCCGTCGTCATATCCCCAGCCGTACCCGTCGTATCCATATCCCCAGTCGTCCCAGGAGCTTCCCCCGCCGTCCCACCAGTTTCCCCCCCAGGAGGAGGAAGGGGTATAAGGGATGCTCTGGGCCTCGTCGCAGCCCACGCAGGAAGGCGTGTACTGATCGAAGGACCAGGATTGCCCGTTGCCCCGGGAAACATAGCTTTTGAAGAATTCAATCTGCTTCGGGATCACGGCGCTGCTCATTTCCACTTCCTGCAGATCTTTCCGGGAATCAGGGAAGAAGACGCTCAGGCCGGTCAGATAGTCATACTGTTTGCTGCCGATGCTGTAGCGGACAGCCTGCTGATAGGCGGCCAGGACTTCCTCCACCGCCTGGGGCGCGATTTCCCGCGTTGCGTTGATGAAAGCCATCAGATCCACACAGTCGGAGCTGTAGTCGTAGAACGAACCGAAGGAGTACATCTTGGCCCGGGCGCGGGTGAGGGAGGACAGGTCTCCGCTGCTCAACGCCTGTACCAGGTCGTCGGCGAAGGTTTCCATCTTTTCGATCAGGCCGGCCATGGCGGGCAGCCAGGTTACGCTCAGGCTGACGTAGGTGGAAGGCTCTTCCCGCAGGCAGAAGCGGGTAAAGTGATCCGCGATGGAAATGGCGACGGACTGGGAGTCCATGTCCGGATTTGCGCAGAGCTCCTGCAGCCACCCCTGATAGTACCAGCCGTAGCCCGGCTCCAGCTCTTCGCTGGCGATGAAATAATCCGCGAAGGGGGCGACATGCGCCGCTGTCTCGTAGGAGGCCATCAGGCAGGCGTCAAAGCCGATCCAGTCCAGATGGAACCCGGGATGCTTCCCGCTGTAGGTCTGCAGAGCCTCATAAATCTCCTGCAGGGACAGATAATCGCTGCTGTTGGTTTCATCCCAGCAGACGCCGGAGGCGGACCCGCCGCCGTGATCCCAGAAGATCAGCATATACCGGTCGGCAGGGTAGCCGGAGACGGACCAGTCCAGAAAGTCCACGACCGTATCCGATTTCCCCATGTTGCGGTTGGACAGGGTTTCCAGTTTCTGAATCTGCCCGTTGGCCAGAACGCAACGGTTCAGCTTCCGCGGGCTGAACAGATCGGCCCACCGGTTGCTTCCCCCCGCCAGCAGCGTTATCGTCACCGCGTCGCCATGAAGGCCTTCGTACATTTCCGCCACGTCCGACAGGGCGTCGTCGCTGATGTCCGAACCGCTCATGTACACCATGATTGTCGTTTTGGATTCCGCGCTGGCCAGGGAGACCGCCGTGAGCAGCAGCGCGAGGAGGAGGAACCACAGGAGCTTTTTCATTTTGGGACACGTCCTTTTTTAGTCTGGAGTTAGGAGTTTGGAATTTGGAGTTCAGGAGGTAGGAGGGGGAGAAGGACCCTTCTTATTATACAACAGGATGGGGGGAAGTGGGGAGAGGTTTCTGTGTTTTTTCTGCTTCTTCAGCGGGGAAATACAGGTTTTTTTCGGTTCGTGACGAATATCATAAGGGGTGGAATCGGTTTTTCAGCTTGGAGAGACAGGTGAAAGCAGTTGAGCGAGAACTGTTTCCGGGCACGGACGGAGAGGGGGAGAAGAAGGAGCGATGAAAAGAAGGATATTGGAGCTGATGTGTTTGAGTCTTTGTCTTTGCCTGAGCGTTTCGTGCGTTTTTGCGGAGGGAACCATCGGGAAGGAAGCGCAGGCGCCGACCATGCAGACCCTGCTGTTGAGCCTGGCGCAGGCCTATTTGCAGCCCTCGGAGGAAGCGGTAACCAGGATCGACGCTCTTGTGGAGCAGCTGGAGAATCCGATGGCCCGGCCCGTCGCAGAATATTGGAAAAAAATCTGGCTGGATCCGGCGTATCGCCTGCTTCTGCATGGGCAGGACGATCCCGCCCAGCTGTCGATCACGGGGCGGCATGCTTTTGTGGTACTGGGCTATGAGCTGAAGGACGGGGAGATGACGGAGGAGCTGATCGGGCGGTGCGAGGCCGCGGCTGCCGCCGCACGGGCCTTCCCGGAGTCGATCCTGGTCTGCAGCGGCGGCGCGACGGGGGAAAACAACCCGGATGGGCATACGGAGGCGGGGCTGATGAAGGCCTGGCTGACGGAATCGGGCGGGATCGCGGAAGATCGCATCTTGGTAGACGAGAGCGCGATGACCACTGAGGAGAATGCCTTAAATACCATTGAAATCCTGCGAGAGCAGGGAGTGGAGACGATGACCATCATCACCTCCTCCTACCATCAGCGGCGCGGACAGACGCTGTATTACACCGTGGCAGAACAGGTCCGGCAGGAGCAGGGATACACTGTGGAAATCGTCGGGAATTACAGTTTCCCGGTGAACATACTGCCCTTTGAGCTGCAGATGGAAGCCATGAAGGCGGTCTTTCAGATCGGTATGGTTCTGGGGCAGGAGATGGATTTGAGCCTATTGAGCCAGATGGGGAAATGAGTTTGGAGTTTTGAATTAAAAAAGTTGGGGGAGAGGAGAGAATGAGTATGGTGATCCGTGAAGAGAAGAATGGGGATACGTTGATCGTGAAGCCGGAAGGGCGGCTTGATACCCTGACGACCCGGGAACTGGAAGCATTTCTGAAGGATCGGTATGATCAGGCTCAGAGCCTGGTGCTGGATTTTGAGAACGTCACGTATATTTCTTCCGCCGGGCTGCGCCTCGTGATCCAGGCGCATAAGATCATGAAGGAAAAGGACGGGCTTGTCGTCCGCAATGTCAGCCCGGAGGTACGGAAAGTGTTCGAAGTCACCGGCTATGTGCATGTGGTGAAATTTGAATAACCGCGATGAGCATGGATAACGGAAAGAATGATCGCAGATCGTTGCTGATGTTCATCGCTTCGATGCTTATCTTTGGGACGATCGGCATCTTCCGAAGGCAAATTCCGCTTCCTTCCGCCCTGATCGCCTGCGTCCGTGGCCTTTTGGGCGGCGGGCTGCTCCTGATCGTCATGTGGACGAAACGGGGAAGATCAGCCGTACGGGAGCGACTGCCGGCGCGCCTGGTGGGGAACTATGTGTTGACCGGGGCGATCATGGGCGTCAACTGGATTTTGCTCTTTGAGGCCTATGAGCATACGACGGTGGCCATCGCGACGCTGTGCTATTATATGCAGCCCACGATCGTGGTGCTGCTTTCCCCCTTTGTCTTTCGGGAAAAACTGACAGGAAAGAAGGGCATCTGCGCTGCCGTCGCAATCGCGGGCATGGTGCTGGTGTCCGGCGTGGCAGATGGCGGAGCCCAGCCGGCCGGGAATGTCCGGGGCATTCTGCTGGGGCTGGGCGCCGCGGTCTGCTATTCCGCGGTCGTCATCATGAACAAGCGGATCAGCGGGACGGATGTGTGGCAAAAGACCGTGATCCAGTTGCTGTCCGCGGGCGGGGTCATGATTCCGTACCTGCTCCTGACGGGCGTGGGATCGGTCGGCTCCCTGGAGATGAAAACGATCGGGCTGCTCCTGATCGTGGGCATCGTCCATACCGGGATTGCCTATATGCTGTATTTCGGCAGCATGGATGGGCTGAAGGCGCAGTCCATTGCGATCCTCAGCTATATCGATCCGGTGTCCGCATTGTTGTTTTCCGCACTGTGGCTTCGGGAGCCCCTGAGCCTGGCGGGGATCATCGGCGCGGTGATGATTATCGGATCCGCGATCGTCAGCGAAATGGAAAGAAAAGAGTGAAGGGAGCGTACCTGGATGAGAAAAGCCCCCCACCGAAAGGGATTTGAAGACGACGCTGAAGAAGAAACGAAGAAAGGGCCCAGGACAAAAGAGAGGGGAGGGAGAACGGATGGCGGAACTAATTCTGAGAGAAGAGACAACATCGACAGGGTCGGAGGATTTCAAGAGAAACCGAATGGATGGAAAACGGTATATTGATAAAACCGCGCTACTTGTGCCACTTTTGAATGGAGATCATGAATCAACTTTTTTCCTGCGTCCCCGTCGCTTTGGAAAGACGCTGACCCTGTCCATGATCCGGTATTTCGTGGAAGATACCCGGAATCCTGAGTTGAACGAGGAGAATCGATCCCTGTTCCAGGGGCTCAGGATTATGGAAATGGGAGAGAAATACACCAGCCAGATGACATCCTATCCGGTGATCCATCTGACGCTGCAGACGGCCAGCGGGGATCATTTTGAGGATGCCTTCCAGAGCGTGAAGCTCCTGATTCAGAAAGCTTATGGCGATAAGATCTACCTGTTGCGCAGCGAAAGACTGCTCCAGCATGATAAGCTGTATTTTCAACGGATCCTGTTAGGCTCAGATGATCAGGGTCAGGAAGCGACGATTGCGGATTACAGAATTTCGCTGAAAAGACTGACCGAGTTTCTTTGTATGGATTCCGGTACTCGCGCGGTGGTGCTGCTCGACGAATACGATGTGCCGTTGGAAAAGGCTTATCAAAACGGATACTATCGGGAGATGGTGGGCCTGATCGGTCCGATGTTGCAGAACGTGCTGAAGACGAACAGTGAAAACCTTCAGTTCGCGGTGATCACCGGGTGCCTGCGGATTGCGAAAGAAGGCATCTATACCGGACTCAACAACCCTGAAATCAATACCGTTTATTCAGACCGATTAAGCGATGCAATCGGGTTTACCGAACCGGAAGTGCAGAAACTGCTGGCGGACAGCGGATTCCCGGATCATTATCAGGAAGTAAAAGAATGGTATGACGGATATCGGTTTGGAGAAACTGTGATCTACAATCCCTGGTCTGTGATCAAGTATATCGAAGATCTGACCGTCAATCCCAAAAAAACGCCGCTTCTTTACTGGGCGAATACCAGTTCCAATTCGATTGTTCGGGAATTGGCGAATCACGCAGATGAAGTGACCCGGGAAAAGGCGGAGAAGCTGGTTCAGGGAGAGGAAATCACCTTTGCTCTGAAGGATGATATTGTTTATAACAATCTGTTCACAGATCCGGATAATGTATTCAACGTGATGCTGGCAGCCGGATACCTGACGGCTGTATCCTCTGACGCCAAGGAAATTCGGGCAAGGGTTCCAAACCGTGAAGTTCAGATGATTTACAAGAGCAAGTTTGCCGAATGGTTCCGGGAATCGATTTTGACCTTTGATATCCAAGAGCTATACCGGATGATGGAACAGGGAAACGCAGAGAGAATGGAAGAAATCCTGACGGAGCGATTCCTTGCTTCTATGAGCTATTATGACACAGCAGAAGCATTCTATCACGGCGTTCTGCTGGCGCTCATGCAGCTGAACACCTCTTTTGTCTGTGTCAGCAACCGGGAGAGTGGGAAGGGGCGATTTGATATCCAATGCAAGCGCAGGGCAGGTCGGGATCTGGCCTTTATCCTGGAAATCAAGATCGTAAAACGGGCTCGGGATATGATTGCAAGTTCTGAACGGGCGGTGGAGCAGGTTCGGAATAAACGATACGCGAGTGAACTGGAGCGGGAAGGATACCGGAAAATACTGACCTACGGGATTTCCTTTTGCCAGAAGACCTGCAGGATTACCCAGGGGAAAACCTATGGGAGCCAATGAAGTCACGAAGCCGAAAAATCGTCGTGACTTGTGTGACTTGTCCAGGATCTCAAGTCACAAAACCAAAAAATCGACGCGACTTGTGTGACTTGTCCGGAATCTCAAGTCACAAAACCAAAAAATCGACGCGACTTGTGTGACTTGTGAGACTTGCACTGTGGGGAGGGGAGAAGATGGCCGGAGAAAGATCGGACCAATTTTTTATTGACGAGGAAGATCTGTTCAGCGAACGCCCAACGGACATCCCGGAGGATGAGATTGGTCAGGATGGCAGAAACCAATGGCAAAGAATCATGAGGATGCCCGGCAGTTCTACGGAGGTATTTGA
>Ga0310690_10007407_pt1 | contig 14146 bp, 9 predicted proteins | sample AusTroGonzalo_MG_2_FD_207661 | JGI IMG/M metagenome (GOLD analysis project Ga0310690, IMG submission 207661) | Bovine rumen microbial communities from tropical cattle in Woodstock, Queensland, Australia - Gonzalo_04 (v2) (version 2) | ecosystem: Host-associated > Mammals > Digestive system >...
ATTTCTGCCAAAATATTTTTTTGTTCCGAAAGTTAATGCTATCTTTGTCCCCGTTAAATAAAAATGTGATTATACAGTCGAGACCTTTCGCACAAAAACATATAGAGTTATGGGTAAGTTGATCAAGCGTATATCCCGATATTTTTCGGAGTATTTGGATTCAAGAATTATCTTTGTACTGGACTTTTTCCTGTCGTTCATTTCGTCGCTGATTGTGCTGCTGCTGATAACGGTTGTGAGCCGTTCCGTGGGCGTTACCACACCATTTATCGTCTGGTGGCTGGTCTCGTCCGTTGTGGCCACGCTGGTGGTGATGCTGTCGTTCAAGAACTACAAGACCGTCATCCGCCACACCCGTCTGCGCGACCTGATGGGCTTCATCATGGAGTCGATGATTAAGATCATCATCATGCTTTGCGTCCTCTGGGCGGCCGTCGGGATGGGCCCGATGTTGCTGATAGCCCTTCTCTTCGACTTCCTGCTGACGATGTTCGCCTTCATCAGCGTCCGTCTGCTGATGATTCTGGCGTACGAGCGGGTGTCGGAGCGCGCGAAGGACCAGGGAAATGTGAAGAGTGTGCTGGTGTTCGGCACCTCGGAGAAGTCTGTTGCGGCTATCACTCGTTTCCAGAATTCCTATCATTACCATATCGTCGGTTTTCTCGTGAAGGGCAAGGAACCTCATCTGAAGGTGAACGAGCTGCCCGTCTATTCCTATCTGGATTTCTCGGAGCTTAAGGATTTGGTTAAAAACCTTGGTGTTCGTTGCATCCTCTTTTCGACCGAGAACGACGCTCGCGACGAGCAGGAAGGTCTGCTGGAGTTCTGCGCGAAGAACAATCTGAAGGCGCTCATCATCCCTTCGGTCGACGAGGTGGTTGAAGGGAAGATTATGAAGACCAAGATCCGCGAGGTGAAGATTGAAGACCTCCTCGGACGTCAGGAGATAAAGATTGAGATGGAGGCTATCCAGGCCAATTTCAACGGAAAGACCGTGATGGTCACGGGTGCTGCGGGCAGTATCGGCTCGGAGCTCTGCCGCCAGCTGGCCAGCTTCGGCGTGAAGAACCTCATCCTCTTCGATAATAGCGAGACGCCTATGCACAACATCCGCCTCGAGCTTGAGGAACGTTATCCCGACCTGAAGTTCGTTCCTGTCATTGGCGATGTGCGCCAGATTCCTCGCCTCGACTTTGCCTTCCGCACGTGGCACCCGCAAGTCGTGTTCCACGCAGCTGCCTATAAGCACGTTCCCCTCATGGAGGAGAATCCCTGCGAGGCCGTCCTCGTCAATGTCTATGGCTCGCGCAACGTGGCCGACAAGTGTATCGAGTACGGCGCCGAGAAGATGGTGATGATCAGTACGGACAAGGCCGTCAACCCCACCAATATCATGGGTTGTACGAAGCGTCTGGCAGAAATCTATGTCCAGTCGCTCGGCCTCGCCATTGCCAACGGCACCTACAAGCCCACGCTGAAGGCGGGCGTTACGGAGTGCCGCACGAAGTTCGTCACCACGCGCTTCGGCAATGTGCTCGGCTCCAACGGTTCTGTCATTCCTCGTTTCCGCCATCAGATTGAGTGTGGAGGCCCTGTGACGGTGACCGACCCACGCATCACCCGCTTCTTCATGACCATTCCCGAGGCCTGCCGTCTGGTGATGGAGGCTGCTACGATGAGCACGGGCAACCAGATTTTCGTCTTCGATATGGGCGAATCCGTCAAGATCGACACGCTGGCTCGCCGCATGATTTCGTTGGCCGGGCTGGAAGTCGGAAGAGATATCGACATCGAGTACACAGGTCTCCGTCCGGGCGAGAAGCTCTACGAGGAAGTGCTTTCTAATAAGGAGAATACCGAGCCGACGTCGCACGACCGCATCCGTATTGCCAAAGTGCGCGAGTACGACTACAGTCACGCCCTCGAGGTCGTGAAGCGTCTGGAAGACCTTTCTCGTTCGGTTGAGATTCCCGATATGGTCAAACTGATGAAGGAGACCGTGCCCGAGTTCAAGAGCAAGAACAGCCAGTTCGAGAAATACGACAAGCCCGACGCGGCTTCGGACGGCAACGCGGCCGGCGCTTAATTCTTTACTTCCCGGCTGCGCTGGGACAGGATTATGGAAGACATTGTAAAACTTGTTGAGAAGAGCCTCCGGAAGAACTGGACGCTCGATGCGCTGACGGACTATCGGGGTACGACCCTTCAGTTCAAGGACGTGGCGCGTAAGATTGAGAAACTGCACATTCTGTTCGAGACTGTCGGCATCGAGAAGGGCGACAAGATTGCTATCTGCGGACGTAATTCCTCGCATTGGGCCGTAGCATTCCTGGCGACGCTGACGTACGGAGCTGTCGCTGTGCCCATCCTTCACGAGTTCAAGCCCGATAATGTCCACAATATCGTCAACCATTCTGACGCCCGCCTGCTGTTTGTCGGCGAGTCGAACTGGGAAGGAATGGACGAGCAGAGCATCCCCAATGTGCTGGGTGTCATCCTCATGAGCGACTTCAGCATACTGGTGTCGCGGACAGAGCGGCTGACCTATGCCCGTGAACATCTGAACGAGCTGTTCGGACGCAAGTTCCCCAGCCGCTTTGAGGCAAAGGATATCCATTTCGACGAGCCCGACCCTGAGTCGCTCGCCCTCATCAATTATACATCCGGTTCGACTGGCCGCTCGAAGGGCGTGATGATTCCTTATCGCGCGTTGTCGTCGAACATCGAGTTCGCCTATGGCGTCGTGCTGATGAATCCGGGCGACAAGATTGTCTCGATGCTGCCGATGGCGCATATGTATGGGATGGCGTTCGAATTCCTCTACGAGTTTACCGTCGGCGTCCACATCTATCTGCTTACGCGAATTCCGAGCCCGAAGATTGTCTTCCAGGCATTCAACGAGGTGAAACCGAACCTCATCGTGGCCGTCCCGCTGATTATTGAGAAGATTATCAAGAAGAATGTCCTGCCGCGAATGGCGACGTTCCCGATGAATGTTCTGAGCCGCATTCCTCTGGCGGGCGATGCTGTTCGGAATAGCGTCCGCGACCAGATGATACGGTCGTTCGGCGGCAATTTCTATGAGATTATCATCGGTGGCGCAGCATTCAATCCCGAGGTCGATAAGTTCCTCCATTCCATCCGCTTCCCCTATACGGTGGGCTACGGCGCTACCGAATGTGCACCCATCGTCTGCTACGAGGATTGGAAGACGGCGCGTGTCGGCAGCTGCGGCAAAGCTGTCATCAACATGGAGGTGCGCATCAATTCCGACGACCCCGAGCACGTTGCCGGCGAAATCCTCTGTCGCGGCAAGAACGTTATGCTGGGCTATTATAAAAATGACGAGCTGACGCGCGAGACCATCGACGCGGACGGCTGGCTCCACACGGGCGACCTCGGTGTAATGGATGCGGACGGTCGGCTTTACATCAAGGGACGCAGCAAGAACATGATACTTGGCCCTTCGGGACAGAATATCTATCCCGAAGAGATTGAGGACCAGCTGAACAGCTATCCCTTCGTGGCCGAGTCGCTGGTGGTCGATCGTGGCGGAACGCTCGTTGCACTTGTCTATCCTGACACCGACCGCGTGGCTGCCGAGGGAAAGTCGGCTGACGACCTTGCAGCCGCAATGGAGGCGAACCGTGTCGCCATCAACAAGACGCTACCCGTCTATTCGCAGATTGCCCGCTTCGTCATTCAGGAAGAGGAGTTCGAGAAAACGCCGAAGAAGAGCATCAAGCGCTTCCTTTACACCTGATTCCCTTTCAATAAACTCGTTGTCCGAAGATGGCGCTACCGATGCGGACCATGTTGGCGCCCTCAGCTACAGCGAGGGGATAGTCGTCCGTCATTCCTTCCGAAAGGGTGGCGAACTCCTCGTCGTCCGCAAAGAACTCCCGCTTCACGCGGTCGAAGAACTCGCGGACCGTGCGGAACTCACGGCGGACCTGCGCCTCATCATCCGTGTTCGTCGCCATCGCCATCAGTCCCGTGATGCGGACGCCTTTCAGTTCGCGCCAGGGCTCGTCGGCAAGCAGGCGGAGACATTCGTCGGGGCGTAGACCGAATTTCGTCTCCTCTTGTGCGACGTGTAGCTGAAGCAGACAGCGTATTGTGCGGTCGTGGCGTAGGGCGTGGCGGTTGATCTCGTTCAGCGCGCGAAACGAATCGACGCTCTGGATGGTGTGGACGAACGGCGCCATATACTTGATTTTGTTCGTCTGCACGTGACCGGTGAAGTGCCATTCGATGTCTGCGGGCAGGGCGGCAGCCTTCTCGGCCATCTCCATCACGTGGTTCTCGCCGAAACGTCGCTGGCCAGCAGCGTACGCCTCCAGAATTGCCTCCGCAGGATGGTATTTTGAGATGGCGACGAGTGTCACGCTCTCAGGTAGCGACGCCCGAACGGCCTCCAGCCGCTCTGTGATACTATCGGAAGACATCGAAGTAGGGTGCCTCGCTGACGGAGGCGATGGTGAAGTCCATCATCGATCCTTTCATTCCCTCGTCAAGCTTCTGTACGGCATCGTGCAGGTCGCTGGCCTGGACAAGCACGTCCTGGCGAGTCTTCTTTTCTGCTCCACTCTTCTCGTCGAGCGTGATGAAGATGAGCTTGATCTTGAAATAGCGGTCGGCGGCATCCTCTTCCGTGAAGAACATCTCGCCGTACTTCACGCGCTTGATATCCGTCACCATGAACTCGCCGCTGATATAGCTCTTCATCTCCTGAACCATGCGGGCCTCGGCCTCCGAGCAACTGATGGCGGTCGTCAGGTAGCTTTCGCCCCTCACACGTTTCATCGTGCCGTTTTCCATCATCTTGTCGTACTCCAGCTTACATTCAAACCATTCGTTTTGCATACTTTATCTGTTTCTTATCGGGTTTTTAATGAATTTTCCGCTGCAAAGGTAATAAATTTTCCAATTCCTAATCCCTAATTCCTAATTTTATATTACCTTTGCCGAAATTTTCAGAAAACTATGCCCCAGATATCCGAACGCGGCACGCTGATGCCCTATTCTCCTATCCGCAAACTGGCTCCTCTGGCCTACGCTGCCGAGGACCGTGGTATCAAAGTCTATCGACTGAACATCGGTCAGCCCGATCTTCCCACCCCGAAGGCGGCTCTCGATGCCATCCATAACTTTAACCATAAGGTGCTCGAGTACAGCCCCTCGCAGGGATTCCGCAGTTATCGTGAGAAACTTGTCGGCTACTACGCCAAGTATAATATCAACGTTACGGCCGATGACATCATCGTCACCACCGGCGGAAGCGAGGCCGTACTCTTCGCCTTCCTCGCCTGCCTGAATCCAGGCGATGAGATCATCGTCCCCGAGCCTGCCTACGCCAACTACATGGCCTTCGCCATTTCGGCCGGCGCCGTTATCCGTACCATCTGCACCACTATCGAGGAAGGTTTCTGCCTGCCGAAGGTCGAGAAGTTCGAGGAACTTATCAACGAGCGCACGAAGGCCATCCTCATCTGCAATCCCAACAACCCCACGGGCTATCTCTATACCCGCCGCGAGATGAACCAGATTCGCGACCTCGTGAAGAAGTACGACCTCTATCTCTTCTCCGACGAAGTCTATCGCGAGTTCATCTACACCGGCTCGCCCTATATCAGCGCCTGCCATCTCGAGGGCATCCAGAACAACGTCGTCCTTATCGACTCGGTGAGTAAGCGCTACAGCGAGTGCGGCATCCGCATCGGCGCGCTCATCACGAAGAATGAGGAGGTGCGTAAGGCCGTGATGAAGTTCTGTCAGGCCCGCCTGAGTCCGCCTCTCATCGGTCAGGCGGCTGCCGAGGCATCGCTCGATGCACCAGAGGAATATACCCGCGATACGTACGACGAATACGTCGAGCGCCGTAAATGCCTTATCGACGGTCTCAACCGCATCCCAGGTGTCTATAGCCCTATTCCGATGGGCGCTTTCTACACCGTCGCCCGCCTGCCGGTCGATGATTCCGAAAAATTCTGCGCCTGGTGCCTGAGCGAGTTCAACTATGAGGGCGAGACGGTGATGATGGCACCTGCTGCTGGCTTCTACACGACGCCCGGTCTCGGCCGCAACGAGGTCCGTATGGCCTATGTCCTGAAGAAGGAAGACCTCCAGCGCGCCCTCTTCATCCTCAGCAAGGCGTTGGAAGCCTACCCGGGAAGAGTTGAGTGATTATGCGTTTTGAGCAGTTTCTTGCGCGTCGGCTCTCGCGGAGCGAACGGGGAACGCGACGTGTGTCGCGCCCGGCGGTGGTGATTGCCGAGGCGGGCGTGGCGCTCGGCTTGGCCGTGATGATTGTCACCATCTGCGTCTCGCTGGGCTTCAAGCACGAAGTTCGCTCGAAGGTCGTCGGTTTCAATTCCCACATCCACGTGAGCAGCTTCGACTCGGCGCTCTCGTACGAGACGTCGGCCATCGACGTCGGCGACTCGCTCATGACGGCACTCGCGTCGATACCGGGTGTGAACCACGTGCAGCGCTATGCCACCAAGCCCGCTATCTTCCGCACCGACGATGAGTTCCTCGGCTTCGTGCTGAAGGGAGTGGGCGAGGAGTACGATCTCTCGTTCTTTCGTTCCTATTTGCAGGAGGGTAACATCGATTCCCTCGTCGCCTCGCCCTCAGAAGGGGCGGGAGGGAGGATCCTTATTTCGCGCGATATGGCCGACAAGCTGGGCTACCACGTGGGCGACCGTGTTGATACGTACTTCATCGGTTCGACGCTCCGTGCGCGGCGCTTCACCGTCTGTGGTATCTACGAGACGGGCTTCGGTGACTTCGATCGTCTGTTTGCCGTCGGCGCCCTGCCGGTAGTGCAGCGGCTGAACGAATGGGACGACGACGAGGTGACGGGCGTGGAGGTCAGCCTGACCGACTACGGCGAGCTCTCGCAGCGTGCCTGGGAAATAGGGCGCTACCTCGACGACTGGGGCAAGGCGCACCGTACCGGCTACTACGTCCAGACCATCGAGGAGCAGAACCCCAATCTCTTTGCCTGGCTCAGCGTGCTCGACATGAACGTTTGGATTATCCTTCTGCTGATGCTTTTAGTAGCGGGCTTCACGGTCATTTCCGGCCTGCTCATCATCATCCTCGAGCGCACGTCGTTCATCGGCACACTCAAGGCGCTGGGCTCGCCGAACGGCTCCATCCGTCAGACCTTCCTGCGCGTCGCTATATATATAATAGGAAAGGGAATGGTATGGGGCAATGTCATCGGCCTCGCCCTTTGTGCTGTGCAGAAGTTGACGGGCATCGTGGCGCTTGACCCGAAGAGTTACTATCTCGACCGCGTTCCCATCGAGTTCAATGTCGGTTGGATAATCGTGCTCAACGTAGGTATGATGGTTCTCTCCGTCGCCATGCTGATTATCCCTTCGCAGATTATCGCACGCATTAATCCCTCCAAATCGATACGGTTTGAGTGAGGTTTCTACCTCGGCAGGGAGGGGAGTGCCACTGCGTGGCAGAAATTCTGCAAAATTAAATCAAAAAATTAAATAAAATGAGACTCTTGGGAACTCGAAAGGGTTGAGCGTCTAATCGTATTTTGTATAATTCTGAAGAATAATTTTGTTTAATTTCTCGCGAAGCGATTCTTTCCTTCTGCTGGCTTGATGAAGGTGACGGCATGGGGGATGTTCTCGACTTCGATATGGGTGGCGTGGAGGAGCTCGCCGTCGAGCGAGACGCAGAAACCCTCGGGCCCCTCGATGGTGAGGGTGCGGGCACGGCAATAGGTGATGTGGGGGGCGAAGCGAGGATCGTCGAGATGGGTGCCGCGCTTGTAGCCGTCCATCAAGCGGAGAAATTTCAGCCGCGGCAGCGGGCGGACGAGACAGACCTCCATCAGTCCGTCGTCGTTCTGGCTGCGGGGTGCACAACAGTACGACCCGCCGACATGAGTGCCGTTCGCCGCGGTGCAGAGAAGAATGCGGTCGTAAGAGCGAGCCTCACCTAAATCCTCCCCTGAAGGGAAGGACTTTTTTGTCTCCCTTCCTTTAGGAGGGGCGGGGGAGAGGCTTATTCTTTGCCCGTCGGCCCAGACGGTACAGGGGTTGTTCATGCCGGTGAGGAATCCCCAGGCGACGCCAGTGGGGTAGGCCATGCTCTTGCCGATGAGGGGCACGCGCCTCAAACTGTCCATGGCGGCTGCGACACGGGCGTCGAGGCCGAAGTGCGTGGCGTTCATCGCCCAGGTCACGTCAGATGATGTATTCACCTTCATCATGTCGATGGGGGTTTCGGCGCCGTGGATGAGGCGGGCGACATCGCGGAACTGGTCGGGGCCGCCATAGTACTTCACGTAGTCGTTGCCGCTGCCGTGGGCGAAGGCGGTGAAGGCGACGCGCTCGATGCCGATGCAGGCGATAGCAAGTTCACGCAGGGTTCCGTCGCCGCCACAGGCGTAGAAGCGCAGCGGCTCGTCGGGACAGTCGGCTCGGTAGCGGCGGACGACGTCGTGGCTGTCGCCGCGCCATTGCTTGACATAGATGTCGTAGTCCACCTGACCATCGAAGAGGCGCAGCGCCTCGCGCACCGCCGCCTCGCATGAATGTGCCCCGGCATGAGGATTGACGATGAAGATGTGTTTCATGCGGCAAAGGTACGGCGAATCCTCGTAACGGCCAAACGATTGCTGATAAAACTTCTTTGGTCGTAATACGTAACTGTTCGAAGAAAATGTGGAAGTAAAAAAGGAGAAGTCTCTTATGTTCTTTTTTCCTTGAAAAAACTTGCGCATGTCGGGAGAATGTCGTATCTTCGCGGCGTCTATACCTTATTAATATATATAGCATCATGAGAAAACATGTTTTACTCCTTCTCCAGGCAGTGGTCCTGACGGCAGCAATCGCATCGCTGACGGCCTGCCGGCAAGCAGAAATCTATTCGGAATATCCAGCCTACGGCACCCTGTTCTTCTCGGCCGACAGCATCGTGTGGAAGGGCGAGATACGGCCCGTCCATCAGTTCAGCCCCGGGCAGACAGTCTATGTGGGCATAACCATAGAGCGCGACGGCGCCTACATCACCCGTGCCACCCAGACATGGACGCTGCGCGGAGTGGGCACGGAGTACGAGCACAAGGAGACCCGTACCGTCGTCGGCCCCGTCGGACGCGAACCCGTCTGGCAGTTCCAGGCTCCGATGGAGGAAGGGGAGTACTCGGTGACATTCAAGGAGAAATACTCCTTCTCGGCGCAGCAGCCGAACGGCACCATCTTCGGCGAGTCGGCCACGCTGAACAGTAAGTTCCGCGTGAAGGAGTAGAGCCGCTTCGCAGGAAATAATAATTAATTAGCCACATAATCATTCTTTTTACATGACAGAACCGAAACATTTCCGGCACATACTTGTCTTGTTCGGCCTCGTACTTCTGACGTCGTGCCACGAGAACTACGTCCTCGACGAGCAGGAGCCCGACTGGCTGGGGAGCAGCATCTACGACTACCTGAAGGAGGCGGGCTGCTATACGAACTACATCCGTCTCATCGACGACCTGCAGTACGCCGAGGTGCTGGCGAAGACGGGCAGCAAGACGCTGTTCGTCTGCAACGACTCGACATTCGACGCCTTCTACCGCGAGAACGAGTGGGGCGTCCGCTCGTACGAGGGCCTGTCGGCAGCGCAGAAACGCCTGCTGCTCAACTCGAACATGCTGAACAACGTCTATTACACCGACATGCTCTCGCGCATCGAGGGCCCCGTGGAGGGGAAGTGCGTGCGCCGCACGACGGCGCTGAGCGTGATGGACTCCGTCGAGTGGGTCTCGGCCGCCGACATGCCTTCGACCGACTTCTGGGACAATGCCCGTGCGAAAGGCCGCATGCTGCTGCTCAAGGATAACACCGCCGCGCCGATGGTCCACTTCGCCAGCAAGTACATGGCCTACAACAGCATTACCGAGCGCGACTTCAGCATCCTCCACAACGGCCAGTCGCGCCTCCGCCGCGACGAGGTGTTCGTCAACGGCGTGCGCATCGTCGAACCCAACATCAAGTGCAAGAACGGCGTCGTCCACCGGCTGGAGCACCTGCAGGTGCCGCTGGTCAACATGGCCGAGGCCGTCCACAAGGATGCGCAGTCGCACGACTTCGCGCGGCTGATGGACCGTTTCTGCGCGCCTTATTATAATTCCGCCGCCACGAACGACTACCAGCGGCTCTACGGCACCGAGGACTCGGTGTTCGTCAAGCGCTATTTCACCACACGCGGGCAGAACAACCTCGAGTTCCTCCGCACGCCTGCCGACACGCTCGCTCTCGGCTACCTCGCCTTCGACCCGGGATGGAACAGCTACACCGCCGACAACCAGACCGACATGGAGGAGGACATGGGCGTTATGTTCGTCCCCACCGACGAGGTGCTCGCACAATACTGGAACGAGGGCGGCGGACGCTTCCTCAAGGAACGCTACGGGACGTGGGAGAACGTGCCCGACCGCGTGCTCGACGACCTTGTGTCGAACCATATGAAGCAGTCGTTCACTGCCTCGATACCCAGCAAGTTCTATCAGGTGAAGAACGACGGCCAGGTCGATATGGGCGTGAAGGAAGAGAACGTGCTGCGGACACAGATGTGCTGCAACGGCGTGGTTTATTTCACCGACCGCGTCTATCCGCCCGTCGCCTACATCTCCGTCAGCGCGCCGACGCTGGTCAACGACAACATGCGCGTGGCCGACTGGGCCATCGAGCAGCTCGAGTTCTACGCCTACCTCCGCTCGATGGACTCGTACTACAGCTTCATCCTGCCGACCGACGAGGCCCTGTCGCACTACATCGACCCCATCTCGCTGGCGCAGGGCGAACCCGAGGAGTTCGAGTTCTACTACGACCAGAAGACGGCGAAGGTCGGTGCCCGTGTCTATGAGTACGACCCCGAGACGGGCCAGCGTGGGGCACAGAAGCGCCTCATCAACCCGGGCAATGCCGTCATCTCCGACCGTCTGGAGGATATCTTCGACTACCACATCATCGTCGATACCATCGACAACTGCAAGGACGGACGCATCTACTACCGCACGAAGGGTAACGGCACGGTCGTGGCCCGCTACGACGACGGCGCGCAGGCCTTCCGCCTCTACGGCGGCTATCAGGTCGATAACGACCGTCCCGCCGTCGTGCGCGAAGCCGATGTCTATGACTATACCCGCGAGGGCAACGGCAAGACCTACGTCACCGATGTCTGCCTGCAGCCGTCGATGAACTCCGTCTATAACGCCATCCGCGAGCGGGCAGGGACAGACGACGAGCCCGGACCGTTCTACGAGTTCTTCCGTCTGATGGAGGGAAGCTCGGCCGTCTTCTATAAGGACGAGGACTACGCCACCATCGACTACGCCGTCAAGCCGTTCAACACCTACCACTACACCGTCTATGTCCCCGACAACGCCTCCGTGCGCCAGGCCATTGCCGACGGCCTGCCTACGTGGTCGGGCATCGAGGAACTGATCGATTCGCTCCGTACGCTCGACGAGCGGGGCGAGCTGCCCGACGACGTGGTGATAGAGGACGTCGAGGATTCGCTCGCCAACATCATCTCGGCCTTCGTCCAGTATCACATCCAGGATAACTCGGTCTATATCGGTGGCGGGGCGAAGAGTGGCTCGTTCGAGACCTCGACCATGAATGCCGAGACGCTCGCTTTCTACCGCTTGGGTGTCCGCTGCGACAACCGTTCGATAACCATCACCGATGCCGTCGGCAACGTCCGCCACGTCGTCACCGACGACCCCAACCTTTATAATATCATGACGCGCGACTACCTGTTCAACACCAAGGACATCCGCAATGCCACCCAGATTGAGACCTCGTCGTTCGCCGTCGTCCACCTGATTGACGGTACACTATGGTATAAGAAAATGAATAATGAATAATGAAAAATGAATAATAATATGTTTCACATGCAACGTTCTGTACGAAGCCGTCTGTGCTTCTTATTCTTCATTCTTCATTTTTCGTTTTTCATTTCTGCTGCGGCGCAGGGAGTGATTATCAGCGGTACGGTCAGCGACGCCGAGGACGTGCTGATGATGGTGAACGTGGTTGAGATTAACGCCGACAACCGTATCATCGAAGCCACGACGACCGACATAAACGGCCAGTTCTCCATGCAGGTGAAGGACACGAAGGACCGCCTCCAGATTTCCTATATCGGCTACGCCACGCAGACGCTGCCCATCGGCGACCGTCGCGTGTTCAATATTGTCATGAAGGACGACAACCAGATTGAGGAGGTCGTCATCCAGGCCGTCAAGAAAGAGAGTGCGGGCGGACTGGAGATTCCCACGCGTGAAATGTCCATAGCGGCCCAGAGCCTCGACATGGCCGAGTTCGAAGGCCTCGGCTTTACCTCGGTCGATGAAGCCATGCAGGGACGAATCGCCGGTCTCGACATCGTATTCAACAGCGGTAACCTCGGCAGCGGCACCACCATGCGTCTGCGTGGTGTCAGCTCCATAAACGGCAACAGCGAGCCACTCATCGTGGTCGATGGCAACGTCTTCGAGACCACCGGCAACGACAATTTCGACTATGCCAATGCCGACGAGGAGAAGTTTGCCGAGCTGCTGGCCGTCAACCCCGATGACATCGAGAGCATCAGCGTGCTGAAAGATGCTGCCGCCACCGCCGTCTGGGGATCGCAGGGTGCCAACGGTGTCATCCAGATCAAGACCAAGCGCGGCAGCAACGGCAGAACCCGCGTCACCTACAGCTATCGCCTCAACCTCACCCATCAGCCCCGCGGCATCCGCATGCTCAACGGCGATGACTACACCATGCTCCTCAAGGAAGCCTACTTCAATCCCGAGCAGAGCGACCACACCAGCAACATCATCGAACTCAACTATGACCCCTCGTTCAGCGAGTATCAGCAGTTCAACAACAACACCGACTGGATCGGCGCCGTGCAGCAATTGGGTGTGAAGAACAGTCACAGCCTCTCCCTCACGGGCGGCGGCGAGAAGGCTACCTTCCGCGTCAGCGGCAGCTGGGACAACGAGACAGGTTCTATCATCGGACAGCACCTCGACCGCCTAAGCACCCGCGTCAACCTCGACTACTTCGTCAGCGACCGCATCAAGATATCGTCCGACTTTTCGCTCACTTATGTCGATAACGACAAGAACTATCCCTATCGCGAGGGCGGCAAGGACATCGGTATGCTCGGCATCGCCTATAAGAAGATGCCCAACCTCGCCGTGATGGCCGAGACCGCCGACGGTACGCCCACCGACCGCTACTATTATGCGCTGCAGAGCATGTCGTCCGAGCTGAGCGACCAGCGCGCGCTGCCCAACCCCGTGGCCGTCGCACGGCTGGCCAAAAACAAGTACCGCACCTATACGCTCAATGCGCAGTTTGAGCTGCAGTACGACCTGCTCAGCCCCGATGCCGACGGACATCAGCTGCGCTACAACGGGCGCGTGCTCCTCGCCACGTTCAACGACTATACCGACATGTACTATCCCCGCGAGCTCTCCACAGCCCGCTGGTACGACTCGTCGGTCAACACCACTACCCAGTCGTCGGGCCGTAACCGTTCGTTCACCACTCGCCATACGCTCACCTTCACGCCGAAGTTCACCAACGACGACCACTTCTTCACGACGCTCGTCCGTATGGAGCTGACCGACGGCAGCGGCGGCGACACCGGCACCACAACCTACGGCTTGCCCAACGGCATTCCCTCTGCGACGGCGCAGGGACAGCTCGGCAATATGTGGACCAACCTCAGCCAGTGGCGCAGCATCTATTTTACCTATTCCGGCCACTACAGCTACAAGTCGCGTTATGCCCTCGACCTCACCGCCCGTCTCGACGGCAGTACGAAGTTCGGTGCCGATAACCGCTGGGGCTTCTTCCCCGCCATCTCCGGCCGCTGGAACATCAGCGACGAGCCGTGGATGCGCTGGGCGCGGCCTTGGCTCTCCATGCTCTCGTTACGTCCGGGTTGGGGACAGGTGGGTCAGCAACCTGGTGCGCAGTACCTCCACTTCAGTCGCTACGGCCGCGCTACGCAGTACATGGATATGCCCGCCGTCCGACCGAATAACGTCCGCCTCACCGACCTCCGCTGGGAAACCAAGACCACATGGAACATCGGTACCGACATCGGACTCTGGGAC
>Ga0310690_10007408_pt1 | contig 14144 bp, 9 predicted proteins | sample AusTroGonzalo_MG_2_FD_207661 | JGI IMG/M metagenome (GOLD analysis project Ga0310690, IMG submission 207661) | Bovine rumen microbial communities from tropical cattle in Woodstock, Queensland, Australia - Gonzalo_04 (v2) (version 2) | ecosystem: Host-associated > Mammals > Digestive system >...
ACCACCTTTGTCATCGCCCACCGGCTGTCCACGGTGCAGAATGCAGACTATATCATGGTGCTGGACCACGGGCGCATCATCGAGCGCGGCAAGCACCAGGAACTGCTGGACCAGAAAGGAAAGTATTACCAGCTCTATACCGGAAACCAGATAGCATAGACATGAAACACCGAATCTTACTTGTGCTTTTGATAGGGGCCCTGGGCAGCCAGGTGTTGCAGGCCCAGCCGGAACTCCGTCCGGTTCACCACTTCATTCCCACGGGCATCAGTACGGCCTATTTCGGCCCCAATGCTTTCCCGGTTCCGGACTTTTTCCCGGGCCGTCCCGCGGAGCACCTTCGGATAGAGGCGGCAGGGGACTTTTTCAAGGGCTTCATTGCCGATGGAACGGATTATACCTGGAACCCTTACCTGTTCATAGAGATTCCCCTTTTCACCCATCGGGCCAGCCTTTCCGTCTGGACGGACACGCATGAGTTCTACCACTTTTCCGATGCGGTGGCAGAGGCCCGGCAAGTGATGGAGACCGGTCCCATTACCGGCTCGGATTCGGGAGACATCTATGTGGGCACCAACATTCTGGTGCTGGAGGAGAAAGGCTGGTGGATTCCGGATATCATGCTGCGGGCCGTCATGAAGACGGCTTCCGGAGACGATTTCGGCCGGGCCCGGCACTACGACTGCCCGGGGTACTATTTCGACGCCGTGGTGTCCAAGTCGTATCTTTTCCCGGAAGGGAACTTCTTCCGTTCCGTGCGGGCCAGCCTGGACCTGGGCTTCGTGTGCTGGCAAACGGACAACGGCCGGCAGAACGACGCCTTCATGGTGGGCCTGGTGGCTTCCGTAGACACCCGTCCGGTACGCCTGACGGCCCAGTGGGGCGGTTATTCCGGCTGGGAAAAAAGGGGAGACCACCCCCGTTCCGTAAAAGCCCGCCTGGACATTCATGCCGGCCGCCACTTCGACGTATTCTTCTATTTCCAGCAGGGGTTGCGGGACTGGCCTTTCACCCAGTACCGTGCCGGCTTAACCTATTATCTGGAGAGAAATGCAAGACCGTAAAGAACAGATTATCGGCCTTATCCACCGGGAGGTGAAACCGGCGCTGGGCTGTACCGAACCCATTGCCGTGGCGCTGGCGGTGGCCAAAGCCGTGGAAATCATCATGGAAAACTGTCCGTGCGGGGAAGGGTGGAGGCTCCGGGCAGATTTCCGGCTGGACGTTTCCGTAAGCGGCAACATCCTTAAGAACGGAATGGGTGTGGGCATTCCCGGAACCGGCATGGTGGGCCTTCCCGTTGCGGCCGCCCTGGGTGCCGTGTGCGGAGACTCCTCCCGGGGCCTGGAAGTGCTTTCCGGCCTTACGAAAGAGGCGGTGGAGCGCGCCAAAACCCTGGTGGCGGAAAAGAAGGTATCCATTTCCGTGGCCGACACGGACCGCCTCCTGTATGTGAAGGCCACCGTTTCCGCAGACGGCCGGGCCCTGGCCAGCGCAGAGGTGGACCCGCACGCCTACGCAGTGATTGAGGACGACCACGACCGCATTGTGGAAACCAGTTTTGCAGACCGGATCCTGATGAGCTCGGAATCCGGAGCGGCGGCTGTGGAGCGCGGGGCCGATGATTACAACCTGACCGTGCGGGAAATCTATGACTTTGCCCGGACGGTTCCCTATGAGGATATAGCCTTTATCCTGGATGACAGGAAGCTGAACCTGGCCCTGGCCATTGAGGGGCTGCACGGAGACTTTGGCCTGAATGTGGGCCGGGCCATCCGGGAAGCCCAGCAGGAAGTTTTCGGGGACGATTTCCTCACCTATGCCATGGGCATGACGGCGGCGGCTTCGGACGCCCGCATGGCAGGCAGCACCCTGCCGGCCATGTCCAACAGCGGAAGCGGCAACCAGGGCATCACCGTAAGCATGCCGGTCATTGCCTATTCCCTCAAATACGGGGTGGAAGACGAGCCCCTGGCCCGGGCGCTTATCCTCAGCAACCTGGTGGCCATCCACATCAAGCATTATCTGGGCAAACTGTCGGCCCTCTGCGGCTGCGTGGTGGCTTCCACCGGCTCCGCCTGCGGCATCGTGTACCTGCAGGGCGGCAGCTATGAGCAGGTGTGTGCGGCCATCAAGAACATGGCCGGCAACATCACCGGCATGGTGTGCGACGGTGCCAAGGTGGGCTGCGCCATGAAGGTGGCCTCGGGCGTATCCTGCGCGGTACAGTCGGCCGTGCTGGCCCTCCGGGGCGCCTGCATCCCTTCTACCGACGGCATCATCGAGGACGATGTGGAGAAGACCATCCGGAATATCGGCGCCATCGGCTCGGCGGGCATGAAAGCCACGGACCGGATGATTTTGGATATTATGCTTTGCAAATAGCGGAGAAAATCGTACTTTTGTGTAAAATAATACTAAAACGTTTTAATCATGGAAGAAGAGAAGAAGAATCCTCAGGATTTGAACGGTGACGGTAAGGTAACCTGGGCCGAAAAACTCCAGTATGCCGCCGGAAAAGCCAACGAAAAAATCAGCGAAGCGGCCGTGAATATCAAGAAGGACGCAAAAGACCTTTATGAGAAAGCCTCCCCCAAGGTAAAGGAAGTGTGCGCAGAAATGAAGGAAAACGCCACGGAGTTTGCCGGAAAGGCCAAGGTTAAGCTGGATGAAATGTCGGAAGATGTCTCCGAGGCTGCCGACAGGGCAAAGGCCAAGTTCCAGGAGAGGAAGGAAAAGAAGGAAGACTAAGCTATCAACCATTCCATATCATGAAAAAAGCTCTTTTATTCGGAATCTGCGCACTTCTCATGTGTGCAGTTCCCGCCCGTGCCCAGTGGGGTCCCAGGGTTATTCCTGAACCCACGGACGGCCTGAAGGATGCCTACAAGGATTACTTCAAGATTGGCGTTGCCGTGAACAACCGCAACGTCACGGACCCGGACCAGATCAAGGTTGTCCTCCGGGAATTCAACAGCATCACGGCGGAAAACGCCATGAAACCCCAGCCCACAGAGCCCAAGAAGGGAGAGTTCAACTGGGAAGATGCAGACCGCATTGCCAACTTCTGCCGTGAGAACGGTATCAAGATGCGCGGTCACACCCTCATGTGGCACAGCCAGATTGGCACCTGGATGTATCAGGACGAAAAAGGCAATCTCCTTCCCAAGGAAGAGTTCTATGCCAACATGAAGCATCACATCCAGGCCATTGTAAACCGTTACAAAGACGTCGTTTACTGCTGGGACGTGGTGAACGAGGCCGTGGCGGACAGCCCCGTATGGCCCGGCCGTCCGGAGCTGAGGGACTCCCCCATGTACAAGATTGCCGGAGAGGAGTTCATCTACAAGGCCTTCGAGTATGCCCACGAGGCAGACCCCAACGCCCTCCTGTTCTATAACGACTATAACGACGCAGAACCGGCCAAGAGCCAGCGCATCTACAACCTGGTAAAGCGGATGAAGGACGCCGGCGTGCCGGTGGACGGTATCGGCATGCAGGCCCACTACAATGTGTACGGCCCGTCCATGAAGGAGGTTGACGACGCCATCACCCTGTATTCCACCATCGTGAACCATATCCATCTCACGGAGCTGGATATCCGCGTGAACGAGGATATGGGCGGCGGTCTCCGTTTCCGCCAGGGTGCATCCCAGGTGGCCGATTGGGAGAAGACCCTGCAGGAAGACCAGTACAAGAACCTGTTCAAGGTGCTCCGCAAGCATAAGGACGTAATCGACTGCGTTACCTTCTGGAATGTTTCCGACAAGGATTCCTGGCTGGGCGTGAACAATTACCCGCTTCTGTTCGACGAGAACTACAAGGTAAAGCGCGCCTACAACCTGGTCAAGCAGTTCAATCCTGAGATGGACAACGCCGTTGTGCTGGAAGACTTCAAGCCTTCCGAGCTCAACCAGCCCGGCCAGGAGTATCCGATGGTGAACTCCCAGGGTTATGCCCGCTTCAAGGTGAACGCCCCCAAGGCCACTTCCGTGATTGTGAGCCTGGGCCTGGGCGGCACCGGCGGAACCGTGCTGCATAAGGCCGAAGACGGCTCCTGGATGGGAACCACGGACGGCCCCATGGACGAAGGCTTCCACTATTATCACCTGACGGTGGACGGCGGTGTGCTCAACGACCCGGGCACCAACAACTACTACGGCTCCACCCGTTGGGAGAGCGGTATCGAAATCCCCGCCCACGACGCCGATTTCTATGCCATGAAGAATGTGCCGCACGGCAAGGTGCAGCAGGTTCTCTTCTGGTCCAACAGCACCAACCAGGTGCGTACGGCCTGGGTGTACACTCCGCCGGAGTACGACAAGAACAAGAAGAAATACCCGGTGCTTTACCTGCAGCACGGTTGGGGTGAGAACGAGTATGCCTGGTGGAACCAGGGCCATGCCAATCTCATCATGGATAACCTCATTGCTTCCGGTAAGATTGAACCGTTCATTGTGGTAATGACCTACGGCATGACCAACGAGGGCTTCCGTCCCGGCCAGATGCCGGCCGCCCGTCCTGCTGCCGCTCCCGGAGCAGGTGCTCCCGGCGCCGCCCCTCAGGCCCGTCCCGCCCGTCCTGCCGGTGGCATGGGCATGATGATGAACAACGGCTTCGAGGCTGTTCTTTGCGACGAACTGGTTCCTTATGTGGACGCCAACTTCCGCACCATTGCCAAACGTGAAAGCCGCGCCATGGCCGGCCTGTCCATGGGTGGCATGGAAACCCACACCATTACCCTGGCCCGTCCGGAAGTATTCGCCTGGTTCGGTCTGCTCAGCGGCGGCACCTACAATCCCGAAGAGATTCAGGAAGCCGGCCTGGACAACAAGAAGGTGAAGGGTATTTTTGTAGGCTGCGGCAGCAAGGAAGGTCCGGACCAGATCCGTTCCGCTGCCCAGAAACTGCAGGAAGCCGGTTACAATGCCAAGGGCTATGTTTCCGAGGGTACAGCCCACGAGTTCCTCACCTGGCGCCGCTGCCTGTACGAAATGGCTCCGATGCTCTTCAAGTAGCCGTTTCCTATTCTATCAGCGCCACCCGTTTTTCGCGGGCGGCGCTTTTTTCGTGCCTCTTTTTGTTGATTTTTATGACTAGATGCCGTATCTTTGTACCGTAAAGCTGGTTAGTTATGAAAAAGTTCCTGATTATCGCCATTCTGGCCCTTGTGGGAGCCGTAGCCTCCCATGCCCAAACCGTATACTCCTGCAAGTATAAAAGCGACGCAGATGTAAAAGTGTATGTTGCCCAGTATAAGAGCGACGCAGACCTGGTGGTGTACAAGTGCAGTTACAAGTCGGACGCCCAGGGCAACCAGGGACTTTGGTATTATGTAGACTATAAGTCGGACGCCAAGAAGAAAATCTATTTTGTAGACTATAAGTCAGATGCAGACATCATCATCTACTATACCCAGTACAAGAGCGACGCCGGCTGGCAGAACAAGAGCAAACAGTACAAAATGGAGTAATCTGCCCTTATGGAAGGTATCATCTACAAGATAGCCCTGGTGGCCGGCGCCCTTGCCAACCTGGCCATGGCAACGGGTATCCTGGCCCATCAGAAAAAGTATCGGCGTTATACCATCTACTTCCGGGCGCGGCAGTTTACGGCCCTGTGGCTCATTGCTTTTGCCGTGGGATACCTAATCCATGCCGTCTTTGAGCCGCGGCTGTATTGGCCCACACTGGCATCGGCCCTCACGGTCAGTTATTTCCATCTGGGCGCCATCTGTTTCTGCTGGGGGTATATCCCGCTTCTGAATCCGGACTATTTCACCCGCAGGATAGCTGTCCGGGATACCATTATCTACGTCATCGGCCTCACGGCCTACTGGACGGTGGCCATGTTGTGGAAAAACGCTCCGCTCTATACCCTTCTGTCCTATGGGGTGTTCTTTGCGTATTGCATATACAATCTGGTGGTGTTCTATAAGACCTACCATCGCGTCAGTTTCCGGCTGTTGAAAATGTCGTACGGAAATGTGAGCGCTTTCGTCCGCTGGATGCAGGTCAGTTGTGACCTGATCATTTTCTTCGGCATGTGCGGTGTGGCCATGACGGCCCTGTTCCCGGAGAACAGCCGCATCCCGTTCACCGTGCTCACCCTGCTGGGTATCGGCGTATGGGCGTATATCGTTTATTCCATCAGCAAATACGGAACGGTGGTGGAAACCGCAACCCGGGCAACGGAAAATGTGGCGGCCACCGAACCCCTTCCTTGATTCTTACCTGATGAACAGAAAGCTTAACCTGTTTTCCCGTTTCCTAAACTTCTTTCTCCTCTTCGTCCCTCTCCTTTCCGCCTGTGAAAGGGGAGCTTTGCCGCTTGCCCCGGATATCTCCCGGGCCGACGGATTGATGGAAGCCGCCTACCAGGCCCGTGACTATAACCGGCTGCTTTCCCTGGCGGATTCCCTGGAAGCCACAAGAGACCTTTCTCCCGTAAAGGCTAACTACTGGAGGGGATATGCCTATTCCCGCCAGCGGAATTACCGCGCATCGGAAGATGTCTGGAACAGAGCCCTCTCGGCCGGTCTCCGGGATGAAGACGATATCCTTTATCAGGCAAGTGTAGCCAACCGGTTGTCCGACCAGCTGCTTCTGCAGGGGGAATACGCCGCCTCGCTGCGGGTGGCCCTTCCCACCATCGAAAAGATGGAGAATGCGGGGCTCCGGGAAAACGGAGACTATGCCCATCTGCTGTCCACCGTAGGTTGCTGCGAACTGCATCTGGGGCATATGGATGAGGCAGTGAGCCTTTTCGACAGGGCATACAACCAGTTCATGCCCATCATCGGTACAGAAAAGGGCAAGGTGCTGAGCAATTTCACCAATATCATTTCCGGTGTTATCACGGTCATAGACCACTGCCTGGAGCAAAAGCAGTATACCATGGCACTGGAAGGGGTGGGAATCCTGCAACAGCTTTTGAAGGGCTATCAGGGGCAGGAAGGCGCCTCGCCGGACTATCTGGACCGCCAGGGTGCCCGCATCCTTCTGTACCGGGCCTGTGCGTTGGAGGGCCTTGGCCGTCGGCAGGAGGCCGCAGAAGCCTATGACGAAGCCCTCCGGTCGGCTTATGCCAAGACGGACGAAGGTAAGATGGAAGCCAACGGCTATCTGATGCTGGCCGGGCGCTGGGAAGAGGCCGCCGACAACTATCAGCTGATGGACAAGCTGGTCCGGCGGTTCAACATGAATCTTACACTGGACAATATTTCCCATTATCTGCTGCCCAGGTTCCGGGCCAACTACAATGCTAACCGTATGGAGGCTGCCCTGGCCGCCGGAGCGCGACTGTGTGATGTGCTGGATTCGGCCATCATCTGGAACCGGGAAGACAAGGCGGCGGAGCTGTCCACCATCTACCATACCCAGGAGATTGAGCAGGAAGTCCTTACGCAGAAGGCCAACAATGAGAGGGAACGCTATCTGGCTTCCATCATGGTGCTGGTGCTGCTGGTTATCAGCTTCGGCACTTTCATCATCGTGCGATACCGGTCTTCGATGCGCCTGGAGCAGGCCTACCAGCAGTTGGAGGAGGCGAATGCCCGGGCCGAGGAATCTTCCCGGGTGAAAACCGCCTTCATCCAGCAGATTTCACACGAAATCCGTACGCCGCTCAACCTGCTTTCGGGCTTTGCCCAGATTCTCACCAATCCGGACGTGGAAATGGACGAGGAAAGCCTTGCCCAAATCAATTCGGGTATCCTGGCCAATACGGGCCGCATCACCAGTCTCATCAGCAAAATCCTGGATCTGAGCGACCTCATGAGCCATTCCAAGATGCAGATGAGCGACACCGCTCCCGTCCGGGAAATTGCCTCCGAGGCTGCCGCCAGCAGCGGTATCCTGTCGGCCAGGGAGATTGATTTCCAGACCCAGGTGGCCGATGAGGCCCAGTCTCTGGAGGTGACCACCAACCGGCGCGCAGCGGCACATGTGCTGGCCCTGCTGTTGGAAAACGCCGCCAAGTACACGGAGAAGGGGAGGGTTTCCCTGAAGATTGTGCCCAAGAACCACTTTGTCTATTTCATCGTGGAAGATACCGGAATTGGCATTCCTCCCAAAGAAGCAGAGCATATCTTCGAGCAGTTCGTGCAGCTGGACGACTACCGGGAAGGGACGGGTATCGGCCTTTCGGTGGCCCGCAGCATTACGCGCCGCCTGGGCGGGGATATTGTCCTGGACACCTCTTACACCAACGGCGCCCGCTTCCTCTTCTCCCTTCCCAAGGACGCGTAGGACTATTCCTTCTTGAGCTCCACCGCCGGATTGGTTCTGGCGGCCTTCAGCGTTTGCCAAAGGACCGTTCCAAAGGCGATGGCCATGGAAAGGAGGACCGCCACCAGGAACACCCAGCCATACCCTTCGATGTGGTAGGCGAAGCGTTGCAGATAGAGCCCGGAAGCCCAGACGGCCAGAGGCACCCCAATCAGGCAGGCGATGCCCACCAGAACCATGTAGCTGCGGACATTCCGCCGGACTTCACTGTTGACATCGGCCCCGAATACCTTGCGCACGGCAATCTGCCGGGTGTTTTCACCGGCAAAATAGGTACTCATGGCCAACAGGCCCAGCAGGGAAATCAGAACGGCCAGGACGGTGAAGAGTTCCAGCAGCCGCATCGTGCGCCGGGCCGGATCCAGCTGCGCCCGGTACAGGTCGCGCACAAAGCCGTGTTTCCACGGGGCCTCGTACACGCCGGACTGTTCCATCCGATATTCCTCGTAGGCCTTCATAATCTGCCGCTCATAGTCTTTGTCTTCCCCAACTGTGCCGATGAGGAGGCCGTGCGAGAAATAGATTTCTTCCATATTGGAAATGATAACCCCGGCATTGAGGGTAGGCACTTCGCTTGAGGAGGCCGATTCGGCCGGGAAGTCCCGGACAATACCGCCCACCGATTCAACCTTGGCCCCGTTGATTCCCACCCGGTTCCGGAAATAGGTGGAGGTGTCGGAGGCCTGGGTGGCCCTGGCCGCCGTTTCGTCCAGCCAGATGGACTGCTGCAGGGGATGATGGTAATCTTCCAGCACTTCCAGGCCCATCAGGCGGAAGTAAGTGCTGTCGCACAGGATAACCGGAAGAAGGAGGCTGTTGTCGTCTTCCTGCTTGATGCTCACGGACATATTGATGAACCCCGGAAGGTTTCGTCCCACACCCACGCCGGTCACGAAGGGAAGTTGCTCCACCTTGTCCTTGAACAGTTTCATCTGGTCGTAAGTGGTGGCGTAATAGTCTATGTAATAGCGATTTTCCACCTGTGAGTGGGTGGGGCGTTCCATCATGTGCTTCATCTGGAGCTCCATCACCAGGGCCATGGCAATCAGGAATACGGCCAGGGCGTTCTGGGCAATGATGAAAACCTTGCTGAAGACCATCTTGTTCTTCCGGCGTAGCGTTCCCTTGATTACGTCAATGGGTTCGTAGCGGGCGGCGGCCCAGGCCGGAAGCAGTCCGCAAAGCGTTCCCAGCACCAGGATTCCCGCCACATAGGCGGCAATATATCCTGGCGTGAGCAGGAACTGAAGTTTCATATCCGTCTCCAGGGAAACCCAGCCGTCCTGGGTGGCCATCAGGTTATTGAGCATGGGCACCAGCAGTTTGGCCAGCACCAGTGCCACGGCAAAGCAAACGGCCGTGAAGGCTATCGACTCGCCGATGTTTTTCCACAAGATTGCGCCGCGGTCAGACCCGAGGAGACGCCGTGTGGCCATTTCCTTGGCCCTTTTTCCGCCCAATGCAAAGCTGAGGTTGATATAGTTGAAGACGGCCGACAGCAGGAGGAGGAGCACCACCACCGTCAGGAGCCGGACCATCTGCCTGTTCCCAGTCCGGTTGCTTCCGTTGCCGGCGATGCCCGGAGTCCAGAAGAGCTCGTCCTGTCGCCAGATCTTCCAGCCATCCACCTGCTTGCCCCAGTTGGGCTCATAATTCTTTACGATAAGGGCGTGCAACTTGGCTTCAAAATCGGCCCGGTCCGTTCCTTTCTGCACGCGGCACAGGGTGGTGAAGCTGCCGATGCTGTTGAAGCTCTTGTTCTCCTCGGTCTGCCAGTTGGATGCAATGTTGGCCAGCACGTCCACCGGGGGAAGGATGCTGTTCTCAAAGTCCTGGATCACGCCGGTAATCTGATAAGTGGTGTTGCCGATTCTGAGCGTCTGGCCGATGAGTGAGGAATAATCACTGTCATTCTGAACTCTCATGTCATTCTGAGCTCTCTTGTCATTCTGAGCACTCTTGTCATTCTGAGCACTCATGTCATTCTGAGCTCTCATGTCATTCTGAGCGGAGCGAAGAATCTGCCGGGCCATGGATTCGCTCAGCACCACGGCATTCTTAACCTTGAACATCTCCGGCGAGCCTTCCCGCCACTCCATGTAGGAATAAATGTCAAAGAACTCCGGATCCACTTCAAAGCCCCAGGTGGTAATTCCCGGCCATTTCTGCCCGCCGAATTCCACCACGGAGGTTAGGAGGAGGGACATCCGGGTAGTCACTTCCACTTCGGGAAGGGCCATATCGATCTCTTCCTTGTCCCAAATGCTCAAGCCGGCAAAATCGGCGGTTCCGGGCACATAAATACGGTTCCAGGCCGGGTTCTCGTGCGCCATCTGGTATTGTTGCACCACATAGCTGCCAATCAGAATCACAAACGCCAGACTAACGGCCAGCCCCACCGCCTCGATGGCGGTGTACAGCTTGTTGCGGGATAAAAACTTTAAGTAACTTTTCATTGTTTGTCATTTGGGCAGGTTTTTGCCCGTTTTCCTGCCCGAAGGCTTGTTTTTCATACGTTTGGGCAGATTTCCGGCCTTTTTCCTGCCCGAATACCTTATTCCTTTTTCAGTTCTATTGCCGGATTGGTCCGGGCGGCCTTGAGGGTTTGCCAGAGCACGGCCAGGAAGGAGATGAGGAGGGCGATGGCGGCGCCCACCGCGAATACCCATCCGTATCCTTCAATCCTGTACCAGAACTGGCGCAGGTATCTTTCGGCCAGGAAAATGGCCACTGGAATGCCGATGAGAACCGCTATTCCAACCAGCACCATATACTCTTTCACTGAACGTCCCGTTTCCGTAGCCACGCTGCCGCCGAAGACCTTGCGCACCGCGATGTCCTTGGTCTGCATCCCGGCGTAATAGGCGCTCATCGCCACCAGGCCCAGCAGGGAAATGAGGGTGGCCAGGGCCATGAAGATTTCTATCAGGCTGATGAAGTTGCGGGTTTGCTCCAAACCCTTCTCTATCAGCTCCGGGATAAATCCGTAGGTCTCGGCATACTCCTCGCTTCCAGTAATCCGGATGCTTTCCTCCCGGCCAATCTCTTTCAGTTCGGCCTTCACTTCGGGGTCGAAGCGGTTCAGTTTCAGAACTACAGTGGAATTATACGTTAATTCCTCCACCGACACCACTCCCACCTGGTTGCCCTCCACTTGGGACGGCCCCTTGATGGCAAAGTCTTTCAGGATTCCTCCAACGTGAGAGTTGCTGTAAAAAGTCTTAAACGTATCCGGAAGGACAGGATCCTCTTCATCCAGGGAGAAAACCCTGGCGGCCGATTCGCTGAACCATATGGAGTTTTTCACCGGGGTACCGTAATCCTTCACTATGTCCAGACCGAACAGGCCGAAGGCATCTTCATCGCACTGGAGGATCCCGGCAATCACTTTCTGTCCGTCAACCGTGGTTTGCAAGAGCATGCTGACACCACCTGGATAGGAGTTGCTTGTACCCATCTTGTCCACATAGGGCTTTTGGGCCAGTACGTCTTTCCCTACCGTGCCGCTGGAAAGGAAATACAGGTTGTTGACATCGGCCCCCAGCGGCATACTGGCCAGATGGCTGTATTGCAGTTCCATCACCAGGGCAAGGGATATCAAGGTTACGGTAATCACATTCTGGATGATGATGAACACCTTGGAGAAGAACGTTTTGGTCTGCCGGCGCTGTTCTCCCTTGATAACCTCAACCGCTTTGTAACGGGATGTCATCCAGGCGGGAATGAATCCGGAAACCAGGCCGATGAGGATGGCCAGCAGCGCATAGGCTCCCAGATACAGCGGTGAAAGGGATACTTCCAGCCCCACATCTCCTGCCATATACCGGTTGAACAGCGGTTCCAGCGCCTTGGCCAGCAGCCAGGCAAGCGCCAGGCAGACAGCCACAAACAGGATGGACTCCGAGATATACCGCCACCGGATCCGGCCCTTGGATTCTCCGAGGGTTGAACGGATGGCCATCTCTTTGGCCCGCTTTCCGGCCAGGGCAACGCTAAGGTTGATGTAGTTGAAAAGGGCCGAAGCAAGAAGGAGTATACCTACCGCAATCAGGACATACACCAGCGTGGCGTTCCCCTTTTTGGTGACACTGTCATGCTTTTGGAAATACAGGTCCTTGAACGGGATGGTCATCGGGCGTTCCGGTTTGGTCACCGAATACATTTGGGCGAATTCTTTGGTAACCACGGTGTCGATGAGCGTTCTTACCGCCTGATGATCGGCCCCTTCCCGTAGCCGCACTAGCACCAGATCCACCGGAATCGTGAATTCCGAGGTAGAAGGCGCATCGGGTTCCTTGAAGGCGCGATAGATATCGGCCTCTTTCAGGATGGAGCGTTCCGGCACCCGGAGAATGCCGCCGATAACGCAGGTGTCGTTCCGGACAATGAGGGTCTTTCCTACCGGATCCATGTCCGGAGACAACCTCTTGGCAAATGATTCGCCCAGGATTACGTGACTCCTGTCTTTCAAGACATTCTCGTCTCCGGAAAGGAATGTCTGCGGCAGGAATTCAAAAATCTCCGGATCAACCTCGTAAACGTCGGGGTTACCCGGGGCGCGCTGGCCATTGAACGTGACTGCAGCACCAAACATATTGATTCTTCCCGCCGCCTCCACATCCGGAACACGGTCCTGGACGGCAGCCATCTCGCCCGGCCAGGCGGAAAACCATTCCCGCCCGGTGGTAAGCGCATAGAGGCGCTTATAGTCCGGTGCTTCCCTGGTAATGGCCAGTTGCTGCCAGGTGTAGCAGAAGATAATAATCACAAACGCCAGGCTCACGATGAGCCCCACCGCCTCGATGGCGGTGTACAGCTTGTTGCGGGATAGTAATTTTAGATAACTCTTCATAGATCAGATTCTTCGGTCGCTTCGCTCCCTCAGAATGACATAACGCCTAACATCCTGAGCACCACTGTCGTCCTGGGCACCATTGTCGTCCTGAGCACCACTGTCGTCCTGAGCACCACTGTCATCATGAGCACCATTGTCATCCTGCACCACTGTCATCCTGCACCACTGTCATCATGAGCACCATTGTCATCCTGAGCGTAAGCGAAGGATCTATTCATTCTTCAGTGATTCCACGGGGTTTTCCCGGGTGATCTTCAGGCAATTGAGCACCACCACGCCCAGTACTATGGTCAGCACCAGCAGGGAGCCGCCGATGAAGTACAACGGATGCAGCGGGACTTTCTCGGCAAACATTTCCAGCAGCCTTCTGGCCACGAAGAAGGCGGCAATGCAAGCCACTACAGCCATGACGGCCGATAACTTCAGGATGCTGGCCGCAAAAATGCCCAGGATGTCCCGCGAAGTGGCTCCATTAATCTTGCGCACAGCCATTTCCTTGCTGCGCCGCAGGCTCTCGTCGCGGATAAAGCCGATCAGTCCCATCAGCGCAATCAGCAGCGAGAATACTACGCCCAGCACCATGGTGTTGCGTACCTTCTTCACATCGGCATAAGCTGCACGCATCTGCTCCTCGTAAGAGATGATGTCTATCTCCTTACCTTCCAGAGCCCGGGACAGAGCCTCGCGGACCTTTTCCATTGTCATTCCGAGCGAAGTCGAGGAATCTACTTTGAAAAGGAGATATGGCATCCAGCAGTCTTCACTGCCAGCTTCACCGTAGAGCCATGCGCTCGGCCTGGGATCCTTCCACACGAGACTTCCGATAAGATAGCTCTTGTAGACACCGGAGATGGTGTAATAGAACGGTATCCCGTCATCTTCGCCAACAGGGGCGTGTCCTGTAATAAACACCTGTTTACCGACTGCGCCGTCGCTCCAGTCCGTGAAATCGGCCATCCTTGCCACAAACTTATCGTCCACTGCTATCTCTAATTCATTCT
>Ga0310690_10007409_pt1 | contig 14142 bp, 13 predicted proteins | sample AusTroGonzalo_MG_2_FD_207661 | JGI IMG/M metagenome (GOLD analysis project Ga0310690, IMG submission 207661) | Bovine rumen microbial communities from tropical cattle in Woodstock, Queensland, Australia - Gonzalo_04 (v2) (version 2) | ecosystem: Host-associated > Mammals > Digestive system >...
TTATTATAGCAGACAATATTATCCAGCACAAGATAATGACAATCAAAAAACAATTGTGAAACGATTATTTCAGATCGCGTGTAGCGACAATATCCGCGCCGGTCCCAAGCACGTTACGGATGATGACCTGCCCTGAATATACCGGAATATGCAGATGCAGGGTGTGCAGCTCCCGCATAACAGAAAAAACCAACGATTTCGGTACAGAATGGGAGGTTTTGACTGAAAGGGGTGTTTTACTCCCGGCTACAGGAACCACAGCGGTAATCATGCGCTCCGGAAGATTGCATTCCTGCCGCGCATAGGCAGCGCCGCGCGGACAGGTGTTTCCGATGACGGAAAGAAACTCTCCGGTATCGGACTTGATGACTGTCATCCGGCAGCCAACCGGACAATTGATACAGGTTATCATTTGTTCCATGTTTTTCAGTTCCTTTCAATGCAGACAGTGAGCGTATCACCGGGAAGATTTTGCAGCATTTCCGGTCGAAGTGTAATCAATGCCATTTCGCCGGGCGTAAAGATCATGGCTTTTTTTCGGCAAAGTTCAACAGGCCCGCACTTCACAACAGCGGAACTGTTCCGGAAGACGTCGGAAGGCCGGAACATCAGATCGACAGGACAGTCGGCAGAAAGGCGGATTTTTTGCGGGACAGAACCACGAACGCCTTCACCGTCGGCAACGGTCACAAAGGGTGACGGGCAATTCCCCGAAAAAACAAAAGAGGCGGCAGCGGCTCCGGCTTTGGTGCTTTCAGCCGAAACATGATCGACCAGATCGTGGACATGGAGAACATTGCCGCAGGCAAAAATACCGGGAATGTTTGTTTCAAAAGATTCATTCACTACCGCGCCGCCTGTGGCCTGAGACAGACTGATACCGGCGCCTTTGCTCAGCTCATTTTCAGGTATCAGGCCGCAGGAAAGCAGCAGCGTGTCGCAGTCAAAACTGATTTCCGTCCCCTGAATCGGATTTCTCTTTTCATCCACCTGAGACACGGTGACACCTTCCAGCCTGTCACGCCCTCGGATGTCAGTGACGGTATGGCTGAGATACAGCGGGATATCAAAGTCCTGGAGGCATTGGACAATGTTCCTGTTCAGGCCGGAAGAATATGGCATTATTTCCACGCAGGCGAGGACTTTCGCACCCTGAAGAGTCATGCGGCGGGCCATAATCAGTCCGATATCGCCTGATCCGAGAATCACAATACGCTTTCCCGGCATGTATCCTTCAAGATTCACAAAACGTTGCGCAGTGCCGGCTGAATAAATTCCTGCGCATCGTGTACCGGGCGTGCAAAGCGCACCGCGGGGACGTTCACGGCAGCCCATGGCCAAAACAACCGCTTTGGCATGAATTACCTGCAATCCCTTTTTTGCCGAAATACAGACAATTGTACGATCCGGGGAAACTGACAGCACCATGGTGGAACACTCTACGGGAATGCCCAGGGAACGAACGCGTTCAATATCTCGCTGGGCATATTCAGGACCGGTCAGTTCCTCCTTAAACCGATGGAGGCCAAAGCCGTTGTGGATGCATTGCCGCAGAATACCTCCAGGCTCATTCTCCCGTTCAAGGATAAGCACGGATTCAACGCCGCTTTCCCGCGCCGCTATAGCGGCAGCCAGTCCGGCAGGCCCCGCTCCGATGATCAGGATATCGACTGAACGGTCAATCATACTTCGGTTCCTCCTCAAGAAATGAATCCAATGTTCCGGAAAGCAGGAAACTGCTGCCGCCGTTCTTTGTTACTTCCGGAAGCGGAATGCCGGTTTCTTCGGAAATGATGGACGCAACACGCGGAAGGCAAAAGCCGCCCTGGCACCGTCCCATTCCGGCTCTTGTGCGGCGCTTGACGCCATCCACGGAACGGGCGCCGACAGGACGCCGGATTGCGAAACGGATTTCGGCCTCCGTAACCGTTTCACACCGGCAGACAATATTGCCGTAAGCCGGGTTGGAATCAACTGCGTCAGCACGTTCCACTTCGGTCATATCATGGAATGGGCGGGGAGGAACAGTAAAGGGAACCAGACTGTTCTTTGTTTCCAGATGAAGATAATCCCTGATCATTCCGGCGAGATCCTGAGCGACAGCGGGAGCGGATGAAAGGCCGGGGCTTTCAATACCGATTGCTTCAAAACACCCGGCACAGGAATCACAGGGACCGATCAGAAAATCATCAGAGGTCAGGTGTGCTCGAACGCCGCTGAAATTGGTAATGTTTGTTCGGACGGATAGACCCGGCCAGGTCAGAGACGCTTTTTCCAGGATTTCTTTCAGGCCGGAAGAAGTGGTTGCGGTATCCGTTGGATCGGGGATATCTTCCGCCGTGGGGCCGAGCAGGAGATTACCGTGCACTGTCGGGGATACCAGCACACCTTTGCCCATTTTGGAAGGGCACTGAAAAACCGTTCGATTAAAAGGTTGAACGGGAGAGCGGTCAAGAAGATAATACTGTCCGCGGCGATGAACCATTGTCAGTTTCAGGGGGGATAGCTGATTGTGTATATATGCGCCTGAATCACCGGCACAGTTAACAAGTGCACGGCATATATAGCTGCCTGAATTTGTTTTTACTGAAAACATACCGTCTTCAGAACGGGAAACAGTTTGAACATATTCGTTGAAACGGAAAGATACGCCGTTAAGGGCAGCATCGTCCGCAAGCGCGAAAGCGGCTTCATAAGGACTGATAATTGCGCCTGTTGGCACCGAAAGCGCACAGGCAACCGCCGGATTAAGGTTGGGCTCCAGGGCCAGCGCCTCATCCCTGTTCAGAATCTCCAGGCCGGGGACGCCGTTTTGCTCCCCCCGCTTTTTCAGCATGGCGATGGTTGCCCTGTCAGAATCAGTCAGAGCGATTACCAGAGAACCGTTGACTTTATAGGGAATTCCCAGAGAAGCGCACAGATCCGGATAAAGTGCGGCGCCCCTGACATTGTAATAAGCTTTTTTGCTGCCCGGCACAGCGTCATATCCGGCATGGATTATTCCGCTGTTTGCTTTTGTAGCGCCTTCAGCAATGTCGCTTCCCCGGTCAAGAACGATAACAGAAGCATGAAAGCGGGACAATTCACGTGCCACGGCACATCCGGTAATACCCGAACCGATAATCAGAATATCCGATTCTGCAGTCATCATTTATCCTCCACCAGATAGAATTATTTGTCTTAAGCGAATTTCTTTCCGGATTTGCTGTCCATTCGGCCTGATCAGGGAATGAACTGTTTGCCTGAGAAAAGTTCGGCTGTTGAGCAAACACTCCCTTTATCAGTATAACAAATAATCAATGTCTCCACAATGATGCAGCTGAAGGAAAATAGAAACAGCAAACGTCCGCGGCACGTAATTCTTTTATTTTTTCATAAAATCGCTTTTGATTCGTTAGTTGCGAATGAATTCACACAATGGTATAATGTTTTGGAATCTTTACGGAGGGGAGAGCCGGCTGTGATTACGACAATCTGTCTGAATCCCTGTTTTGACAAAACGGTAAATGTTGAGCGGCTTCAGGTCGGGCAGGTAAACAGAATACGCGACGCACGGGTCGATCTTGGAGGAAAAGGGATTAATGTCGCGGTTGTTGCAAGCAGGCTCGGGCTGAATGTCCAGTGCCTGGGCATAATGGGTGAAAACGGTGCAGCGGATCTGACCTCCATGATGGACAGGGAAGGACTGAAGCATCAGTTTATTACGGTACCCGGTCACGTCAGAACAAACATGAAAGTCTACAGTATGGACGGACAGGGCGTGACCGAACTGAATGAGCCTGGTACGCAGCTGACGGCGGATTGTCTGAATCAGTTCACGGAAATGGCGGTGAAGTCCACTGCTGACAGCGATATAATCGTTATGACAGGAAGCCTTCCGCCGGGATGCCCTGAAGGTACCTACCGTAACCTGATGACCGCGCTGGACGGAAAGAAGTGTATCCTTGATACGGAAGGAAAAGAACTGGAACTGGCGGCAAGAAGTGCGCATCCTTTTCTGATTAAACCAAACCTTCGCGAATTGGAAGCAACTCTCGGAATCGAACTGAGGACCATGCGTGCAATCCGTGACGCTGCCCTGCTGTTTATCAGGCTTGGCGTAAAGCACTCGGTTGTGTCCATGGGCGCGATGGGGGCCATGTACATATCTGCCGATAAGACGCTATTCGCTCCCGCGCTGAGAGTGGCCACAAAATCCACGGTAGGCGCGGGAGATGCGATGATCGGCGGAATGCTGCTCGGATACGAGATTGAAAAAGACATGGCCAAAGCTTTCCGCTATGGAATTGCCGCCGGAGCCGCCAGCGTAATGACAGAAGGGACTCAGCTGATCGTGCGGTCCGACTTTGAGGCACTGCTGGATCAGGTCAGAATTCAGGAAGTGTAAACATTATGCTGTTCAGACGTTACAGACCCGAATACTCCGACGGTGTGATTGACCTGATTCCGATTCATATCGGAATGCCGAATAAGGAACTGGGATTCGGCCATGAACAGGTATGGAGGATTACACTCCATAACGAAAGACATGAGATCGGGCAGCTCAGCTACCGTGACGGTGAAAGCAGATGCGTATATTATTACGGCCATATCGGTTACCATATTGAACTGCCGTATCGGGGCAGCCATTACGCCTACCGCGCATGCAGGCTGATCGAGCGGGAAATACGCCTCTCCGGGAAGACATCAGTGATTATTACCTGCGATCCGGATAACGAGCCCAGCAGGAAAACCTGCATTAAGCTTGGTTGCTTTTTTGAACGTATTGCGGAAGTACCCGAGGATATTTATCGGAAATTTGAAATCAGCCATACAAAATGCCGGTATATCTGGCATGTTGTATCAACGGATGAATGATGAAAGAGACTATCAACGGCACAGAAGTGCATTTTCGTATTTCAGGAGAAGGAAAAAGCAGGATTCTTTTTCTGCATGGCTGGGGTTGCGATATGAAGCTGATGCAGCCTGTCGCCGACGCGTTCAGTCAAACTCACAAAACGTTGCTGATTGATTTCCCCGGGCACGGCGGGAGCGGTAGGCCCCCTGTACCCTGGGGCGTTCCGGAATACGCGGCCTGTCTGGAGGAACTGCTTGTAAAACTTGACTTTTTTCCATGCTCCGTTATCGCCCACAGCTTCGGGTGCCGCGTAACAACCTGGATTGAAGCCCATCATCCCGGCCTGTTTGACAGGATTGTTTTTACAGGCGCCGCCGGTATCCGGCCTGAACCATCCGAAGAAGCAAAGAAACGCAGTGCTCAGTATAAACGTCTGAAAAAATACTGCGAAGAGGCAAAGAAAATTCCATTGATCAGAAGATCTGCGGAGAAACTCGAGGAAAAGCTGAGGCAAAAATACGGAAGCAGGGACTATAACGCCTTGGATGAAGAGATGCGGAAAACTTTCGTCAAGGTCATCAATCTTGATCTGACTGACCTGTATGACCGTTTTCATGCCAGTACTCTGCTGATCTGGGGGGACGAGGATACGGAAACTCCCCTGTGGATGGCCAAGGAAATCGACAGGAGGATTCCTGATTCCGGATTGGTAATCCTTGAAGGTGGTACGCATTTCGCCTACCTGGAACAGCTGCAGCGGTTCAACACGATTGTGCGGCAATTCCTGAAGGGAGACGTATAAGATGGTTTTTTCTTTTCTGCTCTGTATGGTAATTGCTGCGGGATGCCTGCTGTCTGCCAGGATTCTTTTTCATTATTTCCAGCTGGAAAGTTATCAGCATCCCGGATATTTCCATACGATTCGCAGGAATTCCCTGAAAGCATTTCTGCCCGGACTCTGCATGACAGCGCTGACAACTGTGCTTCTCAATATGATCCTGCTGTTTGATCAGCTAAAGGATAAAAAAATCGTTTTCTGTCTTCTGTGCGTTATATGTGCCGCGGTATATATTGTTTGCGGATGGATGACTGGAAAAAAATGCGAGGAAAAGAACACAAAGAAAGCTTTGGTTATGACGCCGAGGATGAAACGCCTTTACGTTGTTTCTTTCATCCTGGCAACGCTTATTGCGTTTCTGCTTAACCAAATATCCGGCCGGTTGCGCCTGTTCAGCTTTTTTGCCATTGAACCTCTGATGCTTTTTCCGTTACTCCTTCCGCTCTGGGTCGCACTCTTCGGACTGCTTGCGTGGCCGATTGAAAAAGCAATCAGCGAAATGTATTTCCGGGACGCTCAGAGAATCCTCAGGGAAAGAAACGATTTGATCAGGATCGGCATCACAGGAAGCTGGGGGAAAACAAGCGTAAAATTTATCCTGGGAACCATTCTTGAAGAAAAATACCACACGCTTGTGACACCGGCCAGTTTCAATACGCCGATGGGGGTGACAAAGGTTATCCGTACCCGGATTGAACCGGGGCATCGGATTTTTGTTGCGGAAATGGGGGCACGTCATGTCGGAGATATCCGGGAAATGTGCAGGCTTGTTCATCCTCAGATCGGTATTCTGACATCTGTCGGCCCTCAGCATCTGGATACCTTCAAAACACTGGAACGCGTAGTCAGGACAAAATATGAACTGATTGATGCGCTGCCTCAGGACGGAAAGGCTTTTTTTGCCGATGACGGTGATATCTGCCTGGAACTGTATAAAAAAACGGGAATTGAAAAGCATCTGACAGGACTTGAACAGGACAGGGACGAAGTTTGGGCTGAGGACATCTGCTATTCATCTGAAGGCAGTTCTTTCGTACTGTGCCACGGAACGGACAGAACACTTTGCAGGACAGAACTGCTCGGTGAGCTGAACATCCGGAACATCCTGCTTTGTGCGTCGGTTGCGCTCAGCCTTGGAATGAGTATGGCACAGATCGCGCGTGGAATCGGAAAGATTCAGCCCGTGGAACACCGGCTTCAGCTGATCAGGCATCCGGGAGGGCTGAATGTTATTGATGATGCGTTCAACAGCAATATTCGCGGAGCTAAGCAGGCCTTCCAGGTCCTGAAGCAGTTTCCGGCCCGAAGAATTATTGTAACACCCGGAATGGTGGAACTCGGAGACAAAGAATATGAAATGAACCGGGAATTCGGCGCTTCCATGTCCGGCTGCTGCGATATCGCTGTGCTGGTTGGGAAAAAACGCAGCGAGGCAATTGCTGACGGATTGAAAAATCAGGGATTTCCGGAACAGGCCATCAAAATCGTATCCTCGCTGGACGAAGCAACAAAGCTGTTAAGAGAAATCAGCGGTCCCGGAGATACCGTCCTGTTTGAAAACGATCTGCCCGATAACTACAGCGAAACTTAACGGAGGGTAAACGGATGAAAAAACAAATCGGCGTCATTTTCGGCAGCAGGAGCTGCGAACGCGAAGTGTCCATCATCAGCGCTGTTCAGCTGATGCGCCACGTAGACAGGGAAAAATATGATGTTATACCGGTATATATCGATGAGGGCGGCAACTGGTATACGGGAGAGAAACTGGCAGATATCAACACCTATAAACCTTTCCGTCCTGACCAGAACGGTATAGTTAAAGTGATCCCCGACCTTTCCTCCGGTTCCGGTGCGTTGATTACACACAGCAAAGGGACAGGGCTGTTCGCGAAAGAAAAGGTAGTGATTGCCGCGAGGGTGGACGTGTACATTATTGTGATGCACGGATTGAATGGAGAGGACGGTACATTGCAGGGATTGCTCGAACTGGCGAATGTTCCGTATACATCCACAGGGGTCGCGGGAAGCGCGCTTGGCATGGATAAGATTATGATGAAACAGTTTTTCAGGGGCGCTGGCCTTCCGGTCCTTCCGGGATTATGGTTTACGCGCAGTCAATACAATGATGGCCGGCAAGCTGTATGCGGCCGTGTTGCTGATGAACTCGGCTTTCCGGTGTTTGTCAAACCTGCCAATTTGGGATCAAGCATCGGCGTAAGCAGGGCGGATGACCGGGAATCCCTGGCGGACAGCCTTGACCTGGCTTTTGAATATGACCGGCGCGTGCTTGTTGAAAAGGGTCTCGAAAAACCAGTTGAGCTGAATTGCAGCGTAGCGGGATATGACAATGACGTAACGGCGTCACCGATCGAGATGCCGATTAACAATGATGAGTTTCTTGATTTTAAGGATAAATACCTGGCTTCCGGCGGAAGCAAGGGGATGGCGAGTCTGCGGCGTGTCCTTCCGGCGCCCATTGAGGATGAGCTCAGGGATGAAATCCAGGAGATGAGCAGGCGGATTTTCCGGATGCTCGATTGCAAGGGCGTTGTCCGGATTGATTATATGTTTGACCGGGTAAGCGGGAAAACATATATTACCGAAATCAACACCATTCCCGGCAGCCTTGCTTTCTATCTGTGGGAGAATGCGGGAATCTGTTATAAACAACTGATTGACAGAATGATCAGTTATGCCGAGAAGGCACACGCTGATAAAAATTCGGCCAATTACGCCTACACGAGCGATATTCTGAAAGGTGTTTCTTTCGGGGCAAAAGGAACAAAGGGAAGCAAAGGGACAAAATTCGCGAAGTAACGGAAGGTTCACCGTAACATGATTGAGAAAATTCATTCACCGCGTGATCTTGACGGAATGAGCTATGAAAAGCTTGAGGAGCTTGCGGGAGAAATCAGGAAAGAACTGATTTCAACCGTGTCCGTCAACGGTGGGCATCTGGCGTCAAATCTGGGTATCGTGGAACTGACTCTGGCTCTTCACCGTGTTTTTCATATGCCTGAGGACAAGATTATCTTTGATGTCGGCCATCAAAGCTATGTTCATAAAATGATCACAGGCCGGTATAACCGGTTTTCCACACTTCGCTGCTACGGAGGGATAGCCGGGTTTCCGAAGAAATGCGAGAGCGAATACGACTGCTTTGAGACGGGTCATGCAAGCACAGCTATTTCCGCGGCGTTGGGTATGGCCAGGGCGAGGGATTACCGGCAGGAGCACCATGAAGTAATTGCAGTTGTAGGGGACGGTGCGCTGACAGGCGGCATGTGCTACGAAGCGCTTAATGACGCCGGAAACAGCAAGACAAAAATGATTGTTGTCCTGAACGACAATGAAATGAGTATTGCCCCAAATGTGGGCGCTTTATCCAACTATCTGACCAGCCTTCGGATCAGTGCCGGATGGCAGAGCGCGAAGCGTAAGGTAAGGCATTTGAACAACATTCCGGTCATTGGCAAACCGCTGTATAAAATGATTCACGGCGCAAAGAAACTGCTCCGCACCATATTTGTCAGAGATTCGGAACTTGGGTTTTTTGAAGCGCTCGGTTTTGAATATTTCGGGCCTATCAACGGCCATGATCTGGCAGGTATGGAAAAAGCGTTCCGTCAGGCGCAAAAGTATAAGGGTCCCTGCGTGATTCAGGTGCTGACCAAAAAAGGGTACGGATACGATAAGGCTGAAGAACGCCCCGAAGCATTTCATGGTACGCCTCCCTTCTATATTGAAACAGGAAACCGAATTGACAAGCCGGCAAACCCGTCATGGGGACATATCATGGCTGACCAATTGGCGGACATGTCTGAGAAGGACAACAGGATCATTACGGTTACGGCAGCCATGAAGCTTGGTACCGGACTAGATCATTACGCTGAACGTTTTCCATCCAGGCTGATAGACGTCGGTATCGCGGAAGAGCACGCGGCGACGATGGCAGCCGGTCTGGCTGCGGGAGGAATGCGGCCATATGTGGCAGTTTACGCAAGCTTTTTCCAGCGTTGCTATGACCAAATGCTGCATGATGTTTGCATGCAGCATCTGCCTGTTGTATTCCTGCTTGACCGAAGCGGTATCGGAGGAGAAGACGGACAGACCCATCACGGCCTGTTCGATCTTTCCACCGCATTACCTGTTCCGGGGCTGATTGTCCTGGCGCCGGCAACATCGGACGAACTGAAACAAATGCTGCAATGGACAGCAGGACAGGATGGTCCGTGCCTGATCCGTTATCCCAAATCAGTCAAAAGTTTCAGCCCGGATTGTTCCCTGGGAACGTTCGTGCCTGGAAAATGGAATCGCCTTACCAAAGACAGCAACGTGATTCTTCTTGCCATAGGTTCCATGACAGCAAGGGCCATGGATGTTCATAATCTTCTTCAACAGAAAAACATTCAGTCTACTGTAGTGAACTGCTCAAGCATTAAACCGCCGGACAAAGATTTCCTTGCTTCTGTTCCGAAGACTGCAAAAGTTTTTACGATGGAGGAGCATATGGTTACAGGCGGATTCGGCGAATATATAACCCGGTTCTGCCTGGATCAGGGATACAACGCTCCGATAATCTGCTTCGGTGTTCAGGACCAGTTTATTCAGCACGGCGACCATGATCGGCTGATGAAAGAAGCTGGCCTGGACGCCGATACTGTGGCAGAACGGGTATATCACGCGGTGAAGGGAGAATGGACCATTGGGTGAAAAAACAAGGGCTGATGTCGCTCTGGTCCGGCAGAATCTGTGTGAGAGCAGGGAACGCGCTCAAACCGCTATTATGGAAGGCCGTGTATTTGCCGGCAGCAGAAGAATCCAAAAGGCTTCGGAATCCGTCGGTCCTGAAGAAGTGCTGACGCTGAAAGAGAAAGAAAACGAATATGTGAGCCGCGGCGCCTTGAAACTTGAGAAAGCGATCCGTGTTTTCGGTGCGGAGATGAAAGGTCACATTGTCATGGATATCGGAGCAAGTACAGGCGGGTTTACGGATGTCTGCCTCCGAAACGGTGCTGCGCATGTATATTCCATTGATGTTGGTTACGGACAGCTTGACTGGAAACTGAGAAACGATCCCAGGGTTACCGTAATGGAAAGAACCAACGCACGGTATCTGACGCCGGATATGTTTTCAGAACATCCGGATATTACGGTCATGGATGTAAGTTTTATATCCATCCGGCTGATTTTACCCGCAGCGGCCGCTATTATGGGCGAAAAAGGGGTTTTTTACACGCTGATCAAGCCGCAGTTTGAAGCGGGAAAGGAATACGTAGGTAAAAACGGAGTCGTCCGTGATCCTGAAACGCACAAGAACGTTTTGAATGAGATTGTTCGGTTTGCAAACAAAATGGGATGGATGGTTACTGCCATGGATTATTCTCCTATCAAGGGCCCGAAAGGCAATATTGAATTTCTGGCTGAAATAATGAAAGACGACGGTATTCGCCAGGGCATTACTCCGGAAAGAGTGAGCGCGGTGGCAGAAGAAGCCCATGCAAAAATGAACGGTGAGTGACTAGAAATCCGGGGAAAGGTTTACGGAACCATCAACAAAAGGGGATGCGGCGGTAGTTGCTTCACCCGGGTAACGGAACAGATCCCATGGGAAGGAATGCGGAGGCATGGAACGGGCCGAAACGGGGCTGTTTTTCATAAACGGATGGGGAAAGCTGATATTCACCGCCCATAGCGCCGGATGGTCAGCTTTGACTTTACAGCCATAACGGCGGTCACCGATGAGAGGGAACCCGCGGGAAGCAAACTGAACGCGGATTTGATGCGTGCGGCCGGTGTGAAGCAAAACCCTGACAAGAGAATACCACCCGTCTTTACAGAAGATGGAACCGCATAATTCCCAACTGCAGACAGCTTTTTTTACCCCGGTCCGTGGCCTGTCAACGATAAATGACTTGTTTTTCTTTTTATCATGAAACAGATAATCTTCAAAATAACCGGATGTTTCGGAAGGGCAACCATAAATCACCGCCAGATATTCCTTACGGATACAGTTTGCCTGAAACAGCTTTTGCAGTGCGGAGCATGATGCTGAAGACAGAGCGAGAATCACGACGCCGCCGGTGCCCCTGTCAAGGCGGTGAACGGGATAGACAGAGAAACCCAGCTGATCTTCGATAAGATCCGGCAGCCCCGGAGATTCGGAAGATACTCCGACGGGCTTATCACATATAAGCAGGTGACTGTCACGGTACAATACGGGGATCATCGTCGACTGACTCCTTACAACAAAAGGACTGGTTGATTGTCCGGCAGAAATAATGCAATTCTGCGGGGAAACAAAATACATGCGTATCTATTGAGTAAATATACAGGTTGTGTTACTATTTTGTCAAATTCATGTAAGAAGGGAAGAGGTTTATGCTTAGAGCCGGGATTATCCTGAATCGACAAAACCCTGCCGCGGTTCAGCGCGCTGAGCAGGCTGAAGCCTTTTTCCGTGAGCATCATATTTCTACGACGAATCCGCAGACAGAAAAACAGACTGTTCCGCCGGATGTGATTATTTCTTTCGGCGGGGACGGAACGCTTCTGATCGGAGCAAGATATGCTTTGAAATATAACGTACCGTTGCTCGGCATTAATCTGGGTACTGTCGGATTTCTTACTGAAGAAGAACCGGAACATCTCGAAGAAGCGCTGACAGCGATAGCTGAGCAGGATTATCAGACTGAGCAAAGGAGCCTTTTGCATATTGAGAACCATCACACGGGAGAACAGTTTTATGCGCTGAATGACGCAGTTATTACGAGAGGCGGGTATGCCAGGCTGATCAGGGTGGATACTTCCGTTGACGGAAAGGAATTCAGCAGTTATACGGCGGATGGAATTATTGTTGCAACCCCTACAGGTTCTACGGGGTACTCGCTTTCAGCGGGAGGGCCGATTGTTGAGCCGGGAATGAACTGTATGATTATCACTCCTGTATGCCCTCACAGTATGCAGCATCGGCCATGTATTGTATCTGAAAACGCAGATATTCGTTTGCTTCTTAACCCGGACCGTGAGCAGACCGCTGAATTGCAGATTGACGGGCAGAATATGGGAAGGCTTCGCGCCGGCGATGAAATCCATGTGAAGGGAACAGAAAAAAAGATTAACCTTATTCGTATTCATCCTTTTGATTTTTTCAGCCTGGCACACAGAAAACTAATCGAATGGGGATCCTGACAATTCCCGTGAAAGGAAGAAACCATGAAAACAAAACGTCAGAATGAAATATGCCGCCTGATTTCTTCCAAAGATATCGAAACGCAGGAAGAACTGGCCTCTGAGTTGCGCGCATTAGGGTATAAAGTGACTCAGGCGACTGTTTCCAGGGATATTCGTGAACTCCGGCTGATTAAAGTTGCGGCAAAAGGTGGCGGATTTAAATATTCCAGGCCCGAAAAGCATGAGATCGCGGTGAGTGAAAGGCTGATCAGAATTCTGGCTGATTCATTGCTGAGCGTTGACGCTGCGGGAAACCTGATTGTCGTTAAGACGCTCAGCGGCTCTGCGAACGTCGCGGCGGAAGCTCTGGATAATCTGGGCTGGCCTGAAATAATGGGCACAATTGCCGGCGACAACACTATTTTTATCGCCGTCCGTAACGAACCGGACACGATGGAAATCACCTCAAGGATCCGCAAGCTCACAGACCGCTGATTTTGCCACAGGAGAAAATTATATGCTGGAAACATTAATAATCAGGCACATAGCGTTGATCGATGAAGTCAGGATCCAATTTCATGAAGGTATGCAGGTTTTAAGCGGAGAGACCGGCGCAGGGAAAAGCATTGTCGTTGATTCTGTGAATCTGATTCTCGGCGGAAGGGCTGACCGTGACCTGATCAGAGCCGGATACGAAAAAGCCTCTGTAGAAGCTGTTTTTGTCACCGGAAATAATCAGAATGTTGACCATTTTATGGAGACGGAAGGAATTGATTACGACGGACAGTCCTTAACGATATACCGGGAGATTTCCGCCAACGGTAAAAACATTTGCCGTATCTGCGGCGTAATGGTACCTGTTTCCAGACTGAAGGATTTAGCGGTATATCTGATGGATCTTCATGGCCAGAGTGAGCATCAGTTCCTGACTGATCCTGAAAGTCAGTTGGTGTTTCTTGACACAACAGGAGGACCGGAACATGAAGCTCTTCTTCGAAAAATACGAAATGATTATGAATGCTTTATTGACAATCACAGAGAATATGCCCGGCTGGTGAAAAAGAATGAGAACCGTGAATCAAGAATCCGGTCATTGGAACACGATCTGGCGGAATTGCGTAAAGCGAATATCAGGCCCGGTGAAATCAGGGCGCTGGCAGAAGAAAGGAAACAACTGGCCGAAACTGAAAAACAGCATAAGGTATTTCAGAGAATCCATGACCTTTTATCCGGTGATGAAGACGGGGCGTCTGGCCTCAGCCGCGTTCAGGAAGCCAGCGAAACTCTGAAAATG
>Ga0310690_10007410_pt1 | contig 14141 bp, 9 predicted proteins | sample AusTroGonzalo_MG_2_FD_207661 | JGI IMG/M metagenome (GOLD analysis project Ga0310690, IMG submission 207661) | Bovine rumen microbial communities from tropical cattle in Woodstock, Queensland, Australia - Gonzalo_04 (v2) (version 2) | ecosystem: Host-associated > Mammals > Digestive system >...
GTGGCGTGAGGGGTCTGTCCCCACAAGGTGCCCTTGCACAATTGCCGTGGCATCATCCAGAAAAGATCATGTTCAGGTTGTCTGCGAATGAGATAACTTGAAACGCCAAAATGGCATTTCAAGCTGGGAAGCGACCACAATCGGTTAGGTTTTTGATATACTACAACCATGCAAAAACGACTTGCAATTGTGCGAACGGCGACGGCGCGGGGTGATGCCTTGCGGCGGGTGGATGTTTATGCTGAACCTGTCGCAATTTGCGACAGGTCTGTTCGATTTGCTTCTGCGAAAATGGATGCGTGCGAGAGTCGGATTGAAGATTCAGTTTTGTGTTGTCGCCAAGGGAGTTGGTCGTGAGTAGGAAACGAAAGACCAAGGCTGATGCTATTGACGCCGTAGATCTGTTCTGCGGTGGTGGCGGGCTTACTTGCGGATTGTGGCAGGCTGGCATTGATGTGCGTATGGGCGTCGATTATGATGAACGTTGTCAGTATGCGTACGAGCATAACAATCATGCGAAGTTCTTGCACAAGTCTGTTACGGAAGTCACGGCAAAAGAGGTCAGCGACAATTTTCGGCAGAACCATATCTCGCTGCTTGCTGGATGTGCTCCATGCCAGACGTTCTCGAAGTACAACCAGAAGGCGACATGGCGAGACAAGAGATGGCTGTTGCTTGACCAGTTTACGCGGCTCGTCAATGAGACACAGCCTCAACTTGTCACGATGGAGAATGTCCCCAAACTTGAAGATCAGAAGGTGTTTTCACGATTCACGGACGCACTTCATGATCTTGGTTACCATGTGTGCCATCAAGTAGAGGTTTGGTATAATATGCGCATGAAAGGCAACGCCTAATGACCGCGAACGAAAACCAGATTGTCGTCTATCAGCCGAACGAGACCGTTCGGCTGGACGTGCGTCTTGAAAACGAGACCGTGTGGCTGACGCAGGAGCAGATTGCCAATCTATTCGGCACAAAAAGACCGGCGATCACAAAGCACCTCTCTAATATCTACAAGAGCGGTGAATTGGAGAGAGAGGGCACATGTTCCATTTTGGAACACATGGGTAACGACGGCAAGCAGTCATACCGTACCATGTTCTATAACCTGGACGCCATTCTGTCTGTCGGATATCGCGTCAACAGCCGCAATGCAACATTGTTCCGTCGCTGGGCCACACAGGTCCTGAAAACTTACCTTCTCAAGGGTTACGCAGTCAATGCTCGACTGTCTCAGCTTGAAGACAAGGTTGACCGCCGCCTTGCCAAGCACGATGACCGCATCGCCACACTTGAACAGAAGGTCGATTTCTTCGTGCAGACCAAGGAGCCGCCTTTGCAGAGCATCTTCTACCAGAACAAGTTCTGGGACGCGAAGTCGCTTTTGATCAAGTTTATCCGCCGGGCGAAGAAGGAGCTGGTCGTGATTGACGCCTATCCCGGCGTGGCGACCTTGGACATGCTCGCGAAACGTGGACGCGGCGTGAAGATCGAGCTCGTGACGCATTCCAACGGCGAGCTGGAGGAATCGGACTTCGAGGCGTTCGGGGCGCAATGCGGCAAGTTCACGAAGACCATCTGCGGAATCTGCCACGACCGCTTCATCATCATCGATCAGAAGGAAATCTTCTGGACCGGCGCGTCGCTCAAGGACGCGGGCCGCCTCACCTTCGCCGCGGCGAAGATGGGTGTGGAGATCATCCCCGGTCTTCTCGATTCAATCCGCAAGGCGACATCTGTACGGCGGGAATACGGCAAGGGCAAGAAGGCGGCGTTTGGAGCTCGCGCAGCAGTGCATTAAAAGCTTGTTCGAGAATCTATTCATTGGAGGTATGCGATTCATGTCTGAGATGTTAAAAGTGGCAAGGGTCCGAAAGAAACTGGAAGATGACTTTCTGGGAAAGGTAGATTCTTCTGATCTAGAAAAAGACCCCAATCCTATAGATCATAAACTGTCTCGTTCAATAGCCGCTCTTGCGATAATGATGAAGTGTGGAATAGACTCTGATGAGGCTATTTCATGCATAACAGATGGATATCAAGACAATGGAATTGATGCAGTATACTTGGATTCTATTAGGGGCAAATTAATTCTGGTTCAGAGTAAATGGCGAAACAAAGGGAATGGTGGCATTACTCAAGAGGAGATGAATTCTTTTATTGCCGGATTAAAGCGGATCCTCAAGCAGGATTTTGACGGGTTTAATACTAAACTGCAATCGAAAAGAATAGACATCGATACAGCCTTGCTTGACATGTCATATCAAATATGTGCTGTATATATTCACACAGGGAATGTTGCATGCAATGATTTTGTTATGCGCCCAATGGCAGAATTATTATGTACGGTCAATGAGGGTGGACAGACGAATGATCTTATGTCATTTTCAGAAATAACGATTAGCGACATTTACGATTATTTGGCAAGTGGAAATGCTCGTGATGATGTCAACATAGATAATGTTATGATTGCCAATTGGGGTCTGATTGAGTCTCCATATAAAGCCTATTATGGAGTTCTATCTGCGGAGGCTATTGGCGAATGGTTTAGGCAATATGGCAATAAACTATTTGATAAAAATATTAGATACTATAAAGGTCAAACGGACGTAAATCGAGGCATAAGAGAAGTATTGTTGTCGAATCCGGAGAATTTCATCTATTATAACAATGGTGTTAAATTATTATGCCGAAAGATTACAAAGAAAGCATTACATGGGGTCGATTCTAAAATCGGTATCTTTAATTTGGAAGGTGTGTCGTTGGTTAATGGCGCACAAACAACAGGTTCTATTGGTGCGGTGGAAGAATTGGATAAATCCAAGGTGTCAAAAGCAAAGATCTTTGTTCAGATGATTGAGATCGGTAATACGAACAATGATCAAGCAGTTTTAATAACAAGATATACGAACACGCAGAATCGAATTGAAGGCAAGGATTTTGCCGCACTAGATCCTGAACAAGAAAGGTTAAAGAAGGGTTTTAAACTTTTGGGAATTGATTATTTTTACAAATCAGGAGCTAGGGTTGAAGATGATAAGCACCAAATATCATTTGATGAAGCATTGGTTGGACAAGCATGTTTTATTGATGATTTGTCAATTGTATCAATGGTTAAGCGAAATGTTGGCGCCCTTACAGACAATATTAAGCGTGATCCATATAGAAAGTTATTTAACAGCTCGACAAACGAATATACTGTATTAAACAATGTTCGGATATTACGAGAAGTGGATCAGACTCTAGCCGCATTGTCTAAAAATATACCAACACAAATTAACAAAGGTGTGTTAGTTCACGGGAACCGATTTCTTTTGCATCTGGTTATTCGGAAAATCCTGACGGTGCATCCAAATTATAACAATGCAGATATCGGCTCTAAGGAAACTTTATCCAGTGTACGCAAATTGTGCGAAGAGTACAGTGTGAAGATTTCGGCAATTGTATCAGCGATGCACCCAATATATCTTGGGCATGTTTTTACCAACCATAAGCGCTTAAATGAGATTGTGTCGAGATTAAATTCATCTAAAAGTAGAATCCAATCCCAAACAGGCGCAACTTGTAGGCAATTGTTATTAGATCTATGATTGTTTGAATAGAAGGATAAGAATTAATGAGCGCAGAGCGACGCAGACAACTATTTGAGCAATGGTATTCCACGTTTGGGACCCATGCTAAAATGGGGTTGTACTTTCAAGCACTTAGAGATCCTTATTATGTGCTTGATAAAAGGGCAACGAATCCGGGGCGACCAGGATTTGTGCAAACCGTTGACAGGACGTTATTTCCACCGCGTGGAAGTTCGTTGTATGAACTAATTGAATGCAAGAAATTGAAGGCGTTGTTTGACGGGACGGCGCAAGATGTGGTTGCCGATGATGGATCCATGCGTGCGGGTATAGGTTGTTATGCGTTATGGCTGCGACTTGCCGATCCTGAGGAATGGGAGAAGGAGCCATTTTGGGATGGCGATTGTGCAAGTAATGGTTCTCCAACAGGGAGAACGCGTATGGCGACTTTGCTCACAAATGGTTTTGATTATCTGAAGGCATTGGAAAACAGAATAAGGACTTATAAGATGGATAAGTATCTTGCAGCTATTCGTACGAAGCCATTTATCTTGCTCGCCGGCATTTCGGGCACGGGGAAGAGCCGCATGGTACGTCAGTTGGCGCGTGGGTGTTGTCCGCGCTACAAGACCGGAACAACGGATGATCATCCATTTTACAATGAGCAGAACCCCGGCAATTTCGAGATCATTCCTGTGCGGCCGAATTGGCATGACTCGACTGAACTGATGGGATATGAATCTCGCATCGGCACACCGGAGTTTATCATCAAGCCGTTCGTCGAGTTCTTGGTCAAGGCATGGATGAATCCTGACATACCGTTCTTCCTCTGTCTTGACGAAATGAATCTTGCGCCTGTCGAGCAATACTTTGCAGAATACCTGAGCGCAATTGAGTCGCGGAAGGCCGTGAATGGCGGCGGGCGTGATTATTTCAAGACGGACGTTGTGGTGAAGATCGGCTTGCCAGAGAAGCAGTGGGATGATGCTGGTACTTCGGTTCTGCATAATACCCTTGCAAAGTTGTTTGAACCTTACAAGACGGCTGGCGCCCTCGATGCATGGGCAACTTATGTTCGCGACCTTTTCACGAAGGACGGCGGCGTTTCCATTCCGCAAAACCTTGTCGTGATGGGAACGGTCAACATGGACGAGACGACGTGCTCGTTCTCGCGCAAGGTTCTTGACCGCGCCATGTCCTTTGAGTTGAACGACGTCAGCGACATGTATGCGCCGGATAAACTTGTTGGGGAGGGGGATTATGAGTTCGGCTCAATCGATGTCGCTGCTGCAAGATGCTCGTTGTTGACCGGCAAAGAGGCGTATGACGCGAACGCCGCTATCGGAGACAAGGTACTTGAATATCTGAAGATTGTCAACGAGGCCTTGGAGGGAAAGAAGTTCAAGATCGCTTACCGTTCACGCAACGAGATCATGATCTACTGTGTCGAGCGGACGAATGGTGGAATCGTTGGTTTGCGTCAGGCGCTTGACGAGGCGACGAGTTTGAAGATTCTCTCGCGCATTGAGGGTGACGATCAGACGTTTGCCAGTTTTGATCTCAAAGACTTCCGCAAGACAATCGTCAAGGGTCTTCTTGCCATAGACAATCCAAGCGTCCAAGACAACGATGTAGATGATTTCCTTAAAGACGAAGCGAAGGTCAGGTCATCTCCGTGTGCTTCCAAGCTTGGACACATGATCGACGAGCTTTCGCATGGCGCCGGTGTTGTGAGTTATTGGGAGTAGTTGCACGTCATGGCGAAACTCTCCGTCAAGACCGATGACTTCACTCTTGAGTTCGATGTCGCGGATTTCGGGCGTGTTCTCGGAAAAGCGCGTAGCAACATCGACAACGCGGGGTTGTATTCGTTTTATTCGGTTGACGGTTGTCCAGCGGTAGCAACGCTGGAATATCAGGACGGGAAAACGCCGGACGCGGGACTGTTGGCATCAGGTGAGAAGTCCAAGGAAAGGGGAGAGCCTTTCTTCTTTGACAACGTGCCCTATAACGTGTGGCTTGAGATGAATGCAGGTTGCTCGAACGCAAGGATTCGCCATGCCGCGAAACTGGCGGAGGAGGAACTTGCGCACAGGGGCAATGTCATCTACGGGACGATGAACTTCGGCAATGATGTCGGGCGTTATGACTTTGCGTTTGAGTATCGGAGGCGGTTGGATGGCGGGGAATATGTCGAGCGGAGTTTTGTCCTGACGTTTGAGGTGTTGTCTCAGAAGCTGGACTATCATCGGGATTGGCGGGCGCTCGTAGAGGAGATTGAGGGGCGCTATCCCATGCTGGCGTACGACTACTTGAGGCGTACGTATCATACGTTTGGCAAGTCCACGACGTCGGACGAGACGGCGGACTTGATCTGGTGGAATCTTTTCGACAGGTTGCAGCAGCCATTTGTCAAGGCGTGCCGTCTGATCATTTCGCGTCCGCGGCGCAAGTTGCGCGGCAATGAGGAGTTCCGCCGTGCGGACCAGTTGACTTTCCTCTCGCCACGCCTTGAAAACGAGTTGGCTGAACATCGGTCCAACCCCGCGCATCTCTATCGCATTGAACGGGAGGCCAGCACGCATGACACGACCGAGAACCGTTTCGTGAAGTTTGCGCTTCGCAGCATTGCCCGAAAATATGCCGATTTGCGCAAGGAGTTGTTGGCAAGGGATAGCGAGAAGAACAGCAAGAAGCTCTCCGCCACGGCCAAGGAGGCCATGGCGAAGATGGATCGTGAGTTGCGTCAGTTGGTGAAGAATCCGTTTTGGCGAGGCATTGGTCCTTTCACAGGAATGCGGCAGTTGTCTTTGACATTGCAGCGGGCTCCTGGTTATTCCACGGTCTTCAGGACGTTTGCAATCCTAAACGCCGCCTATATGATCCATGCTGGCGTGAACCGCATGGAGACGAAGGACATAGCCGACCTCTACGAGATTTGGTGCTTTCTCAAGGTGGAGGAATTTACGGAGGCGGCTCTCCCTCCGGGAACGCGGATTGCCCCAGCAGATGCTCTCCACGGCGACTTTGTCAAGTTGCTGTCCACGGGATTGCAGTCAACCGTCATTTTCAGGGCGGAGAACGGTGTTGAGCTTGCGCGTGTTGTCTACAATCCTGAGATCAAGGGAACGGCTGCAAAGAACGTTGGCAACGGCGTAGAAGGAACGCTGACGCCGACGAGCATTTCGCGCAAGAGTTCACAGGACCCCGACATCGTCCTTCGGTTGACAAATTCTTCGACAGGCCGCTATCAGGTGACTTATCTTTTCGACGCGAAGTATCGCCTTGAGGACATCAGCGGGTCAAGTGTAGGGGCTCCTCCGCAGGATGCCATCGACCAGATGCACCGTTATCGGGACGCAATCTACTATGCGCAGAACGAGACATCGGTCGATTCGTTTGCATACAAGAAGGAAGTTGTTGGCGGGTACATTCTTTTCCCCGGCAAAGGAAGGGTGGAGATGGCGCCCCCGGCGCCTGGACAGCAAGATAACCGCTTGCGATATATCCAGAGTATCGATAAGGTCAATATAGGGGCAATCCCCTTGCGTCCGAACGACGAAGATAATGCAGACGTTTTGAAAGACTTTATTGCGCGTCTCGTGTCCATCAATGGCGATCTCGACTCACTTTTGGGACATGTCAATCCGCACAAAGGCGCACTTGTTCCCGTCGCGACTGCTAGGGCAATAACGGAGGCGACGGTGTATGGGACATACCATGGCAGACGGCAACTTAAATGGATCAGGGAGAGTCGCTACTACAACCTACCGGCAGATGCCGCGAAGACGATCGGCATCACAAACAACAATGCCAAGCACCGCAAGTTGCTTGCGCTTCTGCCGCCAGGGCGAAACCCGACGGAGGAAATGCTCGTATTCAAGATTGAGGGTTACTGCGGAATTGTCACTAGAGCCGATCTGAAAGATGCAGGCAAGCCGTACCGCTATCCAATTGATTGCCATCATGAGAGATATCTTGTTTGGAAATTGACGGCGGACGAGCCAATCACGAAGCGCGTGGCAAATGTTAAGATTGTTTCAACAGGTGAGCCTGGGGTCGCCCAAGGTGCCTTGGAGGCGGCATCTGAACTCCGACTCGAGTTTGGTGGCTGTGTCCCCCATGGTTTGATGAGGGAGAGTACTCCCATGCCACCCCAGTTCCAAATGGTAATGCAGGAGTGTGGGCAGCAGCCAACAGCCATTGAAAATGAACGAGAACCGATTAGGGTCAATGTACGTTCCAGTCACGCGACGTTGATTCTTACTAAGGGCTTGCCACTCGAAGCGAATTTAAGGTTTGCAGATGACTTTGCTCGTTCGGCTATGCACTCGCATTTCGTTGTTGATTTATTGTCGCCAACCGCTAAGGATGAAGCACTTAAATGGTTACGAAATTTCCTTGGGATGTCTTCTGCGCTTGTTCTCAACGTGGTAGGTCCGTCCGAGGCCGCATCTCCTGGCATACAAATCGAGTCAAAGTCTTTCCTGTCAGAAATTCTATGGGAGGCATAGGCGAAGCTAGTGAGGAAATCAGACGGTTTGATGCCTTGCTTAAATATGTCGTCAGGCATGGCAACGAGGCCGAGACCGCATGTATCCGCGCGCATCTCTTGTTGTCGCCTTCCGCTAGGAACGAGTTGTGTTTTTGTAAAGCAATGCAGAGAGGTCGATCCCGTGACAAGAAAGTTTCTTTCGAGTAATGTTGCCGGCGAACGTCTCTTAAGTAGGGACGGACGGTTCTCGCTATTTGACGGCAGGTTGCTTGATGCGAGCGGTTTCCTGATTGATTCGGAAGCATTCAAGGAGTTGAAGACTTTTGAGGAGGTTGTAAAAGACGGCAACGCCCTTATCGTTGCGGAAGGAGGGATGGGTAAGTCGCATGTACTAAGGGAGTATTGCTCATCGTTGAACAATAGATCTTCGTTCTCCAGAATTGAACTTGTCACTTATTTGTCCGATGTTCAGGGATTGAAAGAGGCCATTCAGCGCGACTCACGCGAGAAGGAATATCTATTTCTTGACGGCCTTGACGAGGCGTTGGATCTTGTGGGGGTACTAATAAGAGAGCTGGAAAGCGTCAATTGCAAAGCGCATGTGGTCGTTACATCTCGTGGGATTCCGCAGCTGAATCAGTTGAGTGAAAGGCTGAAGTGGCCCATGTTTTCATTGTTGCCATATTCTAGGGATGATGTACGTGAGTTATGCGAAGAAGAAGGCGTTGATTACGGCTCGTTCATAAGGAAGATAGACAGACAAAATCTGGGTGGGGTATGCTCAAAGCCGTTGGGATGTAAGTTGCTGATGAGCGCATACCAGAAAACGGGGTTGAAGAATTCAACGACCGAAAGCCTGTGGAGAGATGCCATTCGGCATCTATGCGCAGAAAATCCTGCGTCGGGAAGGCAGTTGTCGGTTAAAGAGGATTTAATACCAGAAGATGACGGAATCAGAATTGCGACTAATGTTGCGCTGACTTTGAAATTGACTGGACGTACGATAGTTACGCGCATAACAAACCTGCCGCAACAGGATGGGGAGATTGATTTCTCGAAACTGTTTCCAGACAAAGCGGATCGGGATGCATTTAACACATTGCTTTTACGGCCATTGTTTCTGAACATCGGTAAAGGGGTTTATCGATTCACCCACTCCTCGTATTTGGATTTCCTTGCAGCTGACGGGGTTATAAAGTATTTAAGCGAGAAGGAATGGGGAAAGGTCGTCCTGTCGCCGGAGGGTGTGCCATACCCGCAATGGGAAGGGGTGATTCCATGGCTTGCGGCGCGAAGCGATTCCATATTGAAGCGGGTCAAAGAATCGCGGCCCGATCTTTTGCTGGGAACCGATGCCTTGGTTGACAAACTGGGCGCGGATGAGATCTGCAAGGCCATATTGGATCATGCTGAAGGCATTTCATCTTCGGTACGTGATAGCCCTGCCGTACAGGCTCGGTATTATGCATTGAATAGCGACAGATGCGTTAAGGTCGTTCGCAAAGCACTTAAGGCCACTTCCTTGGAGGTGGAAGTCGATACGGCCATAGACATCATTCGGCAGGCGCGCATGACGTCAGCAGCCGATTTGCTTGTCGGCATGTTTTGTAATGAGTCTTTGGAATTGGGTTTGCGAAAGAGTGCTGGATATGCCTTGCTGGAATTGGCAAACAAGGCGCAGCGGACGAAATGTAAGCAAGTATTAAAAGGGGACAAGGTCAATCAACTCAAAGGCATTGTTTTGCGAATGACCTGGCCCGATTTGATGTCTGTTGACGAGTTGATTCCATTGCTGTCTACCAAGCATGGACATGTGGCAGATTCTTTTTCCATGTGGATTGAGGGTGATGGATTTGTGGCGTCATTGCATAGGATACCTTCGTCCGAGAAGTTAAAGTTGCTGAGGTGGGCCGTTTCCGAGATAAAAGAACGGGATGACAGCTTGGATTGTGTTGCAGATGCAAGACGTTCGATATTTCTGCATTGCTGGAAAGAAGAAAGATCGGCTGAGTTTATCCCAGAACTTGCCCGAGGCATTGTGGCATATGATGCGGTTTATGAATCTCCATTCAGGGATAAAGGGTATGAATGGCGTGATTCAAGTCATATCTTTTCAGAGCAGGATTTCAGGAACGATGTTGCGCGTAGGCATTTGGTGGCGAAATACATAGTTGAAAATCCAGAGTTGTCCCTTGATGCCGTGTATGGTTGTTGGGAACAATTATTACTTCTTGAAGACGGTGATTTTGTGTTAGATTCTTTGGCAAAGGAATCTAATGGCAAGATACGTGAAAGATGGGCAACTTGTTTATGGCGCATCAGATATGTGTGTTTGCCCGAGAAGGCGACACTATGGAATGAATTGCACAAGGAGTTTCCGTTGGTTTTTACAGAGAATGCGGCAAAAGCATTGAAAAGAGCGCGAGTTTTTGAAGCGAAAATGGCGGCAAGAAGATATAAAAGTGAGCAAAGAGCCGCACAACGTAAGGCAAAAAACGAAAGTATTCTTTTGCAGAATGTAGATTGGGTACATAAAGTTCTCTCAAACGGAGATGCTACAGGTAAATTTTATCCTATCAATTGTGTCATTGAACAGCAACAACATAAAACAAAGGGTGTGGAATCTTCAATGTTGGATTTCCGCACGAGTACTTTGTGGCCTTCATTTACAAGCGCAGAAAAGCAGTGCCTTGTTGCGTCGGCGTATGATTTCTTGATGAAAAGCAAGGGCCCTTGGTCGTCAAGCCAAAGCGGGTACTATGTTTATGCAAGGGCTCTTTGCATGTTATATGATTGTGGCAGGGAACTGTTGGGCCGAATGCCGATTCATGTGTGGAGGAAAGTAGCCCCTGAGCTTTTATGGCATTTGGAACTTAGCAAGTTTGAGCTACTCCCATCAACGCTTAAGTATTTCTGTGACCTTCACAAGAAGGCATCTTTCAATGTCATTCTGCAATTTCTGAGGAACAGTCTGAAAACGGATCTTTCGTTTGGCGTGAAGAGATTGCGCGAGATATTCAGTACCAAGCTGTTCTGTCGTCTTTTGCAGAATTTGGATGAAGATATCTTGACGGATGAACAAAGATATAAGTTGTATGATAAATTTATTGCTGCCGATTTCGATGTCACGGTTGAATATGTTAGGAAGAAATATAGAGGCGTAAGGCTTAAGGATTGCGGTATTCTGACAATGGGCTGCGTAATCGTAAGTATGCCATACCGATTCCCGGAATTGCAGAAAGAGTTGGATGAAGATCCAGAATGGGGCGTGTCATGGGCAGAACAGGTACTTTCGCAGGAGGACTACCATCATGCCACAATCACAAGAGCGCTTTCAAGATTATCTGACAATAGTCTTATGGAATTCTATTCATGGTTGCATATCCATTTCCCCCCTGAAAGGGAACCGCAACATGAAGGTGCTTTTTTCCTTGATGCAACTGATCTGTTATACCGATTCATTTCATTTGTATTCAATGAGTTGATGTCGCGCGTTGAGCCAGAAGCCGTTTCTGCAATTGAGGAGTTGCACCGTCGTTTCCCGAAGCATAAATGGTTTTATGATTGTGCTTTGCGGTTGCGTGGGCAGTTGTTGGCCGGAAGCTGCCCAACGTTTAAATTGGATGCTGTGACAAGACTTCTTGAAAGCAAGAGAAAGATGCTTGTCATCAATTGTGCTGACGATTTACTGCATATAGTGTTGAATGCGTTGGATGGCTATCAGACATATTTGACAGGCGTGAAAAACCCACAAGTTAGATTCCTCTGGAATGAAAACCAGGGGCATGTTACCCACAAATCGGAAGAAGATTTGTCGGATCACATTCAGAAGTATCTTTCGGACATGCTTCCTCGAATTGTCTCTAACAGGGAGGTGCAACTAAATAGAGGACGGAATGGTAAGCGCGGAGCAAGGACAGATATATGGATAGATGCTTTTGAAAACGAAACGAGCGAACCTTTACGTCTTTGCATTGAAGTCAAAGGAAATTGGAATCATGAAGTAAAGACGGCCTTTGAATCGCAGTTGGTTGGGAAATACATGGGTAAAGGCGGCGCAGATGCCGGCATCTTCCTGGTGGGCTGGTTTGAATCTAAACGCGCGCAGAAGAAAACTAGAATAGATAAAAAGGGAACGATTGCTAAGTTACTATCTGCCCAAGGTGCCGAACTGCGACAGAAGGGATATAAGGTGGAACCTCTGATATTAGACTGTTCTTTTTGAGGCAACATTAAAGAGGAAGGATAATACCTGGGCCACAAGAGCTGAAGTGTAATCGTTTATGTCATTAGAGATTGAACGAAAGTTTCTGGTGAAAGGCGAGGCGTGGCGCGGGTTGGCCGAGCCTGTGCGCATTCGCCAGGGGTATGTGGCGACCAAGGACGGCACGACGGTGCAGGTGAGGGTTGCCGGCGATGCCGCGTTCATCACGCTGAAGGATCGCGCCGTCGGGCTTGTGCGCCACGAGTTCGAGTATCCGATTCCGCCTGCCGACGCAGAGGCGATCCTTGATGCGATGTGCGGGAATCTCGTGGAGAAGAACCGCTATCGCATTCCGGCCGCAGAGCCGGGGCTGGCGTGGGAAGTGGATGAGTACTTCGGCGCGAACGCGCCTCTTGTCACGGCGGAGATCGAGCTCCAGGACAAGAAGACCGTCGTCGCCCTGCCGGACTGGATCGGACGCGAGGTCACTGACGACCACCGCTACAAGAACAACAACCTTGCCGCGCATCCGTTTTCGGAGTGGCGCTGATCCGCTCGAAATAGCGTTCTGCACGAAGAAATAGCGGTCTGCGCGGAAGAGGTTAAACAGGAGCGTCCGTGCCCCCATGCAGCCGATCCTCCTCCCCACGCCCGTACACATATGTGAAGTGGCGCGCTCGGGAAGCGCGCTCTACAAAATCCCTTCGCCATCAGATCGGTGGTTGTGCCGCGAGCCGGGATGTGGTATCATGTCCGCGCTTTCGGGAATTGATGCCCTTGTTGGGGCTATACAGCGAAAGCCGTCCGGACCGGACCCGTTTCTGAAGTACTCGGGATTCGCTTGAGCCGGGTAGCGAGTTCTCCGCTGAAAAACGCGGACGCCACTTCGGTGGATGGCTAGCAGGGCCGATTCCAAACTGCCGTCGCGGCGCGTGCCGTCGGCGAGTCAACAGTTAGGAAACACATCCCGCACGACGGGAGAAAGGAATCACTATGAAAATAATGGCGACATCAGACTTGCACGGCAACCTTGAGGGGCTTGATCCCAAGGGGGCGGATGTCGTTGTTCTTGCCGGGGACATCGCTCCGCTGCGCGGTCGCGGGCCGTGGCACATCAACGACCAGAAGAAGTGGATCAACAAGCGCTTCCGCGAATGGACGGCGTCGTACCCGGATATCCAGTTCGTGGTGATTCCCGGCAACCACGACTTCTACCCCATAGCCCATATCCTTTTCAAGAATGCAGGCATGGACTGGGGTTATGGCTTCTCGCCGAACGTCCATTTCCTCGGTGATAGGGGAACGGAGATTGGCGGTGTGAAGTTTTACGGTTCGCCCTGGGTTCCGATCATTTCCTATTCATGGGCGTTCGAGGGCGAGCATGATACGCTCGTCAGCTGGTTCTCGAAGATTCCTGCGGGGATAGATGTGCTGGTCACGCATTCGCCGCCGCGCATCCCCGACAGCGACGTTGACCGCTCGCTTCAGACGGATTCCGAGCATTTCGGCTCATCAGAGCTTACGGAAGCCATCATCGAGAAACGGCCTCGCATCGTTTTTTGCGGACACATACACACGGGGCAGCATGGTGGCGTGGATTTCGAATCGAGCCGTATCTACAATGTATCCCGCCTTGATGAAAACTACGAGATAGCTTACGAGCCGACATGGGTGGAGGTATAAACAAACGGATTTGTTCGCGGCTAACGCCGCTCACATTTTTGGGGGCGAGCGCCGTTAGGCGTGAGCAAATCCGGTTGTTATTCATTGCGCCGCCGAGACGGCGGCTCTCCATGCGGTCGCAGCAAGCTGCGACCCTCCCGCGCTCTACATATGATCGCCAGGATGGCGGATGGCGAAGTCGTAG
>Ga0310690_10007411_pt1 | contig 14141 bp, 13 predicted proteins | sample AusTroGonzalo_MG_2_FD_207661 | JGI IMG/M metagenome (GOLD analysis project Ga0310690, IMG submission 207661) | Bovine rumen microbial communities from tropical cattle in Woodstock, Queensland, Australia - Gonzalo_04 (v2) (version 2) | ecosystem: Host-associated > Mammals > Digestive system >...
CCTGTAATCATAATAACGTCACATATAAACAACTTGAAGGCGAAACTGAAAATCTCAATGACGGAGCCGTTTTTCAGTTTCAGGGTCTTGGTTTGAATTTGAACAACAATATCCCGCACGAGGATTATTCATTTGTTGGCAATACTGTCAATCTCTATTGCTGTAAGTTGGAGAGCAAAAATATGCAATTGCTTTATAAATCTTTTGCTTCAAACTGGGTGTATGACAAAAACGTTAGTGTTGAATGCGTTTTCAACATATATGGGGATATATCCTCATACCTTTCTTATGCTTCATTTGAATTCTATGCTGATACCGAGGATAAGATAACGGTGAATAATTACACAGATCAGCAACTTGTATATACTTTTTCTTATTCTGGAAATCCGAAAAGTGTATATGAGATTAACGGCAATTCTAGGTCTAGAGCATTTGGAACAAAAGAGTATCCTTTCCGTGGAACTTTACGGGCAAAAGGGAAGCATGTCTATGTTGATACTACAACGGGTAACCCTGCGATAATAGGTCATATCTATGTAGAAGGTAATCAACTTGAAGTAATACAAGATAAAAAAGCTCATTCTAAACATGTGCATATAAATAAAAGAACCTATCGATAAGAATTAAACCTACATAAGATGTCGCAGAAATTTAAATATTTTATGTCCAATTTTTGGGAAGTACTGTTTAGTATTCCTTATTCAATATACTTTAATTTCAGAGTTCTTCCCTTTAGGGTTGCTATGAGATGCCCAATAATCATTTCATATCATATAAAGACAAAGGGACTGTCTCGAAAGAACTTCATATTTGAAGATTGTAACTCATTAAAATCTGCTTCTATTAGAATTGGATTTGATGGTTCTGGAACCATATATAGGGATAGCAAAAAAGGAATGATTAACATTGAAGGTGATGGCAAAATAATAATTAAGGGAATTATTGGCTTATCACAAGCGGTTATAATTGAGGCATGTTATGGCACAATTGTTTTTGGGAAAAACTTTAGATGTAACACTTCGTGTATTATCTATTGTAAAGAATCTGAAGTAACGTTTGGTGACGATGTTGTATTAGGATGGCATGTCACTGTTAAAAATGGTGATGGCCATTATGTTATTGAAGATGGTGTAACCAAACCGAGATGTGCACCTATTCATATAGGCAATCATGTGTGGCTATGTTCTTATTCAGACATTTTGAAAGGTGTCACTATAGGGGATAATAGCGTTGTAGCATATAGGTCTCTTGTTGTAAAAGGTACAGATGAAGCCTCTGTACTATATGGTGGGGCTCCCGCCAAGATTATTAGAAAAAATATTAACTGGCAAGAATAATAACGACAAAATATGTTGAATTTAATGTATATCACCAACAAGCCAGAGGTTGCGAGAATAGCGGAGGAGGTTGGTGTTGATTGGATATTTCTTGATATGGAGTTCATTGGAAAGGATTCCAGACAGGGCGGATTGGATACTGTTCAGAACCACCATACTGTTGAAGATGTCAAGAATATAAGGAAGGCAATTGAAAAAGCGAAATTGTTAGTCCGTGTAAACCCCATTCACGAGGCTTTGCCGAACTATCCTTCATCCAAAGATGAGATAGATGCAACAATAGCAGCAGGTGCAGGCATCTTGATGCTGCCATTCTTCAAAACAGTTGAGGAGGTAAAGACTTTCATCAAACTGGTAAATGGACGTGCAAAGACGCTCCTTTTGATGGAAACTGTTGAGGCTGCAGATCTAATTGATGAAATACTCGAGGTTCCAGGCATTGACATGATTCATCTTGGATTGAACGACATGCATCTTGAATTGGGCATGAAGTTTATGTTTGAGTTGCTGGCTAATGGAACGGTAGAAAAACTTGGTAATAAGATTAAAGCTAAGGGTATTCCATTTGGCTTTGGCGGTATTGCGCAGCTCGATACCGGTATGTTGCCAGGTTCCGAGGTGTTGAAGGAACACTACCGTCTTGGCTCCAGTATGGTGATTGTGAGTCGTAGTTTCTGCAATACGGATGTGGTAACTGATTTGGATGAAATCCGATCCATCTTCCAAAAGGGAATTAAAGAGATTCGCGACTTAGAATCAGATTTGCAAACAAAACCAGAGTTTTACTTTGAAGAGAACAGAAAGGCTGTGGTTGCAGCTGTAAACAAGATAGCGGGAACGAATTATTGATTATTGAATTATGGATAAACTGATTATTGAACAACTCCGTGCAGAATACGGTGAGGCATTCTATCTGCTGGATAGTGCCCAGTTCCGCAAAAACTTTACTGAACTGAAAGCCGCTTTTAACGACATATACCCCAACTGGAATATTGCTTATTCCTACAAGACCAACTATACTCCCAAACTCTGTAAGATAGTCAACGAACTTGGCGGTTATGCAGAGGTGGTGAGTGAGATGGAGCTGGAGATAGCCAAACGTGTTGGCTGCAAGGCAGACCGTATCATCTGGAATGGCCCCATCAAGAACGTGCCTATTATGGAGCAGTTCCTGTTGGATGGTGGTACCGTGAATATTGACTGCAAGGAGGAACTGGAACAGATCAAGGACATTCACAATCATCATCAGGATAAGTTGATTCATGTTGGCATTCGTTGTAACTATGAAGTGAATGATGGAGTGGTTTCCCGCTTTGGCTTTGATACCGAAGGGGAGGACTTCATGGAGGCAGTGAAGTTTGCCACAACAACTCCTAATGTGAAGTTTATTAACTTCCAGTGCCACTTTGCTAAGCGCCAGATAGCTTATTGGCCTGCAAGAGCAAAGGGTATGGTTGACTTGATTGACCGTTTGGGTATCATTCCAGAACGCATCGATATAGGTGGTGGTCTGTTTGGTAAGATGGCAGATTCTCTGAAAGCACAATTCAGTTGTGAGATACCGGATTATCAGGCTTACGCTAAGGCAGCCGCACAGGTGTTTGCTGACTACTTCAAGGATAAGGAAGTGAAGCCTGAGTTGCTGATTGAACCCGGTAGTGCTGTGGTGGGCGACTGCATGAAGTTTGTGGGAACTGTGAAGACCATCAAGAACGTTCGTGGTAAGTGGATTGCTACTGTTTTGGGAAGCCAGAAGAACATCAGCATGACCGGTATCAATCCCCCTATGGAAGTGGTTGCTATGGGTGGTGAACAGAAGGAGTACAAAGATATGGACTTTGTTGGCTTTACCTGCATTGAGGGTGATGTGCTTTACCACAACTATACCGGAAAGCTGGCACATGAGGATGCTATTGTGATTAGCAATTGCGGCTCTTACTCTCTGGTGATGAAACCACCTTTTATCCTTCCGAACTTCCCTGTCCTTGATATCAGTGAAGGAAAGCCGGAGGTGATTAAGCGCCAGGAGAACTTTGATGACTTGTTCCATACATTCAATTTCTAAACATGTATAAACTGAATCTGTTTATCAAACGTTGCTTTGACTTCATAAGCTGCTTGATAGCCGTTATCCTGCTGACACCAGTTTGGATTATTGTTGCCATTGCCATCAAGTTGGACAGCAAAGGACCGGTGTTCTTCAAACAAGGTCGCAGGACTAAGGATGGAAGGATTTTCCAGATGCTGAAATTCCGTTCTATGGTGGTGGATGCAGAGAAGCGGGGTACAGGCTTGTTTTCATACGATAATGATCCTCGAGTGACCAAAGTGGGCGCATTCCTGAGGAAGACCAGCATTGATGAGTTCCCTCAGTTCTTTAATGTACTGAAAGGAGACATCTCTGTAGTTGGCCCCAGACCTTGCGTGACATACGAGCTGGGTGACTTTGATACGCTTAACAAGAAGTACAAGAAGCGTTTTGAAGTCAAGGGCGGTATTACAGGCCTTGCCCAGTGCAAAGGCCGTAACGAAAACTCTTGGGATGAGAAAGTGACGCTGGACGGAGAGTATGTTGACCTCTTTAAGAAAGAGGGAGTCTGGATTGATATCAAGATTCTCTGGTGGTCATTCATTAAAGTGTTCCAAAGTGCTAATATCAATGAAGATCAAAGAGAGGGTATGAGTGCAGAAGAATCTGCCGCATTGGATGATGAGGAAGTAAAAAGAATCGCGCATTTGCCCGATCCTGAGTGAAAAGTGAAAAACTAAAAGTGAAAAGTTTAAATGATATATAATATGGCAAAGACTGATGTTGCAAACAGACTGATCTGGTTCAAAGGTCAGATTATGAATGTGAATGAGGCTATGGTGAACGTGCTTTCACCTACTTCACAGTTTGGTTTAAATGTTTTTGAGGGTATTCCTTGTTACTGGAATGATGAGCAGAAGCAGCTCTATGCTTTCCGCTTGAGTGACCACTATGACCGCCTGATCCGTTCTGCCAAACTGATACAGCTGGATAGCAAGTTTACAAAAGAAGACTACAAGAAGGCCTTGGTTGATACCGTAAAGGCTAATGAATATGACGAGAACCTGAGTGTCCGCCAGACATTGTTTGTGGATGGTTTTGGCTCTTGGGGCAGTGAAGGGCCTGTTGAGTTGTTTGTGGCTCCTATTCCCCGTGGCCGTACTGCTGCTGAATATAACAAGAAAGGTTTGAACTGCTGCATCACTTCATGGCGTAGAATCAGTGATGAGAACCTGAGCCCTCGCATTAAGTGTGGCGCAAACTATATCAACAGCCGTGTTGGACAGCGAGAAGCATTGCGTAATGGCTTTGACACCTGCATCTTCCTGAATGAGGTTGGTAAGATTGCAGAAGGTCCCGGCAGCTGCTTCTTTATGGTGAAAGGCGATACTTTGATTACTCCTCGTTTGACGGATAGCGTTCTGGAGAGCATCACCCGCGATACGGTTATCAAGTTGGCTACCGAAGAACTGGGCATGAAGTTCGTTGAGCGCACCATTGACCGTACAGAGGTGTATATGGCAGACGAGGCCTTCCTTTGCGGTTCTGCTATGGAGGTTACGCCTATTTATACTGTTGACCGCTATGCCATCGGTAACGGAGACCAGGGTGAATGGACAAAAAAGATACACCTGAAGTATTTGGAGTGTGTTCAGGGTAAGCTGGCTAAGTATCAAGGTTGGCTGACATCCATTTATTAAGATGAAAATATCAGTATTAATGTCGGTTTATAAGTCTGAAAAACCGGCATATCTTGACCGTTCTTTGCAAAGTGTTTGGGATGACCAAACTCTGAAACCGAATGAGATCATTCTTGTTCAGGATGGCCCTGTAGGGGAAGAGCTAGAGGCTGTTATCAACAAATGGAAAGAAAAGCTTGCTGGTACTCTTGTTTTGTTAGTTAATGTAACTAACCTGGGCTTAACTAAATCACTGAATAAGGGTATCAAGGTGGCTAAAGGAGAGTATATCGCCCGTATGGATAGTGATGACATTTCCTTACCTGATAGGTTTATGCATCAAGTAGAGTATATGGATTCACATCCTGAAATAAGTGTTCTGGGGGGAGAAATACAAGAGTTTAACGACCAAGATGGAATCATTGGAGAACGTCATTTCCCTTTAGATACGGTTGCAGCTTTGAAGTACATTCACAAAGCCTCGCCTGTTGCTCATCCTGCGGTAATAATTCGAAAAACATTATTTGATGAAGGCATTCTCTATAATGAGGAATACAAAACCACTCAAGATTTGGCTTTATGGTTTGATGTGCTTGCAACTGGACATCAGATGGCTAATCTTGAAGAATTTGTTTTGCAATTCCGAAGAGAAACCAATGTTTATCAGAGACGGAAAAACAAGGCTGACAGCCGTCTTGAGTTAAAGATACATTTGAAAGGGATTAAGAAGCTCTTTGGCTTCTCGCCAATTAAGAGTCTGTATCCAGTAGCAAGATATACTCTGAGATTAATGCCTAACTCAGTTATTCATTGGTTTTATAATGGTAGTTTGAGGGGAAAACTACTCAAGTAAGTTTGGGGTATTGTTTAAATGAGACAGTTGAAAAACAATACAGCTGCATTCATGGCATTACTGAGAGCTGGGCTTTGGGAACAAGATACCTGACTCTCGGATTATGAGAAGATAGATTTTGAGGAGGTAATGCGTCTTCTTTAATGGGGGGATTGGAATAAGACAGGTTTGTGATTGATGTAGGTTACTGTGGAAGTACTAGGGCACCATTAATGTAGGCTTGTTGGAAAAACGGTTGAATAATGCTGGAATTATGACAGAGTGGAAGTCTTTCGGCTCTTTTGCCGTGTGTTATTTAGGAATGCCTGAAGAGACAATGCCTTTGTATTCATCTGACAAAAAGTGGCAGAATAAGGCGGCAAGAATAAAGGATTTTATTATGTATATGGGTAACTTTGGACATAATAGGGGAAACCGTACTCTGCCTGAATCTTCTATGTTGAAGCGTAGGATGCATTCGCTTGGTTTATATACGAGTGATAGCATACAACAATTCAGAATATTCCCTTTAGACTCGGTAAAAGTATGGCTTAGGATAATATGTGGTGGTTTGTCTACTATTTTTCACAAAAGTTGAAGAATGATATTTCCAGTAAATAATTATTTAATCATAAATGCTGTTTAATTCATTTCATTATCTAATATTCTTCCCGATAGTCTGTATTATCTATTGGGTGTTGAAGAAAAACTCGCTTCGTAATCCATTTCTTTTGTTAGCGAGTTATTTTTTCTATATGAACTGGAAGCCAATATTTGGTTTACTGTTGCTGGCGGTTACAGCAGTCGCTTATTTGACGGGTATGTTGCTCGAAAAGAAGCAGACAGAAAAATCAAGAAAATGGATTCTGACAATAGGACTAATTCTATGTTTTAGTAGCTTAGTGTTCTTTAAATATTATAACTTCCTTAACGATTCTATTTTTAATCTGTTAGCGGTAATAGGATTGAGATGGCCTTTGCCAAATCTTGATTTGCTATTGCCCATAGGAATATCTTTCTACACGTTCCAGGCAACGGGGTATTGTATCGATGTTTATAGGAGAGACGTCCCTGCTGAGCGTAACCCTTTGACATTTGCCCTTTTTGTGTCGTTCTTCCCGGTTATATTAGCGGGTCCTATTCAAAGGTCAAAGAATCTATTACCGCAGTTAAAGAGTGAACACAAGTTGATGGCTGATGACATTGTTGGTGGTTTGAAGATGATGGTCTGGGGCTTCTTTATGAAATTGTGTGTGGCAGATCGTTTGGGAACATACGTGGATAGTGTATTCAACAACCTTCCTATGCATAATGGAACGTCAATTGCTATAGCATCTCTTTTCTACACGATTCAAATATATGCTGATTTTGCAGGTTATTCCCTTGTGGCATTAGGTAGTGCAAAAACGCTTGGCTTTAATCTGCCAGAGAATTTTAGGAGACCGTACTTTTCAATTACGTTTAAAGAGTTCTGGAAACGGTGGCATATAGCACTATCTTCGTGGTTCGGTGATTACCTTTATATACCGCTGGGGGGTAATCGGGTGAAATATACCCGATATCTGTTGAACTTGATGATAGTTTTCTTGGTTAGCGGGTTATGGCATGGGGCCGCATGGACTTTTGTGCTTTGGGGTGGCCTTCACGGGATTTACCAGGTTGCTGAGGCTATAGTCAAAAAACGGTTTGGAACAAGAGAGTATAAAGGCGTTGGTAAGGTCTTGAAGATTATATTGGTATTCCTATTGGTGAATTTCGCATGGATCTTCTTTAGGGCAAGTACCATTAGCGATGCATTCCTTGCGATTTCGAAGATGTTCACTGAATTCGGTACGCCATTCATCTCTCCAATGGCCATGATTTTTGGTCTCGTCTCGACAACAATTCTTTTTATAAAGGATTATGCAGATGAGTATCATCCAAGCTGGAAACTTCTCAACTCTTCTAACGTAGCAGTATCAGTTGTAACAACAGCCGTACTCATCGAATTTATATTCCTGTTTGGTGTTTTGGATAGTAGTCAATTCATTTATTTCCAGTTTTAAACGATTAAGGGCATGAAAAAGGAATTAATGAAGACCATTATGACAATAACTGCTCTATTAGTCTGTGTTTTGGTAATGGATTTTGGTGTAGGTAAGGTCTTTGACAGTTTAATGTATAGAATGTCAAATGAAGGAGATAAAGTGGCTAGGTCTAATTATGCAATCAATACGGTTAATAGCGAAATAATAATAGTTGGCTCATCAAGGGCAGAATGCCATTACAATTCACGTATGATGCAGGATGCAAATCTGGGGGGGGCAGTTTATAATTGTGGCGTTGATGGCTCTTTGTTTTTCTATCATATTACTGTGATAAATAGTATTCTCAATCGTTATACTCCGAAAGTAATTATTTGGGATATGCAACTATGGGATTTGGAAAAGGATAAACAACCAGAAAACCTTGGATTGCTTTATCCCTATTATTGGAAGAATGAATATATCCGGAAACTACTTAACGAGCAGGAGCCAGACTTGAAATTTAAGATATGGCTTAATGTATATAGATACAATGCAACAGGAAGCCGTATTCTTCGTTCTCTACGATCATCCCAATCAAATCAATTGGGTTTTTTGTCGCTTTCATCAAATGCGTCATTAAATAAAGTAGATACCAAAACAAGTGGATTAAAACAATTGCCATTAGAAGAAAGAAAAATACAATTGTTTGAAGAAACTATCCAAAGGTTTGTTTCTTCGGGGGTTAGGATTGTAATAGCGCACTCCCCATATTGTGATGAGTATAAAGGAAAGACTAGTACAACGGCGTGTATTGAAGAAACCTGTTCGAAATATGGAGTTGAGTTTATCAATGACAGCCAGCTCCCTGAATTTGTAGGTAGGACAGAATATGTTTATGATGCAGTTCATCTTAATGGGGAAGGAGCAAATTTGTTCACATCTATTCTTATAAAGCAATTGAATCATGATAATTGACCAGAAGTTATTAGATAGCTTGACTGAGCAAGCGAAAGCTTCCCCGAGATTACGTATGGCTATGGATTTACGAAATAGCCCTGATGATTTGTCGCAACGGATGCTGAATGCACTGGAGCCAGGCACTGTGATGCCAATACACAGGCATCATGCTTCATCGGAAACTGTTGTCATCCTGCGGGGTAAGATTCGCTGGCTATTTTATGATGAAAATGGCAACGAGACTGAAAGAGTTACACTAGATGCCAATGGGGAGCTTCGTATGCTGAATGTTGAGAGAAACCGCTGGCATTCATTGGAGTGCTTGGAGAGCGGAAGTGTGCTGTACGAATCCAAGGATGGACCATACCATCCGCTGGAGGAGGATGAGATAATGGTGAAGTAAAAATTGGGAAGTATGAAGAGGAGAAAGAACATGGGTTTGGTGAAAGGAGTTTGGGGTTTTTGCTCTTATTTGTTTTGGCCGCAGAGAAGACCGAAAGATTACTATAACCTATGACTCAAGACGAACGGTGGCTAATGAAATATAACGAAGCAATGGTGTTCATGGCTGCGAACCATAGGAATCCGTCGCGTCATCGTTTAGAAGAACACCTCGTGCTCAATTGGATAAAGCATAACCGGAAGATGAAAAATGCTGGCCAATTGAAGCCAGAACGCGCCAAGTTGTTTGATGTGTTGCTGGCAAAGATGGAGGAGATGAAAAGAGTGAATCAGTATCAATAGCGCGGTGGGAAAAAAAGACGAGGCGCACGCCTCTGGCGGGCGGCTGGTCTTTGCGCGGAGCGGAAGGCTCTAATGGCTGAAAGCCGTTTGTGCCTGAAGCGGTGGGAAGAACTCTTAAAAAAGAATAAAGTTTGCGAAAGAATGCAATAATATACAGGAGAGAATCGTTAATTTTGTAAAATGAAGAAAGAAAAAAATAATTATATATGAGACTGACAGTAAGAGACTTTAAATCTGTGTCGCAAGTTGATGGCTTCAGCTTTTCGCCATTGACTATGTTGGCAGGCGTAAACAGCAGTGGTAAGACATCTCTGGTGCAGGCATTACTTCTGTTGAAACAGACATTAGGCAGCAACAGCAAGAAACCCTTGCAGCTGCAAGGGCCATATTTATTTGCAGACTCTCTGACTGATTTGATATTCAAGAAGTACTACAAAGGTACAATCGTATTCGCGTTAGAGCTGGACGGAGACGAGATTGAGAATCGTGCAGACTTTATCAAGTATTCACTATTAGATGATGAACCGCTAACGGGTATTTCGCTTCAGGTATCTTTTAATGCCAATGGCGACATACATGTGAAGGAACTTGCATGTACGTTGTCATTTGGCGACGCTGGAATTGAGACATTCCAAGTGAAACGCCGCAATAGTCTCTACGATGTCTCATTCAGTAATACGATACTTCTTGGTGGAAATCTGGAATTACCTGTTATGAGACGTAGGTTGGAAGCTTGTGAACTGGAATTCACCAATTTTATCCCGCTCTACGTGGATACATCTGAGAAAGACGGTAGTCGTACCTATTCCATTCCCGTGATGAAGGATTTACTCACGGCATTGACGGCATGGTTTGAGAAGATGGAGTATCTTGGCCCCAGCAGGGTAGAACCTGTGCTAGCTAAAAGCTATGGTAGTCTGTCGTTTGAAGACGTAGGTATTCATGGAGAAAACACGCGGTTTTTGCTTAATCAATGGAAGAATAAACAGGTGGAAGGCTATGATGGGACTTTGACACAAGTTGTAAGCCGTTGGGTTTGCGACCATATGGGAATGGCACAATCGTTTGAGGTGTTGAAGGATTCCAATATGTTATATCGGACTGTCGTGATTAATACGATGGGCGCGAAGGTGGATTTGATACATATGGGATATGGTTTAAGTCAGATTCTTCCCATTGTGGTCCAAGGGTTGCTGACGCCCAAAGGTGGAACATTTGTGGTCGTTGATCCTGAAGCACATTTGCATCCGCAAATTCAGGGTATGCTGGTGGATTTCTTTATTGAATTGACAGAGAAAGGACGTAAGGTAGTGGTGGAAACTCATAGCGACCATATTGTGACACGACTACGTCGTAGGATTGCCGAGGGCAAGGTTTCGCCAGAAAAAGATGTAAATCTGTGCTATGTGGAGAATGTGAACGGACAAAGCTTGTATGTAAGCTGCAAGATAGATAACCAGGGTACTTTTACTTCTTCGCTGCCAAAAGGATTCCTGGACTCTCAGGACGAGGATTTCAAAGCAATTGTTAAAGCAAAACTGGCTGATAAGTGATGAAGTGTGTGGTGGCCATAGATTTGCCTTTGCTGACGGCAGTGGATTGTTCTTCTCCAGACCTCGCTTATTGGAGGTTGGAGGAAACTACTGATATTATTCGCGAGGTCAGCGCCGGGAAGGGATTCATCTTGTTCAGAGATGCATTGTATGAAATGCTTTTTTGGCATAGCCGTCTCCCGGAATTGTTCTGGAAAGAGATTTCTAATGTGAACTTCGAATCCTATCAAGATGATGGGGACGCTGCTATAGTTTTGGCAACTCCTTATGTCGTTGATGATGGATTGGCCGCAAAGGTTAAAACGGAAATGAAGACCCAGTTGGTGGCCATGCATAAACAGGAAGAATCATCGGATACGGCATATATTATTGAATCGACTCGGGGGTTTGGTGAAAATGACTTACTGGAAACCGCAATCAAGACTTCGACAAGGAAGCATGATTTGCTTAACGTATCTGGTGGGAATGCAGTAAAAGAATATTTCCAAAAGTTTCATCCAGTTCTTATTCAATTGAAACATCATCAGTTTGCTTACAAGATTGATGGCAAGGATGTTTCTCCTTTTTCTGCTTATGACCCGAACGACACGAAAGAAGCAGAAGCTCTGCTGGCCAAGGCAATGGATGATTTTGAAGGGGATTATACACATAGCAACCCTCCCGAATCTCTTTATACATGGGATGCCGTGAATAGATGTTATGTTTGCTTTCATCATTCAGGCAATTGGGAGTATCATGGCTATGATTTACAATCTCCCTATGCTGATGTTCCTCAGTATATTAAACAAAAGTATCATATCGAGAAATAATTATTGTATCATCGACAAGCCCAACGAGTGCTCGTCACACTATGATGGCTTGGCATAGCATTCAGGTGTACGAGCCCAGCATCATCTTTGAAGCTAAAGACGGGGCGTATGCTCCGTTGGGGCCAGAGGAGGTTAGGGTGAAGTTAACAATGGGAAGTATGAAGAGCAAAAAGATCATCGCTTTGGCAAAAGGAGTTTGGGCTTTTTGCTCTTATTTGTTTTGGCCGCAGTGGGGAAAGAAACAGGGATCTTCTAATTCAGAGAATCACGAAATGCAAACGCTAAGAGCATACAATCCATCTGAACCTTCAGAAATGGACATCGAAAAGAAAGCTGACGATATTTATAAAGAAGTCTTTATTAAAACCCTTAAAGGGAAGGATACTTCCTTTTCCATTATCGGCGTTCGCTGTAATTCAAACGTCAGTACTGGAAAACGCAAGTTGACCGCCGGGCAACTTTATCTTCTTCTGGATGGCTATGAAATAAATGATACTGAAGTAACCAAAACCCTGTGGAGAGATAACCAGGACAAATTGTATGATGACTATTATACAGAGACCTTAGAGGGCAAACCGCATATACAAGTTTCTGCCATAGTTGGGCAAAATGGAGCAGGCAAGAGCAGCATTGTAGAGTTTATGATGCGGCTCATCAATAATTTTGCGGCAGCCTCGTTAGGAGAGAAAAAACAAGGTCCTGCAGCAACCCGACTTCACTTCATCGATAAGGTAGATGGTGAGTTGTGGTATGCACAAAAAGGTTCCATCTATCACCTGAAAGTAAAGAATGCTCATGTGGCTCTTGGAGAATTGAAAGAGATTGGCCGGGATGATTTCAATATCCATTGGGGTAACGAAACGCCTGTCTTTTATAATAAAAGGCTGGAGAATGTAGAAGATGTGAAAGACGTTCTGATCGGCGAAAGTGAAGCGGAATTGAAACGTATATACAGTCATTTCTTCTACACACTAGTAGCCAACCAATCTATCTATGCATACAACACCAATGATTTCTATGCAGAGTGTAGCAGCAAAGAAAAAGAGTTAGAAGCATCCGGCCCCAAAAAAGATAATGAACCTTATACAACAGAGGAACTCTGCTGGCTTCATGGTATTTTCCATAAAAACGACGGCTACCAGACTCCGATTGTAATAACCCCGTTTAGAGATGAAGGTATTATTGATATCAATAAAGAGAATCTGTTGGCTCTGGAAAGACTGATGACCTTGCTTGTTCTTCAAGAAGACTTGAGAATTATCAACGGTCATCTGAAAGTGAAAAGCTTGTCATATTCGTATGAGACTGATACTTATTATGGCTATGAGTCAGTAAAGGATTACCTTGGATTCAGTCATCTTACACTGGAGGGTTATAAGAAACTACGCAGTTTTATTTTGAAAACATGGGGAGTTTTATTAGAGGAGGATTTGACACAGTATGCAGGGGAGAGACCATATTATGAACAAGCGGTTGACTACCTGGTATATAAAACCTTGAAGGTGTCGAAGCAGTATAAGGAGCACCATGATTTCTTTGAAAACAATAAAGATAAAGACGGAGATTATGACGAGAATGAACTGAAGAAACTAATTGAAGGAGAATCGGTAGATCATTCGCACATTACCAGAAAGGTGATGCAGACACTGGCTTATCTGTTATTTGGAATCTTCGATTTGCCTGTTGTGCTAAATAAAGAAGGAAAACTAGACCGAAGCCAGACAGAAGTGGATTTTGGGTCTTTGGCTAAAAATTGGCATCGCGAGGTGACAAAAAGAAGCGAGGACATTATGTACATGCCGTTGTGGAGCCACATCAGGCAGTGTGCGATGACGGTTCCTCCTTTCTTCTGCTTTCAAATCAATGTCTGTGAGAAGGATGATGAAGCAACGAATATAGACTTTGAGACCCTAAGTTCGGGAGAAAAACAACAGATATACAGCATCAGTTCGATACTGTACCATCTAGACAACTTGAATTCTGCCAAGAAAGATAAGCTGAACACAAAGAGGATTCACTATGAACACGTTAATATAATACTGGAAGAGATAGAATTATATTATCATCCGGAATTGCAACAACAGTTTGTGAAGTTCTTGATAGACGGGCTGAACCAGATGATATTGGAAGACATTAAAAGCATACATGTGCAGATAGTGACACATTCACCTTATGTTTTATCTGATATACCGCGT
>Ga0310690_10007412_pt1 | contig 14137 bp, 9 predicted proteins | sample AusTroGonzalo_MG_2_FD_207661 | JGI IMG/M metagenome (GOLD analysis project Ga0310690, IMG submission 207661) | Bovine rumen microbial communities from tropical cattle in Woodstock, Queensland, Australia - Gonzalo_04 (v2) (version 2) | ecosystem: Host-associated > Mammals > Digestive system >...
ATATGCGTAGTTGTTGTTGAAATCGCCATAGGCATATTTTTGTTGTGAAGCCGCCTTTGTCGAGTCAGTCACAAACTTTCCGTCCTGGTCTTTATAAGCCTCGACCAAATCTATTCCCAAATCTACCTGCGGATTGTCCGCAAGCCACTTCTTTAGCTCTGACAGTATGGTTTCCCTGGATTGCAGCGCATGGCCACCGTAATACGAGCAAACGCCTTCCTCAAACATCGGAGCCCTCTTTCTTCCAGTCTTCTCCTTGATGATGAAGTGCATGATTTCATGTGCCATGCTTTCGCCTCCCATGGTGCATAACACTTTGTTGCAATCAGCAAAAGCAAAACCGTGAGGATAAACCCTGCCACAGCCGATAAAATCATAGCAACTGACATCCGCCCCAAGATACCTGAAGTATTCTGTACGGTCATTGAAAAGATAATACTCCACGGGTTTGGGCTTTTCAAGCCCCATGTCGGCTGCAAACTCATTGGCAACGGCATAGGTTTGGTCCGCCGCTTCCTTGTCGAAAGGATAATTATATGGATAAAAATAGGTAACCCAACCCACTTGGTAGGATTTCATGTCCGGCTTCAACAATGAGAGTTTGGAATAAAACCTGTACTCATTTTCAGCCACTTTGACAACTGGGTAGGTGAACACCCCGGTCAATTGGTTTTCTGTAGGAAAGTCACTAAAAAGCATGGTGCGCATTTCAAACAAAGTGTCGTTCCGCTTTTCAACCCCTATGAACAATTCTTTCCCGCCCATGAAATCGTACATGAAATCGTATTTGGAAAGCGTAAACGACTGGATGAGCAAATCAGGATTCCCGTAGGTAGCCACTTCTGATTCCATCCAAAACGGAGCTGGCGACTGCTCTAACATCAGACTTTTCTTATAATCATTCCAGAGTTTCACGATGCCTTGAAAATCGGCAGAGGTCGTATCCACCCAAAACGGATCACGGAATTGCATCTTCGTCTGAGCCCAAAGCGAGGAACCCAAGAAGCCTCCCGCCATCGTTAGGAGGGCGGTGAGGATGATGATTCGAAAAGTCTTTTTCATAAGCGTAATGATTTCCGACAAAAGTAAGCAAACAAACTCTTGTCAAGGGGCTTTCTTTTCAATGCAACCCGATTCTATTCAACACAAACCCCGAGCAGCAATGAAAATCACTTCCGCCTTCAACGCCCATGTCTTTGCCTTCCACATCGTAGATGTATAATGTCAGATTATCAGCAGCAGGAAGTTCATCAGTATCATCATCGAGGAGGATATAACCGTCCACGGCAATGTGGCTTTCAGAAATGCCAAGGCTTTCGGCGACATTGCTCCGCACCTCCTTTGGTAAAGTGATCAAATATTTGCCGTAGGGACTATCGGGAGTTTCCTTGCAAGTATAGGAGGCGCTTTTCACGATGGTTTCGCCATCGTATTTTACACTGATGGTGTTGTTGTCCTTGAAGTCAATGACAAGTTTCTTTTCGGAATCGGCATGAACCACTCCAACAACGCCGCCCACAACACTGTGGGTCCAAACCCATTCGCCTTTCAGCTCTGGGATCTTCTCGGTAAGAATAATGCTTTCTTTTTTCGTGCATGAGCTGAACGTCAGCAGGGCGACAACAGCGATTAAAACGAGTCTCTTCATGATTGAATTATTTTAAGGTGATACCAGTTGTTCATTCAACGTCAAAAGTACAGCAAAATTGCGTCACATCACCACAAATCTCTTTGTCATATTACCGACTGTAATGAAATACATTCCCTCGGGCAGGTTGGAGACGTTGATTTGCTGTGTTTCAGCATTCAGGCTGCCGGTGAGGACAGTCTGGCCCATCAGATTGGAGATGCGATAGGCCGCTGTAGGGCTGTCGCACTGCGGCAGCCGTACGGAAACGTTCAAAACGCCATTTGTCGGGTTGGGATAGGCACTCACGGTTGTCGGAGTTATGGGCTCTTCCATGCCCCAGGGGTCATCGGTAACGTAGGCGCGTATCATGAACTGGAGTCGCTCCCAAGGCCCGTAGTTGGCGACATCTTCCCATTTGTTCTCTTCCATCTGCACCCATCGCGCGTAAGGACTGGGATTGTCGCTATAACAAAAGGCTGCCGAATAGGTCTCCGTCATGTCGGTCTCGGAGAAGACAATCCAAAGATGCTTTGTAACGTCAAGTTCAACGGGGTTGTCCAAGACAACATCTGTAAATCCCTCATTGCCAGTCGGAGCAAAGATCTGCTCGTCGAGTAAGGTAAGAGGCATGAACTCGTTGCCATAATAAACGCCCAGAATCAGGTTGCCCATGATATAATAGTTTTCATACAAAGCCACACGGGTCACGGTGAAGCCATCGTAAGATTGGAGGACAGAAGGGGGAAACGACACCGCCCATGAGAAAGGTATCCCTTGCGGGCTATAAGCGAGGTTGCTTCCATACTCGTCGCCGCCATAGTGGAGCCATGAATGCTGCTCCCGTTCCTGCGCTTGAATCGTCACCCCTCCCGACATCAGCAGGAGTGCAAGCAGGGTCGATAATCTTTTGTTTCTCATTGTATCATTGTTTTATCCATTTTCCTGATTCCACCAAGGTTCCCGAACCTGTCGAAGGGCCAGAATACACCTTCCAATAATAAGACCCCGAAGACCAGCCTTCTGTATTTATTGAAGTTGTTACATCCGTGATCCCTCCATTATAAACAAGTCTACCATTCAAATCATACACTTCCACACGGGCATTCTGCAAAGTGGTGCGGATGTTGAGCGTGTTGCCACCCGGATTGGGATAGGCTGTGGCAACGGCAAGTCCATGCGAGTGGGCTTCCTCGACACTTTCGAAATCCGCAGGTGTGATTTTGTAAATGCAGTAGTCGCCATATCCTGTGATAGTATTGCTGCGTTTTGCGTAAACCAGGCAACCACCATCAGGGCAGGCATCAATAGTAAAAGGAATAACATGATAACCCGTGGGTTTGAAGTAAATCTCATTCTGTTTGTTCAAGAAGGCATCTGTCTGAGCCACATATAGATTGTCATTGATGTTGCTGCCGTAAATGTTGATGTCCATCCATCCCATCATATACACGGTACCATCGGGACTGAAAGCCGCGCCATACCCTTCGTCGTTCAACCTGGGATTGATAATGCCCCAGTCCCAGTTCACCACTTCAAAGTCTTTATCGAAGACCCGCATAAACACATCAAGATCGCTTCTCGGCACCTCCTGTTTTGAGGTCCCTTTGCTCAACGGCGACTCACACCCTATCGAATACGTAAGACCATTGTAGGGATTAGTCAGCACGAAGCAAGGGCACTCGAAATTACCAATATAACCGCTGATGTAGGGATGAGACTCGTATACCATCCCCACGTCTTCCTTAACCGAAATGGTGTTGAACTCGTTGTCAAAAGTGTGGCAGTCGAAACCATAATGGGCAGGGTTCCGCAGAATGATGCGACATCCCAACGAATCGTAAGTGGAGAAGAACTGATTGGAGAGAGAAAAGGGGATGGAATCAAGGACCCTCTCATTCACCATATTACCATTGGCATCGAACTTCACCAAGTGAATCGCCTCCCTTTCGTTGACATACCAAACACTGTCAACGGGATAGGATATCATCAGACTACCGTCTTTTGAAAACACTGAGTGAATCATGGAAGTGTACAAAAAGGCGTTATCCGGATGATTGAAATCGAGGCCTTCCCATTGGCAGTCATAACGAGTCCAGGACAAATCCTCGGGATCCACCTCAACCACAAACAGTGCAGGCAAGGTGTCGCTATCATCTGCCCGAAACGAGGCATAGCGGAACTTCCCGTTATAGAAGCCACCTCGTCCCCATTGGCTCCTTCTGTAACTCGGAATCGGGGCTTCGGCAAGGATATCGCCATCGTAGGTTATCTTCAGCACTTTGCACTCTTCTTCCAAATTACCCCCGAAAGCCAAAAAGGTGTTGTCATCATAGTTTTTGATGGCATTGATCCAAACGGAATCCGATTCGTATATTGTGGTAAGCTCAGAAGGGGTTTCCTGTGCCTGCATCTTCACCCCTCCTATCATTAATAGAAGTGCAAGCAGGATGTATAACCTTGTTGCTTTCATCATATCATTGTTTTATCCATTTTCCGTTTCCTGCTTCTTTGTTGTTTGCATACACCTTCCAAACATAAACGCCCTCGGCCCAATCTGTGGCATCAATCATTGTCAAGTTCTCCGTGAGGGCTTGGCTGTAAATGAGTCTTCCATAGGTGTCGTACACTTCCACGCGAGCATTCTGCAAGGCCGTGCGGATGTTGAGGGTGTTGATACCAGGATTGGGGCAGACCTCCACCCTATCCGACTCGTATTCGTCCAGTCCATTCACCGACCAATAGACCCTGACGTAGTCCGTTTCTTCGTATTTCGAACGCGCCGGCTCGGAATAACAGTCGATGGCATAATAATAGGCTTCCAGTTTATAGAGATAGAAGGTCTCGTCCTCCAGTTCGCTATTGTCGATGGACGAGGTGCTGCTGGGACTCACCGTCTTGATTTGCTCCCATTCCATCTCCGACTCTTTGGTACGATAAACGATGAATTTCGTCAGACCATCGTTGGGCTCGGGACGCAACCAGGTCAGTTTCACCTTATTATTGGGTGTCATCTCAAACCACAGGTCGGTGGGCGGTTCACACGTCCCGAAGCGAATATCGGTTTGTGTTGCCGCCACACCCTGAACACCGTTGTATACTGCATAGACTTGATAAGTATACAGACCCGATTCAGGCACTTCATCGGAGATCTCCATAGCCGCACCAGGCGTGACATCGTCTTCTGTATACACTACGCTTCCATTACGCTTGACGACAATCTGGTCGATATGGGTCAGAGTGGCGTTGCTCATCGTCTTGGTTGGATTGTTCCACTGCAAGATGCAAGTGTAGGAATCATCCGAAAGGGGTTGGGCAGTGAAATTGGCTGGAGCCTGCGGCATATTGTCATAGACCCCGGCAGGACGGGCATCGGCAACCATTTTCTGCACCAAAGTCCACTGTTGGCTGCCAGTATGGAAATTGTCGACGCTGAAATAACCGTCCAGTTGTCCGCCCCAGCACCAATTGATGTGAATCAGTCCGTTGGTGTCGTAGCCATCCAGAATAAAAGCATGACCCGAACCCGCTTCAGAAGAGGCACCGTACAGAATGGGAGTCCCCGCATCCAAAGCCTCGTGAATCTTGTCAACCCATTGGTCGTAGGTAAAATTGTCCCTCTGCAGGTTGGTCGAAGGAGCATAACCGAAATAAGCAGTCAAGGCAGGAGAGATGCTTTGGTGTAAGGCTCCGCTGCCGTATGCGTTGTAGAACATATTGACACTCACACCGCAATGGTATATCAGAGTCGACACATCAAGGTTGTTCTCGCTCAGCGACTCAGGCATCTCCTCCCAATGGTAGGTGGCTGCACCGAAGTCGGCAAACAAATCACCATAAGGGGGACAGTTATAGGTATGTGTCCCCGTGCCATGTTCGGGATAGTTCCAATACTTCATCACCTGCGCCATTGAGGTGGCCACACAACCAGCGTATGCATTGCCGCAAGGACCATAGTCGTCCTTCGGGCAGCTGGCATTGTAATAACAGCCCTGATCCCAATGGGTGGCTATCATAGGCAACACGACATCCGTTTTGGTTACTTGGGTCTGACCATAGCGTTCAAGGTTCTCCCATTCCCGGGCAATCTCAAAGTCAGCCTCATGCAGGTGCTCTTCCGCATAATCAACGGACTGTCCGTAACCATCAAAGAAATAGGTCAGGCCATCGGGGATGCTTTCCACATGGAACGTTCCTGTCTCGGAGTAGCCAAGAATAGGACTGGTTAGGCTGCAAGCCGAGACAATAACGAAGCCGTCAGGACTTCCGTTGAAGACATGGAAAGAGGGGTTGCCATTCATGGTAACTGAAGTGTAAACCCATTCCAATTGGATGGTCTTGCTGAAATTGGCCTTGACGAACTTCTCGCCAAAGGTCTTGGCCTGTTGCACACTGACGCTTCCGGCAAAGGCTGTGGCGGAAGCCAGCAACAGTGAGCTAATGATGCAAACGAGTCTTTTGTGTTTCATTTTTTTACTGTTTTAATTGGTTAGTATTGTTTACTTGTCTCTGCAAAACTATAATAAAACAGTACAAAAAAATCCGGCTAAAGGGGCAAGTACAGATTTTTCCTCTGGGTCAGTTTTGTAAATCAACGGGTTAAGATAAAAAAGTACAGAAAAAAGTCAGTCAAAAAGTGTTGAAATCAGCTCAAAACCGGCTTTACTTTTGAGGTTGGAGCGGTATTTCATCACCGTGTTTTCGCTCAGGTCGAGCAGTTCGGCCTCTTCCTTGATACGGAAGCCAAGGAAGGAAAGCACGACCAGGTTGCGTTCCGATTTGTTCAGGTCGGGGCAAGCTGACTTCATCTTCCCGAGGGCATCGGGATAGGCCGTTTCGAAAGCCTCCATGATACGCTGCAGGCGATCCTTTTGTCCCGACTGATAAATCGCCATAGCCTGTTGCTGCAGCATCTCCTTCTGTTGGACGGTAAGATGTTCCAAGTCGGCTTGTAACTGCTGTTGCGCCTCGCGTAGGTTGGCGGTCTCCGTCTCCTTGCGTCGCTTGTATAAATAAAGAAACAGCCCCAAAAGCAGCAAGGCAACCAGCAGTACAGCTAGTACCAAATAGAGCCTCATGCTCTTCTGTTGATGCACTTCTTCCTGCTGTTGCAGTTCCTCCTGCTTGTTGAACTCCTCCTGCACCGCCACCACGTCTTTCATGTGCGCCTCGGGATGCTCCATCGTCAGGATATGCTCCGCATAAACCACCGCGTTCTTCTCGTCGCCCAAGGCTTTGTAAGACTCATAAAGGAATTTGTAGTGGTTATAGCTTTCGAACAGCCTGTCGTTGGAATTGGCCACCGCTATGGCTTGCTCTCCAAAATAGATGCAGGAGTCATATTGCTTCATAAGGAAAAACGTGTTCGACAAGGTTTCAAGAAGGATTTGCTTGTCGTAGCCGTAGGAATAAGCCGCAGTATCGGTCAGGCCAGCCAAGCCCTCTTTGGCTTCACTGACGGCGTTGTCGAGCAATTGTTGGCGTTCCTCTTCGTTCTTATAATGGTTTTGCTCAACACAACAGGTATAGTAAAAGGCAAGCTCATGGTGGAAGTTGGCACAATCGTTTGCCCTGCCGAGCGCCTGGGCGGCACGTAAACCGTCTTGGTAATGCACCAGACAACTGTCGAATTCGTGAATGCCCAGATAGGCCAATCCCAACATGTAAGCCGAGCTCATGCGGTTGTAGTGGTCTCCCGTTTGGGCAAAATAGGCATCGGCAAGTTTCAAAGGAGGGATGGCATCAGCGATATAGACCGAGGCGCCATAGGCCATGCCGAGTTCAAGGAGGATGAAATACTTGAGCTTCTCGATGACGGTCTTCTCATCTGTGGGCTCCGGAGAAAAGTCCACCAGACGATGGTCCACATGACGGCAACTCTCGATGCTTTTGCGGGCTTTCAACAAAGCATCGAGGGCAACCTGCTGAGGTTGTTGCAGGTTGATCGTTTTGTTCGCAATGAGCCAGTAGGTCATCGTTTCATGATATCGGTCGCTGCTGCCAATATATTGGTCCTTGGCCACTTGCAGCAACGAGTCGAACTCGGGGCCGTATTTTTTGTTGTCGCTGATGAGCACAGCCCTCATCAGGCACCAATGCGCCTGTTCCCTGGCCGACAGTGCCCCAAGGTTTATTGTATCCAAAATAAGCAAGGGATCTTCGGGGCAAGTCTGGTAGACACACTCCAAACGGTATAGTGCATCCTCCTCGGGCGGAGGCGTATCCTGCCTGCCGCAGGCAGCCATCGCCACGACAAATATCAAAAGCAATGTGGACAAGTGTCGTTTCACGATTGCAAAGATACAACTATTTCGCGAATGCGGTTTATTCTTTAATCCATTTTTCGGCAAAGGCAAGGTGTTGGCAAGCCTTTCCCAAGGAGATGCCAAGTAGATGCCATAGTGATGCGTCGTATTATCTTTGATTGTTTGTCGTTAGTTTATCGTTTCTTCCTCGATAGATATTCGATAAAAATCGAAGAACGATCGAATATCTATCGAATAACAATCGAATAACAATCGAATATCAGAGCCTTCATCTACGAGCCTAATACTTGCCATATACCTGGCTAAGCCTTGGCAACATCTTGTCGCGATATCATATTGCTTTCATCGTATTATTGTTTTATCCATTTTCCTATTTTGGCTTCTTTGCCATTGATAATTAAAAAGCCCTTCCCATCCCAACCTTCAAACATGTCGCTAACCGCATAGGTTCGGGATGGGGTGGCTTCAGAAATACCAATTGTTTAATAAAGAGTGTGAACTGGTGCGAACAACGAACTGCAATGGAAATCGTTGCCACCTTCAACACCCATATCTTTACCTTCAACTTCAGTAATGACAAGATACTGTGTGTCATCATTCATATAAATCGTGCTGAAACGGATATAACCGTCAATCACGACATTCCCTTTCGAACCCTCGAGAGATTCGACGACCTTACTCCGTACTTCCTTTGGCAAAGAAATCACATACTCGCCATAGTTACTGTCGTTTGATTTCTTGCAGGTATATGTTTCTCCTGAAACAACGGTTTCACCATTATACTCAATACTGATTTTGTTGTCGTCTTCAAAAGCCAATACAAGACTTTGGGTGGTTTCTGGATGAATGACACCAACAACGCCTCCCACGGTGGTTTTGTGCCATTGCCAAGTTCCTTTTAGTTGTGGCACTTGTTCAACTAAATTGGTTTTTTCACACGAACAGAACGCTATCAATGCGAAAACTGCGATTAAAACTACTTTTTTCATCTTTGTTAGATATTTGATTTGACAATACTTGCTTAATTTATCATAGTTATTCCTTTATCCATTTTCCATTTTCAACTTCTTTGTTGCCTGCATACACCTTCCAAACATAAACCCCTTCAGCCCATCCTCCAGCATCAATCCCCGTCACATTCTCCGTAATATCCTGTCTATGAACCAGCCTCCCAGTCAAGTCATACACCTCCACCCAAGCATCCTGCAATCCCGTGCGGATGTTGAGCGTGTTGCCGCCAGGATTGGGATAAGCAACCGCCACGGCAAATCCAGCATCATGCGCCTCCTCAATACCAACAATAGTTTCATCAGAAAGCTTGTAGATGGCATGACGCTGTTCAAGTGTATGGCGGTCGTTTCCGCCAGTCGACACTAAACAGCCTCCCGACGGAAGTGCGTATATACTGTAAGAACTTAACAGCAACGTATCACTGTGATAATAAATCTCCCCCTTGAGGTTCATATTTCCGTCAAACAAGGTTACATAAAAGTTACCAACCTTTTCAATATCAGGGCCTCCCATAGGGTCGCCCGTGTTCATATAGCCGAGCATATAAATGTCATCCCCGCGAAAGTCAATCGACTCGCATAGTGCCTTTTGGTCATATTCATCATCAGTATAAGGCCCCATGACATACTTCTTCTGCGTGAAATCCGCGTCAAACTGGCTCATATAAATGTCAGCCCTTATTACGGGATTGCCATTATATGGAGGGAAATTGACATCAGACAAAAGATAGATCATGTCGGTTTGGGGATGAACGGCAAAATACTCGTAATGAGGTCTGTAGATGCCAACCGAATAGATACTGTGCTTGATATCAACGACATTAAGGCTATCGTCAAAAATGACGCACTCCGAATTGACATCCTTGGCGTCGGTGTCGTCCATCACAAGACGGCAACCCGTAGTGCCTTTCTTTGGCGGCAACAGGCTGGTGGTGGCGCGGTCAGTGGTTTCAGTCCATTGGTGAGTCAACTCGCCCGACTCATTGTAGCGTGCCATTACATGCACGCTATGGTAGTTGTCAATATAGGCACTTGAAACAAACACACTTCCATCCTCGTTGGGCAGCCATTCAAAATCCCACCACTGATCGTGCGGTATCTCTTCCGGAATGGGAAACGGGTCAGGAAACTCAAAAGTGGTGAGTTCAAAAGTTTCCGAAATGGTGACCTTGCAGACGACAGGCCTGTCGGGGCCTTTCACATAGTAGAAGAAAGACGTTCCATCGCTGGCCTTGAAAAATTTGCTTTCGGTAAGGAATGAGCAAGTGTTGGTGTTTTCGTACCAGACTTCCGAAGCAGCGAGGTCGCCGTTTTGGTCGATCAGCATCACATTGCGGCCTTCACCAAACTCGATTGCATTGATAAGGAAAAAGTAATCGTCCCATTCGCAAATGTGGTAGGCGAGGACGGTAGGCGAGGAAAAGAATTCCTCCGGTTCAAGTTCCTGCGCTTGCATCGTCACCCCTCCCGCCATCAGCAGGAGCGCAAGCAGGGTGTGAATTCTTGTTGCTTTCATTGTATTATTTTTTAATCCATTTGCCGGATTCGGCGACTTTGCCATCGACCATCACTTTCCAAATGTATGTTTCAGAAGCCCATTCCTCAGCATTTATAGTGGTCACATTCTCCGTAATGGCTTGGCTGTGAATAAGCCTTCCATTCATATCATATACCTCAATGCGGGCGTTTTGCAGAGCCGTCCTGATATTCAGCACATCCTTCCCTGGATTGGGATAGGCAGCAAAACCATCGCCAAAATCCTCCCCTATGCCCTCAAAACCGAAATGGGCCACCAAACGGGTGTTAGTTTCAAGATTGAACACAAAAGTCTCATCAAAAGACACAATATCTTCATCCACAGACCAATAAGCAAACTCATGGCCTGGCTTTGGCGTGGCTCTCACGATACTTTCGGGATTGTCGCAATCGCCGCGCTTGATGACCATAACCGTGCCACTTCCTAGATCGTCAGACTCCACTTCAAGGTCGTAGGGCATGGTCTCAATGCTTGTGAACACCGACCAATTCGCCGCCGACTGATATGCCTCCACCGACTCACACGGCACATGCAGAATGGCAGGATGGGGATTTTGATAGCCGAAACCATCGTGCGACAAAACGGGCGGTGCTGCCGGTCTCATATAAACATTTCGCAATTGCGGACTGCCAAACGCATCCCAGCCAATCGTTCTCATCGACTCGCCAACCACCAGCGACGTAAACCGAGGCCCGTTGCCAAACGCACTCGACGCCACCGAAACTACCTTGTCAGGAATCACAAGCGTTCCCGCAATATCAGTGCCGCCAAATGCATATTCGCCGATAGAAGTCAGCGACGCGCCCAACTCGACATGGGTAAGGCCACTGTTGTCACCAAAAGCATACGAGCCGATGGAAGTCACGAAATTTCCAATAATCACAGTATCAATATTGACATTGTCATAAAAGGCTTCCACGCCGATAAAGGTCACCGAGTCGGGAATGACCACAATGCCGTATATATTAGCCTGAAAAAACATGTTGCCATTAATCCGCTTGACACTTTCTCCTATTTCCAACTTGTTGATTTTATGGAAGACCATGGTGTTGCTGTTGTTGATGCAATTCACCGCATTGAAATACACATAATCGAAATCGACAAGGTTGAATGCGAGACCGTTTATTTTGGACACATTGCGCCCCAATGACAGCTCCGAAAAACCGCATAAGAAGAATGCTTCCATCCCTATTTCAACCACTGAATCGGGAATGACCAGCTTGCCTCGGGTATTATAGCAGCCATGAAAAGCGTGCTCTTCGATTTTGGTCAAGGAATTGGGAAAGGACAAGGTCTCAAGACCCCAGCAATAATAGAAGGCGTACACTCCAATGGTAGTCACCCGCGCTCCGAAAGTGATTTCAGTTATCGAATCGCACATCGAGAAACTTCTTGGCCCGATGGCAGTTACAGCGTACGACTGTCCCTCAAACATCACCGAATCAGGAATGACGACATGGCCCTTGGGCTTTTTGTATCCGAAATAAAAATCCTGATTGCCACCGAGACACGGATAGGTAATTCTCACCTCGTGGCTTACCTGATTGGTGATGATATAATAAAGCGTTTGTCCCGAAGAACAAGTGGCTGAAAAATCGTACGCATAAAGCGGCGCAGCAATCAGCAGCAGGGCAAGCAGGGTGTAAAGTCTTGTTGTTTTCATCCTATTATGGTTTTGTTGCAAAACTATAACAAAAATCCGCAAAAATACAAGCCAGAGGGCAAATACAGATTTTTGTTTTAATGTAGCTTTGAGAATCAGTAAGTTACAAGCCAGAAATACAGATTTTTTATTCCGCAATGAGGGCTGAAATCGGGTCGGAACTGGCCTTTTTATTGAGGTTGGAGCGGTATTTCAGGATGGTGTTTTCGGCAAAGCCCGTCAGCTCGGCCTCTTCTTTTGCGCGGAAACGCAAGAAGTTGAGCACGGCGATTTGTCGCTCCGCTTCGTTCAACTCAGGGTGCGTGGCGGCCAACCGTTCCATCACTTTCGGATAAGCCGCCTCAAACTCGTCCATAATACGCTCTAATCGGTTCGGCACCTTCGCGCGGTAAAGGTCAGCCACCCGCTGCGGCAGCATCGCCCGAGCCTGTTGCAAGGCATCGTCCGCTTGCGTCTGCAATTGCTGCAGCACGTCATCCATCGTCTGAAGCTGCTGCAAGGCATCATCCACCTGTGTCTGAAGCTGTTGTTTCTCCTCATTTAAAGTCTGCGTCTCGGCCTCGTGTTCTTTCTTTCGCCTGGCCATCCACCACCACAGCCCAAGTCCCAAAACCAGCAACACCGCCACGGTCACCGCCAAGCCCAGCCTCCAGCGTTGCCGTGCCGCCTCCTGTTCAGCCAACCTTCTTTCAGCCTCAGCCTTCTCCTGTTCCCTCTGCAAATGCTGCTGAAACAACTCGTTAAGCTGCGATACTTGCGAGTTGCTTTCCCCTTGCGAAACGGTATTTTCGGCAAGGTACACCGCAAATTGTGCAGCCTTCAGCGTGTCGCCTTTACTTTGGTAAATCTTGTGCAAATATGAAGCGGCAACCCTTTGTCTTACAGCGTCTTTCTCGTTTTCAAACACAGGAATGAGATAAACCAATGCCGAATCATTTTGTTTGTCAATACAATAGATGCATCCGATGGTCAAATAACGATTCAGTTTTTCTTCAGAGGCTTGTTTCGCCATGCGTTTCAAATCGCGAATGGAAGGATCGACACCATTGCCGTATTCGTAGCTGAGCAAGGCCAACTGCGAAACAATATCTCGGTAAACCATATTATTGGTGTCGGGCAACATGCGCAATGCCTCATCGTAATAAAAGGCTGCGCTGTCGTTTTGGTTCAACTTGTCATACTGTTTGCCTAATAAAAACAACAGGCTGGATTGGTTTAACGGTGAACCTGGCTCTATCTTGTCGTATGCAAGAGCCTTCTTAAAGCAAACGATGGCAGGTTCCTGCATAAACTGCCCCGAAAACAACTCCGCAAGCCGGCCGTAAGTCAACCCCATAAACCGAGGCAGGTGCTCAACCTGTAGAGACGCAACATCTTGCGTCTCCATATTCGGGAAATGCGTCTCCATAATCTCCAACGCCTTCAGATATTCCGTGCAGGCTTCCACCACGCTATCCTGCTCCTTATACCCCACACCGTTCATATAATGCGCCCGAGCCGAAAGAAACCCGTCGTCGATAGAATCAAAATACCCCACCGCTTTCAGCAGCTCCCTTCGGTTTGTCTGTTCATGGTGGTTCTTATACAGCAGCTCCGAAATCAGAAGTTGGCAATAATGCCCATCAAACTCATCCAAGCTATCCGCCCTGCCGCTCTCGGTAAACTCCATCATCACTTTCAGTGCACTATCCGGATTCTGCCACATCAGAGTGTCAATCTCCTCCAGCTCCTGGCACACCTCGTGCGGTAGCCCGTCCCCCTCTGAGAGGGGGTGCCCAACGGGCGGGGGAGTATTACATCCCACAAACACCGCCACCAACAAAACAATCCCTATATAATCACGCAGTTTCACGCCGCAAAATTACTGAAAAATCCCATCAAAGCACACCCTGTCGTAAGTACGAAAGCACGTAAGCACGCATACCGAAAAGGCTTCCAAAAAACTATTCGATTTGCTTTATACAATTCAATAGTCAAGTTGAATGAGGGCATTCTGATAGTCCTGATCATCGATGGTGTAAAGAACTTCGTGCG
>Ga0310690_10007414_pt1 | contig 14132 bp, 9 predicted proteins | sample AusTroGonzalo_MG_2_FD_207661 | JGI IMG/M metagenome (GOLD analysis project Ga0310690, IMG submission 207661) | Bovine rumen microbial communities from tropical cattle in Woodstock, Queensland, Australia - Gonzalo_04 (v2) (version 2) | ecosystem: Host-associated > Mammals > Digestive system >...
AGGAGGCTGTCAAAACATCCGCTGACAGCACGCTCTATTGCGTGGCCCGATGGATACTGTCGGATGTCACGTTTACCAATGGTGAATATGGCAAATCGCTTTCGCTGGTCAAGGAAATCCTTACTTTTATAGGCGAAAGTGATTCCCCGGAGAACGTGATCATGCGATGCAGGGCTTTGACGCTGATAGCGGAGTGTGAAAGCGAATTGAACCACATAGACGAATCGGAACGGCTGTTCTTGCAATGCGTTGATATGCTCATGCAGAGCACTGTGGGTGCCACCGATTATAGCGATATTGATCCGCTTATCTATGCCTTGCTGTCCCTCAACGATCTGTACATTGACAACCAAATGCCCGAGAAGGCGATCCCTCTTATACCCCGGTTGGACACGGCGGTCAACCGTCTGGCACGAACTTGCGATGAGGAGGAATGGATATTACTCAAACGCCGCAACAACGCGACTATCAGCAAGGCTATGGTCTATGCGGCCAACGGACAGTATAACCAAGCACAAGCCCTTTTACGCGTACATCAGCAGTCACAAGGTCTGGACGCAAGCGACAAGACGGCAGCGGGGGTCTGTCTGACCATGATGCGCCGGTATGACGAGGCGGTACGGATGTTCGATGAAGCTGACACGATGATGCGTACTAACGGAGAGTTGGTGACCGACATCTATGTCAAAACTTTGCTCAAACACAAGTATGAAGCGCTGCAACGGGCAGGGCGCATGGCAGAGGCGATGAGGGTAGGTGATAATATGCTGCAATTGACTGATTCGCTGCAACGGCAGGAGCGACTGACCAATGTGGAGCAGATGCAACAAATCATGCGACAGGAAGATGAAATAGCCCAAAAGCGCCAATCCATCAGTACGCAGCGCATTATTCTCATGGCAGCTTGCCTGCTGTTGATCTTGTTGGGCTACATCATTTGGCGCGTGCGCCGCGACAATCGTTTATTGACCGAGAAGAACCGCCGTCTCTACGAACAGATAGAGCAGCGCGAACAAGCGAAGCAGGAGCAACAGCGCTATTGGCAGGCGCAACCCGAAGCAAGCCTCACCTCCGAGCAGCAACTCTACCGCCGTCTGTGCACAATGATGACCGAACAGCAACCATACACGGACGAACACCTGAACCGCGATTCGCTTGCCCGGCTTCTGAACACTAATGCCAAATATGTGGAGCAGGCTATCCGTGAGTGTTCGCACGGCGAGACCGTCATGGACTTCATCACCCGTTACCGTCTGGAGCATGTGGCGCATCTTCTCAAAACCACGGACAATCCTGTTGCTCTTATCGGTGAGCAATCCGGCATCCCAAGCCGCGCCACGCTTGCACGACTTTTCCGAAATACATACGGAATGTCATGTAGCGAGTATCGGCAAGTTGCCGAACAAAAATAGAAATATTCCGGATTTGAGACATATTTTTCCACCAGAGAGACGTCTGTTTCACTGGTTTTTTGTAATTTTGCACCCGATTTGTAAAAGATTTGTAGTACGTGAAAAAGCAATTCTTATCTCTCATTCCGATGCTGGCATTGCTCATCGGTATGACGGGCTGCCAGCAAAATGCCCCGGAAGAAACCGTCACTCCGGTAGATACTGCTACGGTCTATAACCCAGATACGAATATTCAAACCGAGTACACCATTTTCCTCTATGGTAACGCCGGAGGAGCAATGGATAACTGCGTCGAAAACTGCTGGGAGGCCATCAAGCCTGTTCTCAAAGACCGCAGTGTACGCTTTGTAAGCTGCTATAAGTATGGTAAACCCGGTGAGAATTTTGCCGGCAAGTACGGACAACCGGGTATGCTCACGCTCTTCGAACTCACCTGCGCAACCGACTTGGCAAAGGCCGTTGATGACGATAGCGAAGAATGGCCGGATTTCGACATGTACGACCCTGCATGGCTCTCCGCCTTTATAAATCTGGGCAAAGAGCTGTTTCCTGCAAAACATTATGCCTTCATCCTTTATGGCCACGGTGGTGGTTTCGATGCTACCTCGGACTATGAGGAACCAACCGATGCCAAGAATGGTATCAGAAGGGCTGTCATCTACGATGAGTGGTATAAAGGCACAGGTTCCAAACGCGCGCTTTCCAATAAAGAGTTCGCGCAAGGCATTAAGGATTCCGACCTCCGGAAGATGGATTGCATCTTTATGCATAACTGTTTTATGGGCAACCTGGAGTCCCTAACCGAAGTGGTAGGTACCACCGATTATATCATCACTTCCGCCCATCCATTGGCTGCACAAACGGATAATATCCTCGCTTTTGTCAAGGCTATCGCTCATAACCAAAGAGCCGATATGCCAACTATCCTTACGCGAATGATGAAATATACCGATCCGCACTGGTACACCGTTTATGAGGACAAAAACGTGTCGGTCAATGGAGATCTTGAAGCACTGCGACTCAATGAGATACCTCAGATGAATAAGAATATCAAGCGTCTGAGCGACCGCATCTTGGCACTCTATCCGACCCGACAAGCATCCATCGATCAGGCTACCGATAATGTCTATAGATATGCGAAAGGCAGGTATTTCTTTGACACGGAGGACTATGCACGTCTCTTGGCGCAAAACACCAAAGATACCGAACTGGAGGCTATCTACCGGGACATCAAAGCGGGATTCCGGGATATGATGATCAGTCGTCTCGAGGCACACGGCAACCCGAATGCACCATTTGACCACCTCTCGCTCAGCATCTATCTGATGGATAAAGACACCTACAATGACGTACAAGTGGACCCCAAGGACACCTTATTGCAGACGATCAGGAGAGATGCGTACGAACAAACGACTTTCCATCAGACCACCGGTTGGGGCAACTGGCTCAATACCAACACCCAAGTGCCCACTAATAATCCTACCGGATTTACTTTGTAAGATTTGCACATAGATTAGTTATACTATATTCTTTTAATATTTATTAACAAAAAACAAAAAATCGTATGAAAACAATCAAATTATTTGCAGTTCTCTGCTGCGCGCTCGTATGCGCATTTACCTTCAGTTCGTGTGAGAAACAGACAACGGCTACCTACGCAGTTGGTCTCTTCGATTACGGAGGTGGTTCCAGCGTAATCATGGATTATGCTGCTATTGAGAATTATCTGACAAGCAAAGGATGTCCTGTGGCAGATACTTGGATCATCAAGGATGCCAGCTTGGAGAAATGTGACCAACAGGCAAAAGCTAAGTTCGAAAATCTGGTTAAGAACTTGTCTCGCGAAGAAATTGCCGAAAAAGTAAGCGATGGTTTTTATTTTACGTACGGTTGCAACCGCTCCAAACCGGAAGTTGCAACTATAGGCAAATGGAAATATCCTGCTGAGTAATTCTGATGAACAACAAAATTTTATTTAAAATTTAAAATTATGAAGAAAATATTTAGTTTTTTTGCTATTTGCTGCGCCAGCGCAATGCTGTTTACAGCTTGTGAATCGGGATCATCTGTTAATTATCCCACATCTTATTTGTACGAAGTAGGGCAGGATATTCAATATCTGTGCTATGATCCGTACGAAGCTGCCGAAATCCAAACGGCTTTCAACAAAGCTATCGGCAATGACGGTCAGATGATTGTAGCACATAAGACTCTGCAAGACGAACAAATGAAAGCTGCTTGTGAGGAAGTTCGGAAACAACATGCCGATGCTAAGAGTATTTACCTCAAGTATGATCTCTATCGCATAACGGCTTCCTCTGAACCCGGCGTAGAGAAAAAGTCGGAAATCATCGGTTCCTATATCATGGGTCAAGCCCTCACCAAGACCTACACGTACTATTCCATCCTCAGCAACGAAGATGAAGCATATGCTGCTCTCGAAGCCCAAAAGGAAGATCTTGAAGAGAGTGTCTATAATGCTAGTTATCGCACCCTTCGCCACTTGTTAGGCGTTCATAAATCTTCCGGAGGCTCTTCCGTCCATATGGAGTCTGTTTTTGAAGCTCGTTTCCGCAATGTGTTCGGCAAATTGGATGAAGATTATCCGCCGTATGATAACTATGTGGCTACCGTTTGCGACTCGATTGCTAATGCACATGCCACAGATGTCTTGACCGTAGAAGCAAAGGTTCAGGTTGTCAAATACCAATTCCTTAAGGAGGGACAAACGGAAGTCTGGAAGCACACCTTCGCACCGACTGTACAATAAATAACATCTCTCCCATTCTCTGAGACGGAGCACGATATCGTGCCCCGCCTCTTTTTTCATCCCCATAACCCGTAACCTGTAACCCGTAACCCGTAACCCGTACCCCATTTTTTTTCCTAAAAAATTTGCATATTGCCAAAAAAAAGCGGTATCTTACCGCTCTCTGGATGCTTTCATTTGTTTGGATATGTTCCGCCGCACTAACAGCATCATCTCCAGCACAATAATCGGCATGAAAGCCACCCAATTCGGCCATAAAGTTGCACTGAATTGATCCATCAGCAGCATTGCATAGAACACCATAAACAGGTAGTAAAGAATCGCAAAGAAGATCGTGATGTTGCATATTTTCTTCAATAACCGCCTTCGGTAGTACCACACGCCGCACAAGATAGTACAACCGGTCATCGCGATCGCGCAACACAACAATCCGACCACCGATTGTTTCCCCTTTACATGCGAGAAACCCGTTTCCAGGTCGGTAAGGGTCAACGTAAATCGGGTCATCGACATGCTATACACGCGTTCGTAGTTCATTCCTATGTCGGATTGAAACGTGAATACCGGCTTGATTAACAGCGGTATCGTTGCCAAAATAGCGATCGTGATATATATCACGCGTCGCTGCACCGGATTAATCTTATGGAATAACTTATTTACCATATTAAGTTGCAAATCGCCTGCAAAATTACTACATTTTTTTGAATTATGCAAGCAAAAGCACCTAATTGCCATAAAAAATCCCAAATTGTTTGTGTTTTTTTTCCGAAAATTTGCTTATGTGATAAAAAATATACTACAAACAGCAATGTAAATAATCTGCAACTTGCCAAACAAAATTTCTTCAAATTACTGAATGAAATTTCTCCAAATAGCCAAGCAAAACACCTACAATTAGCAAAAAATATGCAGAAAAATTTGCATATATCGATTATTTTTACTACCTTTGCAGCAAAAATTTGTGGATATCCACAGAAAAATGCTATGAAATATGGAATTTAAGCGAGATTATTACCTTCAGAAACTCCCTGATCTCGCTTATTGCGACATCCCATCCGTAGATGAGATAGAGGATAGCATAAAATATCCTACAATATATCAACATTTAGTTGTCAAAATAGAAATATTCCGGATTTGAGACATATTTTTCCGCCAGTGAGACGTTTGTTTCACTGGTTTTTTGTAATTTTGTACTCGATTATGTGTGCAAACAATAAACTAACAATATTTATCATTGCTGTCCACTAAACAGTTTAACAATTAAAATCAAAACAAATATGAAAAAAATAAAACTATTTTCTCTTTTTGCAGCTATAATAGCCTGCATGACATTTCCCTCTTTGAGTAGAGCGGAAATGACTATCACGTGGGACGCAAGTGTCTTATCCGGTGCTGAAATTGATTATGATGATCCCTATGAACCGACTTCCTTTTCCTGCGATGGAATTACCTTGACCGCTAATAAAGGATACACGATGACAAGTTCTAGCAGCATGTCGTTTTATGGGCAAGCCGATTCCAGCGACCCAGAATACGGTGTGGAGTTCACCTTCAGTTGTGCTACAGCCAATATTACCCATATTGCAATAACAAGCGAAAATTCACTATCGCAATACGATATTATTGCAAGTGGATGGAGCATTACTTCTTCCGGATATGTGGCAGAATGGACCGGTTCGGCAAGTAGCGTCAATTTTGGTAAATATGCTTCGTCTGTCACGCAGATTGAGTTTACTACGGATGAGGTGCTTGCCCCCGATGTATTGCCGGGTGTATTCTCTGTGTCACCGACCAAGACCGTGCATTTCTCGAAGGGTAATTTGCAATATAAAGCCAGCAATAACTCGTGGCGTTTTGCGAACAAGCAGTATGCAGTTATTGGCAATAATCCGGGAAACACTACCAGTCCATATGATAACCGTAGTACGCAATCTGCATGGATAGACCTCTTCGGTTGGGGCACAGGTGACAATCCTTCGAAAGCTGAAAGCTCTTCCTCTTATTACAGCACCTATACCGAATGGGGCGAACAGTTCGATACGGAAAACGGATGGTTTACATTGTCGTATGACGAGTGGAGTTATCTACTCGGAGGACGCTATGATGGCTATTATACCTTTGGCGTGTCCTTCGCCAAAGGAACCGTGAATGGTGTAGGCGGTTTGATTCTTTTGCCGGACGATTGGAATACAAGTTATTATGCGCTCACCAGTACCAATTCGACCAATGCCTCCTATTCAAGCAATGAGATAACACTCAGCGATTGGACTACATCCTTAGAAGCACATGGCGCGGTCTTCCTTCCGGCTACGGGTTATCGCAATTATTCTTGTTATGTGAATGGTAGCGATTATGGCAATTATTGGACATCTACTGCATATTCTTCCGAATCATATAGTTTGATATTTGGTAGCGATGATTTACGGTTTTACGACCATTCAAATCGTTATGATGGCTATGCGGTGCGTTTGGTTAGTGCAGGCCCAAAATTACCATCGGCATCTATTTCTATAATGCCCGCAGCTATCAACGGTTTGGAGTACAATGGTAGTTATCAAACCTTGATTACTGCCGGAACGGCTGAAGGCGGTGAACTCCAATATTCAACCGATAATAACTATTGGTCGACTTATTTGCCCGAAGGAAGATATGCAGGGGAATATACCGTTTACTATAAAGTAGTTGGCGATGCAGCGCACGAGGATTATATCCCTGCTCAAAATCAACTGCATATATCTATTGCGGGTGATAGCGATTGGGATGGAAACCTATCCACTACCACATCCAACAAACGCGCTAAAAACGGTACGGTAATTTACGGAACATTGGCTGCGAATGTCAAGATCTCCATTCTGTCCGGAGCCACAGTCACTTTGAGGGATGCCACTATCAATGGCGTTAATAGTTGGGGGCTCGAATGGGCAGGCATTACCTGCGAAGGCGATGCGACCATTATCTTGGAGGGAGATAACTCCATAAGAGGTTTTAAGTCTTCGGCTGGTATTACCGTTCCCGTAGGATCTACGCTTACTATTGATGGAACGGGTACGTTGGTAGCTAACGGAGGTGAAAATGGAGCAGGTATAGGTTCCGGATATACATCTTACTATAGAGATTGTGGTCACATTATTATCAATGGAGGCATCATTACAGCTGGTGGCGATAATGGTGCAGCCGGCATTGGTACGGGATATGCCGATGGCACTTGTGGCAATATTACGATTAATGGCGGTGTCATTACGGCTACCGGTAATGGCGGTGGTGCCGGCATTGGTACGGGCTATGGTGATTGCACCTGTGGTAATATTACCATTAATGGTGGTATTATTACTGCTACAGGAAGTAGTTCTGCCGCCGGTATAGGAACAGGGTTTAGTAATTGTACGTGTGGAGATATAAACATCACAGGAGGTGTTATCAACGCGACAGGAGGTGATGATGCCGCAGGAATTGGCACAGGCTTTTCAAATTGTGTTTGTGGTAATATCACTATTAGCGGTGGTGATATTACGGCAGTCGGTAATGATGATGGTGCCGGTATAGGAACGGGACAGTCGTCTACTTGCGGTGATATTACCATTACGTGCGGTAAGATAGTGGCTACAAGAGGTAATAGTTATGCGGAACCAATAGGTGAAGGGTTTGTTAGTACGTGCGGAACGGTAAGTGTGGAGTCTTATTTGACAGACGATCACGGCACATCGACCCGAACCATCAGTGCCGATTATGCTACGCTATCGTCAGCTCCGACAGCTATCACCGGTTTGGTTTATGACGGCTCGGCGCAGACTTTGATTAACGCCGGTACAGCAGGATTCGGTACAATGAGTTATTCGATTGATAATATGCACTGGAGTGCTTCTCTGCCGGCCGCCACCAATGCCGGAGATTATACAGTTTATTACAAAGTAGTCGGTGATGCTACCCATAATGACTATACTCCTTCACCGAATACGATTGACGTGCATATTGATAAAATTGCATCCATTTTGAATACTGCTCCTACTGCTATCTCCGGATTAGAATATACCGGTAGTGCACAGACGCTGATTACGGCTGGTTCGGCAACAGGTGGCGAATTGCAGTATAAACTCAACGATGGTGCGTATAGTACCGCCCTACCGCAGGCAACCGACGAAGGTAATTATACGGTATATTATAAGGTGGTCGGTGATGCCAACCATAGCGACATAGTTGAGGCTTCTATTGCAGTTTCCATCGCTGCTCCTTCTGCTGTAGTGCTCACGGCAAACGAAGATCCAAATCATGCAGGTGATTTCTATGCTACGTTCTTTGATAGTTCGAAGAAGTACACCCTGCCGAATGATGGTACTGAGGCATACGCAGCTGAAGTAAGCGGTGATGCGCTGTATCTGCATAAGATTGCCGAGAACGACGATGTTCTGCCCGCTAATACTGCTGTTATCTTCAAAGCACCGAGTAACACCATCACGCTCACTCAAAGCGACGATGCCCCGGTAACGGTTACCGCAACCAACAACCTCCACGGTGTTGATGAAGAGACAGCTGTTGGTTCTATCCCCGAAGCAGGAAATACGATTTATGTGCTTAGCGGCGAAGATGGTGTTGTGGGTTTCTATAAATATGTAGGCGCAACGCTCGGCGCACATAAGGCCTATATCGCCTTGGATGCCCAAGGTGCAGCTAAGGCTCCACGTCGTCTGGTTTTCCATACCGATGAAGAGCAAGGTATTGAGGATGTACAGAACGCTGTACAGAGTACCAAACTCATTGAGAACGGTCAACTCGTTATCATCCGTAACGGTGTGGAGTATAACGCTGCCGGACAACGAATCAAGTAAATTGAAAAGTGAAAATTGAAAATTGAGAGGAATACAATTATGAAAAAGCAATATAATCAACCAGTAGTAACTGTTGAATCCATCAGTCTGGAATCTACGATTCTTGCCGGTAGTGCTGCTCCCGGTAATGTAATGCGGTTTAGCTCAACCATCAGCACTGATGACCAGTGGTAATGGTGTGTACTTTTGTGTTTGAATAAAAAAAAGGTAGGCTATGAAAAAGATACTTACGCTATTTACGCTCATCCTATTGACGTGCCAAGTCAACGCCATGCAGATTTTTGTCAAGACCCTGACCGGTAAGCATATCACGTTGGAAGTAGAGCCGACAGATCGCATAGAAGATGTCAGGCAAAAAATATTCGAAAAAGAAGGGATTCCTCCTCAATTCCAACGCCTCATCTTCGCCGGGCATGTATTAGAAGACGGAAATACTCTGCAGGATTATAGCATACAGAAAGACTCCACTTTGCACCTTGTGCTTCATTCGGTCGCATTGACGGTTAACGAAGACCCGTCTCATCCCGGTATTTATTACAGTACGTTCTATGACAGCACCTACAAGTATGCACTATCTGAAGGCGTAGAGGCATATATCGCTACCCTCAGTGGCGAAAACCTTATGCTTACAAGAATAGCTGTAGCCGGTGAGATCATCCCTGCGGATAATGCGGTTATCCTTAGGTCGTCGAGCGGGTCAGTCGGCCTTATGTACACAACAGACGACGCGGTGACGTTCACCGAGACTAATAGTCTGCAAGGTTCTGATGACGCTATCGCTACTCCGGCTAACAGCTATGTACTGAGCGGCGAGGACGGTGTGGTTGGTTTTTATCTGTACGGTGGAACTAACCTCAACCCGCACAAGGCATATGTCGTTTACAGCGCTCCTGCCGGTGCTCCGCGCAGAATGCCGTTCATCTTTGATGCAGCAACCGGCATTGAGAACACCAACGCTGACGCAAAGGCTGTTAAGACGCTGCGTAACGGTCAGCTCTTCATCATCCGCAACGGTGTTGAGTATAACGCTGCTGGACAAAGAATCAAGTAAAGTGAAAGGTGAAAAACTGAAAACTGAAAGGAATATTAGTATGAAAAAGCAATATAATCAACCAGTAGTAACTGTTGAATCCATCAGTCTGGAATCTACGATTCTTGTCGGTAGTGCTGCTCTCGGTAATGTAATGCGGTTTAGCTCAACCATCAGCACTGATGACCAGTGGTAAATCATAGCCATTAGGCTAACTCTCATCGAGGCGGAGCATGATATCAAAAAAAAGCAGTACCTTTGCGCGAAAATTCGCGCAGAAATAAAAAATAATAAATATGAGAAAGATATTTACACTCATCCTCGCCCTCTTGGCAAGCGTAGGAACCATTTTTGCCGCTGACGCAGTAATCAATGGCATTTGGTATGATTTCGACAGCAGCAGCAAGACCGCCATTGTTACTTATTTTACCTATCCTGAGCCTTACGGAACTTATGCTGGAGATGTTATTATCCCATCTTCTGTAAGACCATCTGATGAAATAGGTCCTGAAATGCCTGAAATGCCTGAAATGCCTGAAACGGGAGACACAGAAAAAGAAGAAGAATATAGGGTCATCCGTATTGGAGATGATGCTTTCCGTAATAGCGTCTATTTGAGATCCGTGACAATTCCCAATAGCGTCACAAGCATTGGTGAGAATGCTTTCAGTGGTTGCAGCAGATTGACCTCTGTGACGATAAATTCCAGCGACATTGTATCCAAAAATTACTATAGCATTCATGCTTTTAAAAATTTAAAAGATATATTTGGAAATCAAGTAAAAGAATATATCATCGGTGAAAACGTCACAAGTATTGGATCCGGTGCTTTCTATGGTTGCACCGGTTTGACCTCTATGACAATTCCCAATAGCGTCACAAGTATTGGAGATTGGGCTTTCGCATATTGCACCGGTTTGATCGCTGTGACAATTCCCAATAGCGTCACCAGCATTGGTGAGCATGCTTTTTATGATGTTCCCAATATTAATGTTTCCAAAGGGGTGAGCGTCGCAGGTTCACCATGGGGAGCTAAATATGTCAATGGAATCGTAGCATGGGATATGGTTTATAACGAGTTTATGACTTCAGTAGTTGCTTGTTCTACCGCTGCTCAAGGTGCTAGAAATATTGTAGGCCCCGTTATTACCATTGAAAGTAATGCTTTCTATAATTGCACCGGTTTGACCTCTGTGACGATTCCCAATAGCGTCACCAACATTGGAAATAGTGCTTTCTATGGTTGCACCGGTTTGACCTCTATGACAATTCCTAATAGCGTCACAAGTATTGGAGGTAACGCTTTTACTAAATGCACCGGTTTGCCCTCTATAACGATTCCTAATAGCGTCACCAGCATTGAAATAGGTACTTTCATTAATTGCAGCAGTTTAAACTCTGTGACAATTGGCAAACGCGTCACCAATATTGGAAATGGTGCTTTCTATGGTTGCGGCAGTTTGACCTCTGTGACCAATTATGCCGCTACACCACAAATAATTAACAGTAATGTATTTGAAGGTGTTGACAAATCCTCTTGTACACTTTATGTTTTAAATGAGTCCTTAGATTTATACAAGGAAGCAGATGAATGGAAAGATTTTGGAAATATCATTGCACTTTACGATGTTTTTCCCAAATGCTCTGTAACGTTCTTAGATTATGATGGCAGTATTCTTTCCGAGCAAGAGGTAGAAGCTTTCGATGATGCTATACCACCGACTGATCCATCTCGTGAAGGATATACTTTTGTCGGATGGGATAAAGATTACCATTTGGTCACAGAAGATATGGTCATTACGGCTCAGTATGAAATCCAGCATTTTGACGTAATCTTCAAAGATTGGGATGGGACAATCCTAAAGCAGCAAACAGTAGATTGGAATTCCGCTGCTACACCACCGGATAACCCCTCACGAGAGGACTATACTTTTATCGGCTGGGACAGAGATTGTAGTCATGTAACGGAAGATATGGTAATAAACGCTTTGTATGGATATGATAATATCCGCACACTTTTATTCCAAAACGGAACTGATAATAGCGAGATTGCACATGAACTTATCATTGTCAGGGTTCCTGAAGCACCCTCCATTGTGGGCTTTACATTCTTAAAATGGGTAGTCGTTGGAGGCGACTTGGATGATGTCATTACTATCCAAGCCGTTTATACTGCCGATTCCCCAACCTCTGCCCCGGAAGTCGTCACCAACCCCGCCAACCCCGCGCAGAAACTCATCCGCAACGGAAATGTGTATATCCTCACCGGCGACAAAACCTATACCGTGACAGGACAAGAAGTGAAATAAATACACTAACATTCCTATCTCCCAGAGGCGGAGCACGTCATCGTGCCCCGTCTCTTTTTTTATCCCCGTAACCCCTAACCCCTAACCCATTTTTTTTCAAAAAAATTTGCATATATCAAAAAAAAGCAGTACCTTTGCAGCCGAAAGTCATACCAAAAAGGTGTAGATGTTGTCAAAAAGACGTACCAAAAAGGTGTAGATATTGTCAAAAAGTCGTACTAAAAAGGTGTGAACATTGCTAAAAAGTCGTACCAAAAAGGTGTTTTATGTATAAGAGAAAGATCGAATCACTGCTTCTAGAATGGAAGGGTCAACCAAAGCGCAAGCCGCTCATCATCAAGGGCGTACGGCAATGCGGGAAAACCAGTTCCGTGCAGGAATTTGCGCAGAACAACTATGAGCATGTCATTTATCTGAATTTCCATGAGAAGAAATCCTACAAAGCTTTCTTCAATGGAGATTTGGATGTAGAGACCATTACGACCAATATCGCACTTGGAATTATCGGTGCGCAGTTTGTGTCGGGCAAGACATGCCTCATCTTTGATGAGGTGCAGGATTGTCCTCGTGCGCGTTCGTCACTCAAATTCTTCTGCCTTGACGGTCGGTACGACGTGCTGTGTACCGGTTCTTTGCTTGGCGTTAATGGTTATAAAACCAAAGAGGAGCAAGAGGAAGAGGAAGAAGCGTCCATCCCTGTAGGCTTTGAGGATATCGTGTATATGTATCCTATGGACTTTGAGGAATGGTTGTGGGCAAACGGAATCAAACCGGAACATATCGACATCTTGCGTCAACATCTGACGGAAGAAAAGCCTCTCAACGAGACGTTCCACAATCGTTTCCGTCAGTTGCTCCTTCAGTATGTCTTTGTCGGAGGAATGCCGGAAGCAGTGGAGAAATTCCTTACAACCCGTAACATGGGTGAGACGCGTAAGGTGCAATTAAATATCATCGATAGTTACGAATCGGATATGATCAAATACGCTCTTGCTGCCGACAAGCCGCGTATCCGTGAGTGCTTTGAGTCCATTCCCAAGCAGTTGGCACGCGATTACAAGAAATTCACCTATAACGTGATTCGTCCGAAAGCCAAAGGACGTGATTATGCCGGTAGTCTGCAATGGATTGAAGATGTCGGTATCATTCATCGTTGTTACAACACGGAGATTACTGAATTGCCGTTAGAAGGCGTAGCCATCAACGACCAGTTCAAAGTCTATATGGCTGATTCCGGTTTGCTGGTCAGCATGTTGGAAGAAGGTACGGCATGGAGTATTATGCAAGGCGACTTGGGTGCGTACAAGGGTGCGATCTACGAGAGCCTGTTGGCTGATATCTTAGGCAAGATGGGACGTAAGCTCTATTATTTCCATAAGGATAGCGGATTGGAGATTGATTTCCTCATGCGATACAAAGGAGAATGTGTGTTGGTAGAATGCAAAGCTCGTACCGGCAATGCCAAATCAACGAGTACTATTCTCAAACACCCGGAGAAATACCATGTCCACCATGCCATTAAGATTGGCGACTACAATGTTGGTCGCGACGGTGCCTTACTAACAATTCCGTTCTATATGGCATTCCTGCTGACGGAAATGTAAATAAGAAAGACAGCGCTCCATGTTAGGGCGCTGTCGGTGTTTTAATTTGCATATGTCAAAAAAAGCAGTACCTTTGCACTCGATTTCTTATCTCATCAGAGATTCGAACGATAATTACGTCCCGGACTTTAAGACGTTAAACTGAAGAACATACTATACGCGCGCAAGCGCCTTAAGGCATATA
>Ga0310690_10007415_pt1 | contig 14132 bp, 12 predicted proteins | sample AusTroGonzalo_MG_2_FD_207661 | JGI IMG/M metagenome (GOLD analysis project Ga0310690, IMG submission 207661) | Bovine rumen microbial communities from tropical cattle in Woodstock, Queensland, Australia - Gonzalo_04 (v2) (version 2) | ecosystem: Host-associated > Mammals > Digestive system >...
GTTGATCTCCGGGCCGCCCCCGTGGACCAGCACGATGCGCACGCCGATCAGCCACAGCAGGACGATGTCTTCCATGACCTGCTGCTTCAGCTGGTCGTTGATCATGGCGTTGCCGCCGTATTTTACGACGACGACCTTGCCGGTGTAGCGGCGGATATAGGGGAGGGCGGCGGTCAGCACTTCTGCGCGTTCCTGGTTTGTGAGGTCGTTCAGCATAGGGCTGTTTCTCCTTTGCGTCTGTCAGATGGAATCGTGCTTCCGGGTCAGGGCTTACGTTCTGTAGTCGCCGTTGATCTTCACATAATCGTACGTGAGATCGCAGCCCCAGGCGGTGGCCTCCTCATCTCCCATGTTCATGTCACAGAGGAAATGAATGTCGTGCTCCGAGAGCAGGGCCAGGGCTTTTTCTTCGTCAAAACGCTGTACGCACCCGTCTTTATAGAAGCAGAGGGAATCCTTTTCTCCCACCATGTCGATCGTGATGGCCGCGGGATCGAATTCGGGCCCGGCATAGCCCAGCGCGCAGAGCACGCGGCCGCAGTTGGCGTCCTTCCCGTAGATCATGGCTTTGACCAGGTTCGAGGCGACGACGGAGCGCGCCAGGATCCGGGCATTTTCCTTCGTATCCGCGTGAATCACCCGGGTTTCGATCATATGGGTGGCGCCTTCGCCGTCCCCGGCCATGCGGATCGCCAGCTCGCGGCAGACGGTGAACAGCGCTTCGAGGAACAGCCGGTAGCTTTCGTCCTCTTCGGTGATCGGCCTGTTTCCCGCCAGGCCGCCGGCCAGCACCAGCAGCGTATCGTTGGTGCTGGTGTCCCCGTCCACCGAGATCATGTTGAACGTGTCGGTCACCACGGTGCCGAGCGCTTTCTGCAGGAGGCCGCGATCGATGGCGCAGTCGGTGGAGAGGCAGGCGAGCATGGTGCACATGTTCGGATGGATCATGCCGGAGCCTTTGCTCATGCCGCCCAGACACACCGTGACCGTTCCTTCGCCGCCGGCGGCGGGAAGGTCGAACTCCACGGCGGTCTCCTTGTTGACCGTGTCGGTGGTCATGATCGCGATGCTTGCGGCGGTCCCGGCTTCGGCGGAAGCGGAGAGCGTCTTCGCCATGGCGGAGATGCCGGCGTTGATCCGGTCTTCGGGGAGGTTCGGGCCGATCACCCCCGTGGAGCCAAGCAGTACGCTGTCGGCGGGGATGCCGAGCGCTTCGGCCGCATGCGCGGCGGTTTGCCGGCAAAGGTTCATGCCGGCTTCCCCGGTGCCCGCGTTGGCGATGCCGGTGTTGACGATGAAGGCCTGCCCGGGTTTGCCGTTTTTGACGATGTCCATGTCCCAGAGCACCGGGGCGGCCTTGACCTTGTTGGAAGTAAAGACCCCGGCCAGGGCGCAGGGCACGTCCGAGTACACCAGGGCCATATCCTTCCGGTTCTGATATTTGATCGCCGCTTCGCAGTTGGCGGCGCTGAAGCCTTTCGCGGCTGTGATACCGCCGGGGATCTTACGTATTTTCATCTTCTTCTCCTATAAACTGCGTGATATTCTTTTCGTTCAGCACGAATTCGTAGTAGTTGACGTCCGTCTTCCGGGTCCAGCCGATTTTGTTCCAGAAGGCGTTTCCGGCGTCGTTCCGGGTGAAGGCGATCAGGGAAACCTTGTTGATGCCCATGTAGCGCAGCTGGTGCATGCAGAAGCCGACCATCTGCGTTCCGATGCGGCGGCGGCGGTATTCCTTCGCCACGCATACGTGGTACAGCGCTCCCTGGCGCCCGTCCGAGCCGCAGAGGATCGAGCCCACGATCTTCCCGCCGGCCCGGGCGACCACGCTGGTGGTGGGGTTCCGGCGGATGAAACGCTCGATATCCTCCCGGGAGTCGTCCAGCGCCCGGATGCCGAAGCCGCGGATGGTCATCCACAGGGCCCGGACTTCGTCGTAATCCTCCGGAACCATCGGCGAGATGACGACTTCCGGCATATCCTTCCGAGTTTCCGCAGGCATCACTCCACCAGTCCTTCCGCCTCGTCCAGCCCGAGGGCGATGTTCATGTTCTGGATCGCGGCGCCGGAAGCGCCCTTGCCCAGGTTGTCGAAGCGGGAGACCAGCAGGATCCGCTCCCCGTTTCCGAAGACGGATATTTCCATGCTGTCCCGCCCCGCCAGGGCGCCGGCGGACAGGAAACCGTTTTCGTCCGGCGCTTCCGCGAAGCGGATCAGGCCGGAGGTATAATATGTCCGGTACACTTCGCGGATCTCGTCCGGCGAGGCGGAGGTTTCGGCTGGGGTCAGCGGCACCGTGACCTCCATCCCGGCGTAATACGGCGCGACGATCGGGCAGAAGACCGGCGGATGGCTCAGTCCGCAGACTTTGGCCATCTCCGGCAGATGCTTATGGGCCTGTCCGAGGCCGTACTGACGCGGCGCCCGGTACAGAGGATCCGTCTCCGGCGCTTCGTATTCGGCGATCATCTTCTTTCCCCCGCCGGAATACCCGGTCAGGGAGAAGCAGGAAAGCCGGGCCTCTTGACCGATCAGGCCGTTTTCCGCCAGGGGGGCGATCAGGGCGATGAAGCCGCTGGCGTGGCAGCCGGGATTGGCAATCCGCTTCGCCGCGGAGATCTTTTCCCGCTGCCCGGTCAGCTCCGGCATGCCGTATACCCAGCCTTCGGCCGTCCGGTGCGCGGTGGAGGTATCGATGATGACTGCCCGCGGATCCGTCACGAAGGAGACCGCTTCCGCCGCCGCGGCGTCCGGGAGGCACAGGAAGGAAACGTCCGCGCTGTTCAGCGCGTCCGCCCGGGCGGAAGGATCCTTCCGGACCTCTTCCGGAAGGAGAAGCAACTGCAGATCTTTCCGGTCCGCCAGCCGCTCCCTGATCCGCAGGCCCGTCGTGCCTGCGCTGCCGTCAATAAATACCCTGGTCATTCTGGAACCTCACTTTAATCCGGAACCTCATTTTATGAAAGGATCCCGCCGCAGGCTCAGCGAGGGCGGGAATTCCTGAATTCTGCCGAAACAGAACTCTGATTTATTTCTTCTGTGCCGCGTCCACCAGCGCCTGTACCTTGGTCGGCAGGCCGAACAGCGTGATGAAGCCGGCGGAATCCTTCTGGTTGTAATCGCTGGCGCCGAAGGTGGCGATATCCTCGGAATAAAGGGAATAATCGCTCCAGACGCCGGCTTTGATGATGTTGCCCTTGTAGAGCTTGAGCTTCACCTTGCCGGTCACCTTTTCCTGGGTCTTGTCCACGAAAGCGCTCAGGGCTTCCCGCAGGGGAGAGAACCACAGGCCGTTGTAGACCAGCTCCGCGAAGGTGATGCTCAGCTTCTGCTTTTCATGCATCGTCAGCTTGTCCAGGCATACGGACTCCAGCGCCTCGTGGGCCTTGTAGAGGATGGTGCCGCCGGGAGTCTCGTAGACACCGCGGCACTTCATGCCGACCAGCCGGTTTTCGACGATGTCGACGAGACCGATGCCGTTGGCGCCGCCCAGTTCGTTCAGCTTCAGGATGATGTTCTTGGCGGACATCTTTTCACCGTCCAGGGCGACCGGGATGCCCTTTTCAAATTCCAGGGTGACGTAGGTGGGCTTGTCGGGCGCGTCAATAGGGGAAACGCCCATCTCCAGGAATCCGGGTTTCTCGTACTGGGGTTCGTTGCCGGTGTCTTCCAGGTCGAGGCCTTCATGGCTCAGGTGCCAGAGGTTCTTGTCCTTGGAATAGTTGGTTTCCCGGGTGATCTTCAGCGGGATGTTGTGCGCCTCTGCGTAGTCGATTTCCTCGTCCCGGCTCTGGATATCCCACTCCCGCCACGGGGCGATGATGGGCATGTCGGGCGCGAAATGCTTCACCGCCAGTTCAAAGCGGACCTGGTCGTTGCCCTTTCCGGTGCAGCCGTGGCAGATGGCGTCGGCGCCTTCCTTCTTCGCGATCTCCACCAGGCCTTTGGCGATACAGGGCCGGGCGTGGCTGGTGCCGAGGAGATAATCCTCGTAGACGGCGCCGGCTTTCATGGTGGGAATGATGTAGTCGTCCACATATTCTTCCGTCAGATCCAGGACATACAGCTTGCTTGCGCCGGTCTTCAGGGCCTTTTCCTCCAGACCGTCCAGCTCCGTGCCCTGCCCGACGTCGCCGGAAACGGCGATGATCTCGGGGTTGTTGTAGTTCTCCTTCAGCCAGGGAATGATGATGGATGTATCGAGACCGCCGGAATAGGCGAGGACGACCTTCCTGATGTCAGCTTTGTTCATGGAAAATACCCTCCTCCTGCATGATTATGCAGGCAATATACACCTGTTTTCCGCGCTTGTCAAGAGAATCGAAAATAAAATGATATGCAAAATACAACGGGGATACAGGAAGGTCGGAAGGTTCCCTGAATGATGCATATATGCAAAAAATAATGAATAAAACAGGTGAAAATGCATATGCTGATGATTCTTCGGACAGGATATTCATTGAAGCCTTCGGCCTTTTCTGGTATAGTATCCGGTAACGTGAAAGAGGCCGGGCGCCTCATGAAAGCGGAAATTTCGCGGTTCCGTTTTCAGCCCTTCTGAGCCGGTACCGCGCCGGCACGGGGACCGCATGAAAAAAACAGAGTATACTTATTCTCTGAAACCGGATTCGATCGCCGATATGACCGGGAAAATCCGCGAATTTCTGGAAGAGAACAGGACAGACGCCGACATCTCCAAAAAAGTGTGCAGCGCCACCGAAGATCTTCTGACGAACATTGCGAAGCGGGCGAAGGAAAGTGAACCGATCCAGCTGAAACTGACGCTTTCAAAGCGGGTCGGAACGCTCCAGATCGCGATGGATTATCCCGGGAAACGCTTCGAGCCGATGGATAAGGAATATATGGAATGTTTTTCCGACGCGCTGCTGGAAAGCTTCATGATCAAGCCGGTCTGGACCCGCCTGTTCGGCCAGAACCGGATCACGGTGAACATTCCGGCCGCGGACTCGAATACCGAAAGGATTTTTGCCCTCGCTGTCGCGCTTGCGCTTGTTGTCGGTTTCCTGGGCGGCATCATTCCGGAAGACATCCGTTCCTTCCTGACCGCGTATATTCTTAACCCGATTTCGGATATCTTTGTCAAGCTTCTCTCCGTTGTCGCGCCGATGCTGATTTTTCTGGGGCTTATTCTTACCATGGTCCGGAACAAAGGAGCGGCGTCGCTGAAACTCCGGCAGTATATCACCCGCAGGTATATTCTGATTTCCATTCTCCTGACGGTCGCCAGCACCGTCGCGCTGATTCCCTTCTTCCGCTTTCAGTTCGGTGAGGGAAGCGGATCCCTGGCTTCCACCGCCGATTCGCTGTACAGGATGATCCTTGATACGGTTCCATCAAACCTGATCAGGCCTTTTGTGGACAACAGCATCCCGCAGATCCTGATTCTTGCGGTGCTTTTCGCAGCGGTTTTACGGATCCTCGATAACCGGGCGGAACGGATGACGTCGACCATTGACGATCTGTATGCCGTTTTTCTTCAGGCGGTCAATTATATCTGCAAATCCCTCCCGCTGTTTGTTTTCGCTTCTCTGGTGTCTATCCTCTGGTCAGACGGAGGGGATTCCGTCGCGCAGCTGTGGAAACCGACCCTGGCGCTGATCGCCGTATACCTTGGCCTGATTTTGCTGTATGTCTTTTATGTCGCTGTCCGGTATCGTGTCTCCGTATTGCTCCTGCTGAAGAAAATCATGCCCTCTACGGTGATCGGGCTGAGCACGGCGTCTTCCACGGCGGCCTTCAGCAAGGTCAATGAAGTAAACGAAGCGCTTGGGATTCAGAAATCCTGCTCGGATTTCTCCGTGCCGATCGGAATGCAGCTGTACTGCGGAGCAGGTTCTGCGGTCTTTATCGCCATCGCTTATTATCTGGCGGAATCCTTCGGGGTTCCTGTGGATCCCAACTGGTTTGTCAACGCCGGAATTATCTCCCTGATCGTAAGCCTCGCAAGTCCGCCGGTATCGGGCGGCACGCAGATCTGCCTGAATGTCATGATGGCGACCCTGGCCCTTCCGACGGAGGGACTTGCCGTTGCCAGCACCCTGGCGCTGGTGTTCGATTTCATTTCGACCGGCTCGTATATCGCCATGCGCCACATGGAAATGGTGATCCAGGCCGGCCATCTGAAAATGCTTGATACAGATGTTCTGCGGTCGAAAAGTGCGGAGGCCGGGAAAGCCGCGGAGGCCGGTTGACTTCTCCATCCCCGGCGCAATATCCGTTTGCCGGGATGAGCGCTCCAAGCCTTGTTTTTATTGACTGACGGGATTTCAGCCGTGGCAAAATCGCCTCGCGAAACCGCGTGCATAGAAACTGACGAAAAAAAAGCTTGCAAAGATTCAGCCGATGTGGTATCATTCCACCGTTGCAGCGATGCACGGGATTATAGCTCAGTTGGTTAGAGCACCACGTTGACATCGTGGGGGTCATAGGTTCGAGTCCTACTAATCCCACCAAACGCCTCGGAAAGCCGAAACACAAGGCTTCCGAGGTTTTTCTTTATGTTTGTTCAGAAAGGCACGAGCCACAGAATTTAACAGTTCTGCAACAATCTTGCAACTCGTGATTCCTTCAATCCTTTGTCGCATAGAGGGTTGGAGGACTTTTTTTGTGCAACGATTTTGCAATTTCAGGAGTTTAGGCGTTCAATGGCTTCCAACTGTTTCATAACGCTTTGATGGCGAGTTCGGGCATAAATCCTTTCGACCATAATCGATATCGATGACACCCTGTTCATGCAGTTTCATGACGCATATCGCAGTGATGAACTTTGAGACGGAACATGCCGGGAAAACGGTATCCCTGTTCACCGGCGTATTGCTTTCCCTGTCCGCGACGCCATAGTATTCAGCTGCTGTTTTTCCGGTTGCGTTTGTCCAGGCACATCCGATTCCGGGAAAGAGTTCCTGTACATTTCTGTATTCCACGGTTCCGCCTTCCTTTCTTCAGAATGAGGATTATTTCAGTATTATCAGCAAATATCCTTTTTCAGAAGAAACCTGTTTCCATCATCCTTGAAGATAGAATAACCGGACCGCTCATAAAAGCGCATCGCTGATGTGTTTGCTTTCTCCACATGCAGGAGAACCGCCTGACTATTGATCTGCTCAGCGTATTCTTCCGCAGCACGGGTCAACGCTGAACCGATCCCTTTGTTCCGGTAAGCCGCTGTGACCGAAAAGTCATCCAGGTAGATATGGTCCACAGGTTCGTAATGAACCTCCACGGACAGGAAAGCGATCACCTGGCTGTCTTCCGCAACATAGATCCGATCCTGGGTTTCACTCCAGAATCTGTCCAGGTCTCCGTCCCCGTAGCCTTTCACGTCATCCGTGTTGTATATTGTCCGCAGCATTTCCAGAAACAGTTCGCGGATTTTTTCTTCATCTTCCGGGACCGCAATCCTGATCGTATATTCCATCTTTATCCTCGCTCTTTAAGATCTTCGCTATCCTGATCTTATTCCGGTAATCCGCAAATGAATACCGCGATCTTCCCGGCGGTTATTTCCTGGGTCTGGTTTTCCGTGTCAATAAACAGCTGGTATTTCCCTCTGTTTCGTCCGATCCACTGATTGTACTCAATGTGCGGCCGGATCGCTTCGTCTGATGTAAAGCCCCTTTCCGCAGGCCTTGCACGCAGGCGCTGTTCGATCGTTTTGTCCGGTGCCCAAAGCGCTATGTAAAAAGTTGATCTCACTTCTTCCGGCACAGTGGTTTTTGTGATGTAGTCATGGGGAGCCATGCAGGACACAAAAACAAGATTCTTTCCCTTTGCCATACCGATGGCTTTCTTCAGCGTATCATTACCATACTGCTCCTCATGATCTGTTCCGGCATAATCCCACCAGTTCAGTCCTACCTCATCGGAATCAACACAGGCAAAGCGCTCCGGATCCAGCATTTCCGGCAGCATATCGTGTATCGTAGATTTCCCGGCCCCGCAGGTTCCTGTAATTACAAACAGCCTCATCGTATTCACTTCCCGCCTTATCTTCGAATGATTTTGCGGTCTTTCACGCATTCGCCGTACGCCTTTGCGGATGATAAGCTGCTGTTCCATATCTCATATGCTTTTTCCCATGTTTCCACAGCAAACGGCCTTCTTGTATCGCCGATTCCCTGCGCAAACTGTTCTGCGAATTCCAGGAAAAAAGTCATATACTCATGGGTATTCAGCCATTCTTTTGTGATGACCTTCGTCCAGACGTTTGCGTTCCTGTATTGCTCCGAATTTCTCAAAACTTCAGCGTATGCCCATTTGTCAAAAGGAACCCGAACCTCTTCAATGCTCACTGCTCCGCTTTCTGAAACAGAAAGAACGGTATACGGAACACTGTCCTGAATAAAGTCCAGGGGGAGGCCGCAGGAACCGGGATTGATTAGGAAAACATTCCGATCGGCATCCTGCCAGTTCCACTGCACATGGGAGTGGCCGAAAAGATAGACGCCTTCTTCCAGAGTCTGCAATGAATCCTGAAAGTCCGGATCGTGAAGGAAACGACAATGAACATCAAGCCGGTGGGACTCCGGTGTCACGTCTGTTTCCTCATAGCGTTTCGCCAGCACAGCCGGCCCGATCAGCCTGAATTCACAGTCGCTGATCCATGTCGACGAATGATGTGAAAGATGAATTTTCACTCCGTTCACACGGAACTCGAGGTAACTCGGCAGTTCAGTCAGAAACTGCAGATGCTCCGGCGCTGTATTCCGAAAACACCAGTATGTGACCTGCATCTGGCCGTCGGTCCAGTTGCTCCTGTCTTTCCCGATCAGATTTTCCAGATATTTTTCTTCATTGCCCCGCACAATGTACGTATGCTTCAGCGACATCAATGCGGCAATGCATCCATCCGGGAACGGACCGCTCAGGCAATAATCACCGGCAAAGATAAACTCGTTGATTCCGCGGTTTTTTGCGTCATCGAGTACCGCGTTCAGGGCCGGAAGGTTACCATGGATGTCTGAAACGACTGCAAATTTCCTGATCCGGGACGCCATCCTGCATCACCTCCCTGCATGTGAACCGTTTTATCATACCACAGACCGGCGATTCCTAAAAGAAAAAAGCCCGCGGAGCTTGAAAAATAATGCTCTGCGGGATGGATTGGGGGTGAAGAAGGAGAAAGGGCAGTAAAGCTCGAAACAAAAAGACAGGACAAAAATTTCAGGAAAGGATTCGTGCAACCATGAAAAAAGGACATGTTTGACCGCGATGCATGACGGACTGACGGCGCGGTTGCTTTGGGTATTATGATTAGGCGAAAGGGTCTGTAACGGAAATCAATATGGACACAAAGAACGGTACAGTCATGGAACGGGAGCATCTTGGAAGCCGACTGGGTTTCATCATGCTTTCCGCCGGCTGCGCGATCGGCTGCGGCAACGTATGGAAGTTTCCGTGGATGTGCGGGCGATACGGCGGAGGCAGCTTTGTTCTGATTTATATCATCTGCCTGCTGATTCTCGGCCTGCCTGTGATGACCATGGAATTCGCCGTGGGACGTTCCGCTCAGGCCAGCCCTGTCCGCATGTTTCAAAAACTCCAGAAACCGGGGCAGAAGTGGGGCTTTATGGGAGCTCTCTCGCTGATTGGGAATCTTGCCCTGATGGCGTTCTATACCGTGGTGGCGGGCTGGATCATCCAGTATTTCGTTCGCTTTCTTGCCGGGCAGACTGAACAGCTGTCATTTATCGGCATGATCTCCGCGCCGGCGGAAAATGTTGTTTATCTCCTGATCACAGTCTTACTGGCATTCACCGTGCTGAGCTTCGGCCTGCAGGGCGGACTGGAACGGGTCACCAAGATCATGATGGTCGCCCTGCTGCTGCTCATGCTCGTGATCATCGGCCACAGCCTAACGCTTCCCGGCGCAGGGGATGGATTGGCTTTCTACCTTGTACCTGACTTTGCCAAAGTCAACAGGGAAATGATTGTTAAAGCCATGGACCAGGCCTTCTTTACCCTGTCGCTCGGAATGGGCGGCATGGCAATCTTCGGCAGCTATATCGGCAAGGAACGATCGCTGCTGGGCGAAGCGAAAACCGTAATCGGGCTGGATACCCTAGTCGCGCTGCTGGCAGGCATGATAATCTTCCCGGCCTGCTTCTCCTACGGCCTGGAGGTGACCGACGGGCCGGGGCTTTTGTTCAATACCATGGCGAGTGTGTTCAATCATATGGCGGGAGGAAGATGGTGGGGGGCGCTGTTCTTCCTGTTTATGATATTTGCCGCCATGTCGACTGTGCTTGCCGTCTGTGAGAACATCCTTGCCATGGTCCGTGAGATGTTTGGCTGGAGCCGGAAAAAAGGGAGCCTGGTCTGCGGTATCGTCGTTTTTCTGCTGAGCCTGACGACGGCGCTGGGCTACAGTATCCTACACTTTCAGCCGTTCTCGGAAGGAACCACGTGGCTGGATTTCTGGGATTTCATCGTGTCTGTCAATGTACTGCCGGTCGGCTCGCTGTTTTATGCCCTGTTTTGCTGCAACAGGTTTGGCTGGGGCTGGGACAGCTTTATCCTGGAAGCCAACAGCGGCAGGGGGTGGAAAGTGAAACCGTGGATGAAGTCATTGTTTCGGTATGTTGTTCCGGCCATTATCCTGTTTCTGTACGTGTATGGGCTTTTGACTTTCAAATGGAAATAAACAGTAAGAGGTAGCTTGTTATGCTGATCATAAAGAATGCGAATATTTATTCCGTCAATTTGGACGGAACTGAAATCCGTGCGGAAGCTGTCGCTGCGGATGACGGAAAAATTGTATATGTAGGCTCTAATGAAGGGATCAGAGACTATGAATCTTCCGACGCGAAAGTAATAGACGCGCAGGGAAGGACGGTTCTGCCGGGACTGTGTGATGCCCACGTCCATGCGACATGGAGCGGAAGCGCCAAGTTCTCCTGTGATCTGTTCTATCTGGCACAGACCGGCGGCAAAAAAAGCATTGTGGAAAAAATCCAGGAAAGGCTGTGTAAATATATCAAAGAGAATCCCGACAAAAAGATGATCAAGGGATGCGGCTGGGATTATTTTGATTTTATAAAGGCGCTTCCAAACAAGAAAATGATAGACGAGGTTTGCCTGGACAAACCGGTTTTTCTGGAATCGTACTGTCAGCATCATATCTGGCTCAACTCAAAGGCATTGGAAATGGCGGGAATCACAAAGGATACGCCAAATCCGCATATGGGGCTGATCTGGAGAGACAAAAACGGTGAACCGACGGGATTGCTATCGGAGTTCTCCGCGATCAACATCGTTAAAGAAGGAATTCCGGATTATGATTATACTGTGGAAGAATATAAAGAGATTATTCAAATATACCAGCACGAATACGCACACGCTTACGGCGTGACGATGATCTTTGACGCGTTGTCCACAGAAAATGGAAAGAAAGCTTATCGGGAGCTGGCGCGCGAAGGAAAGCTGAAGCTTCGTGTCCGTGATAATTACTATGCGGACACGGCAAAACCACGGTCTCAGTTTGATGACATGATTGCCGAAAAGGGTTCCAGTGACGTGGCTGATCTGTATCAGCAGACGACTGTAAAGTTTTTCATGGAATCGGGAACACCGGATATGTATCTGACCAGGCCGTACAACCCGCTTGCCCTTATCGCCATGAAACGTCCCTTTGGCCACAGGGGCTTCCCTCACTGGACGGCTGCTGAACTGCAGGAAATTATGCCTAAACTGGCGGACGCGGGCTTTCAGCTGCATACACATGCGATGGGCGATGGGTCTGTTAAACACACGCTTGACGGATATATCAATACACAGAATGTGACCGGGAAAAGGACAAGGAATGTGATTGCGCATCTGATGCTGGTTCAGCCTGATGATTTCACACGCATGGCGGAAAATGACATTATTGCGTGTGTCCAGCCTACGTGGACTGCTATGACAAAGGGTGAATACGCGACAATCAGGCTCGGATTGGGCAAAAAACGGGCGGAACAGCTCTATCCGTACGGCCGGTTCCTGAAGGCGGGGGTTCTGGTTTCAGCCGGTACTGACTTCCCTGTAATGCCTCCACCCGATCCGTTCATCGATATGCAGCATGCGATGACCAGAAAACCGTGCAAACGCTTTAAGGACTATGCGAATTCAAAAGATTTTATGCTGGCGCCGAAGAAAAATCCGGCGCAGGACCTGGTGAAACTGACGGATGTCATTAAAAGCAGAACGATCTGCGGCGCATATCAGAGTTTCGCGGAAGAGTACGCGGGATCAATTGAAATCGGAAAGTCAGCGGACTTCGCAATCCTTGACAGGGATCTCTTTCATACTCCCATAGAAGATATTTGTGAAACGAAGGTTATGATGACCATATTTAAGGGGGAAATCGTGTTTGAAAGAGAATACGATCATCAGGAACGCGCGAATTTACACTTCCAATGAAGAAGCCCCCTGGGCTGATACCGCGGTGATAGAGGGCGATAAATTCACCTATGTGGGTAATGAAAATAATGCGCCGGCTGAAGCGAAGGATTTTTGTTCTGTCGACCTCGGAGGCAGGCTCGTCCTTCCCGGATTCATAGACTCGCATACCCATATGGCCCTGAGCGTAATGATGGACGGAGACGAGAACAGTTTTCCGATATGGGACTGCCGGTCTAAAACTGAAATTCTGCGTAAACTGACGGAGTATATGAAAAAGCATCCGTTCAGATTATACTATGTTGCCTTTTTCGGACAGGTGGAAGCGCTCGCCGATGAAAAACTGACGAAAGCGGATCTTGATCAAATCGTGAAGTACAGGCCTGTTGTTCTGCTGGAAAAGGAATGCCATACCGCCTGGCTTAACAGCAAAGCCATGAAGATGCTGAAGATCAGGGAAGATGTCAAAGATATGGCGCCGGGATACAGTTACTATGAAAGAGACGCTTCCGGAAACCTTACAGGGAAAATAACAGAAATGACCATGCTGCCTCTCCTGGGGATGAGTGGCAGGATTTCGGACAAGAAATTAAAAACAGGCATACTGAAAATCGCGGACTACCTTCTGACAAGAGGCGTTACCACTGTCTACGACGCCGGCTGCTATTTTGAAGAAGAAAAGACATATAAACTTCTGACGGAAATGGATCGTTCGGGAGAACTTCCGATCCGATATGAAGCAACGTATATTATCAATACACCGGAAAAAGCGGATATTGCCGTAAAGGAATTCAAACGCTACAAATCCCTGTATGAAACGGACAATATCAAATTCAAAACCATAAAGATCATGTTTGACGGAACGCACAGGGCGCACACGGCAAAACTGGTGGAACCGTATCATGACACAGGCGGAACCGGCGGGACAATGGTCTCTGAAGAGCGGCTTTACAGGCTCATGAGCGAACTGAACAGGGAAGGTATTGATCTTCATGCGCATACAGTAGGGGAAGGCGCGTCGAAAATGGTTCTTGACTGTGCGGAACGCATTATCCGGGAACAGGGAGAACTGAAAATCCATGTGACCCTGGCGCATCTGGAAACCCAGCGGGATGAAGATATTCCGAGATTCAGAGAACTGGGTATTACCGCGAACTTCACTCCGCACTGGCACGGCGGCAATGATTACGGGACTGCTGAGCAGAACGCTGAACTATTGGGGACATGGCGCGCGGAGCATTTGTTCAGGGCTAAATCGATGATGGATTCCGGAGCCAATGTAACCTTCTCTTCCGACGAAGTTACCCTGCAGTTGCTGGACAGATGGAATCCTTTTCTCGGAATTGAAACAGGCCATACACGCCGGGAACTGACAAAAGGAGGCAGAAACGCCGCTGTATTTCCTCCGTTATCAGAATGTCTTACAATCGAGGACCTGATCAAGGGATATACTGTAAACGGCGCGAGAGTATTAAGGCTGGATGATCAGATCGGCTCTGTGGAAGCCGGCAAATCCGCTGATTTTATGGTGCTAAACGAAGATCTGTTTACGATGGATCCATACAGGATCCACGACATAGTGCCTGAAGCTGTATTCGTGCGGGGCAAATGTGTAAAATACCGGGAAGGTATATCGTTCCCGGGTGCTGTCAGTTGCCGCGTTTTTTAGCCTTCGGGGTATTCCGATCCTTATGAACCCGGTGGTCGGGCTTAAAGAGCTTTATAAACACGTTATG
>Ga0310690_10007417_pt1 | contig 14131 bp, 14 predicted proteins | sample AusTroGonzalo_MG_2_FD_207661 | JGI IMG/M metagenome (GOLD analysis project Ga0310690, IMG submission 207661) | Bovine rumen microbial communities from tropical cattle in Woodstock, Queensland, Australia - Gonzalo_04 (v2) (version 2) | ecosystem: Host-associated > Mammals > Digestive system >...
ACCAATAAAACAATCTTATCAGGCAAAAGTGTGCGACCTTTTGATTTTAAGATATCGTCCGAATCCGGATTTTTTAGAGCAAATTCACAACCCAAAATCGGCTTAATACCGGCTTCCGAGGCATAGGCTGAGATTGCCTTGCCACCAAACATATTGCCCGAATCTGTCATAGCAACGGCAGGCATATTTCTCTCTTTTAAGGTGTGTACCAAATCGCCGATTTTGATGGCGCCCAAAGAAAGCGAATAAGCCGTATGAACACGAAGATGTATAAATTTCGGATCTGTCATAAAAAAACTATATCCTTTTGAAAACAGATTCTCAAGCGCATTTTGAATTTGATACAATAAAATTTTTACTGTTTACTTTATTTATTAAACCTATCTTAAATAAGTGCGCCTAAATTAAAAAAAATAAACATTGAGGAAAAAAGTATGCGTGTGGTTCAAAATCATACAGAATTAAAAAGTTTATGTGAAGAACTTGAAAAACAACAGTTTATCACTGTCGATACCGAATTTGTGCGTGAGAAAACATATTATCCGAAGCTCTGCTTGATACAGGTCGGTTGGCGCGAAGATGCGGCCATTATCGATCCGCTTGCATTTGACTTAAACCTTAAGCCGTTCATTGCCATTTTAACCAATGAAAATATCTTAAAAGTTTTCCACTCCGCACGGCAAGATATTGAAGTTTTCTATCATTTATCAGGCAAAATTCCTCACCCCCTTTTTGATACACAAATTGCAGCTTCTGTTTGCGGATTCGGACGTGCGGTCAGCTATGAAGTTTTGGTGCAAAGCATTACAAAAGTCGAGCTCGATAAATCATCACGCTTAACAGATTGGAGTTTAAGACCTTTAGATGAAAAACAGCTCGAATACGCGCTTCGAGATGTCACTTTTCTTATTCCCTGTTATGACTATTTAGTGCAATACTTAGAAGAACATAACCGCTTACATTGGATTAATGATGAAACAAATGATCTTTTGGAAGAATCGCACTACAAGATTGATCCTGAAAAGGCATGGCAAAAAATCAAACATTCGGTACACAGCGCACACTTTTTATCTGCCCTGCAAGGATTAGCCGCTTGGCGCGAAAAACGCGCCATGAAATTTGATGTGCCGCGAAGAAGTATTATCAAAGATGAAATTCTCGTTTCAATTGCCGCGTCAATGCCGAAAACCATCGACGATATGAAACAGGTTCGAAACATTCGCCCCGATACAGCTACCGGAAAACTCGGCGAAGAAATACTGGCCGTCTTAAATGAAATTCGGCATAAACCGATTTCCCAGGAGCTTAAAAAAATAGATCGCGCTAAGCATGTGCATATCCCTTGCGGGGCAGCAGCACTAACAGAAGTTTTGAAATTGCTTTTACGCATTAAGTGCGAACAGGAAGGTGTGATACAATCCGTGGTTGCCGATGAAGAAGATATTCGAAATTTGGCTTGTGGCAACGATAAAGACAATCCTGTTTTACAAGGCTGGCGGTACGAGTTGTTCGGTAAAGAAGCACTTGCTTTCAGAAAGGGACTCGCTGATTTAAGCTATGACACCATCAAAAAACAAATTGTTGTCACCGTCAAACAAAAAAAGAAAAAAAATAAGTTACAATCCGAATGCGAAGAACAAGAGGCCGAATAATCGGCCTCGAATTTTTTAAGTCAAACAAAAAAGCTATAAATCGGCTACAATTTCTTCGGTGATTTTTTTGGCATCGCCGTACAGCATTAATGTGTTATCCGCAAAAAACAGCGGATTAGCGGCACCGGAATAACCTGTGGCAAGTGAGCGCTTTACGAAAATAACGGTTTTGGCTTTATATACTTCCAAAACAGGCATACCATAAAGCGGTGAAGAAGGCTCTGTTTTGGCGGCCGGATTGGTGATATCGTTGGCGCCGATGACATAAGCCACATCTGCTGTTTCAAAATCCGGATTGATATCATCCAAGCCAAAAACTTTGTCATAATCGACCTTTGCTTCGGCAAGCAAAACATTCATATGCCCCGGCATACGACCGGCAACCGGATGAATGGCAAATTTAACAACCGTATGATATTTGTCCTCTAAAAGAGAAGCCATATTTTTTAAGGCATATTGTGCGCCGGCGGAGGCCATACCATACCCCGGAACAATAATCACCTTACCGGCATTTTGCATCAAAAAAGCGGCATCTTCAACGCTTGCCGTGTGAGCTGTTTTTTGCAAATCAGCAACCGAAGAACTTTCCGTTTGCTTTGAAAACAAAACAGATATCAAATTCTTATTCATGGCTTTGGTCATGCCAATAGCCAATATCGTACCGCTTGCTCCGACAAGAGCCCCTGTAATGATCAAAGCCACATTTGAAAATGAAAAACCGATACCGACTGCCGCAAACCCTGAACACGCATTTAAAATCGAAATCATAATCGGCATATCAGCCCCGCCGACAGGCAGACTCAATGCTATACCAAATAACAGTGCCATAAGACTTAAAAGATAAACGGCCCCCATCGCATCACTCGTTGCAAATTGGATCCAGAAAAAAGCTAAAGCAAGTAACAAAGCCGCACTTATCAAATTGGCAAACGGCAGTCTTTTAAAAGGGTACCAACCGGCAAGTTTTAAAAAGGCAATGATTGAGCCTGAAAAAGCAACTCCACCGATGACAATACCGAGTGTTGCGTCCAAAGCATAAGCTTGCTGTCTTAAAACTTGTGCAAAACCAACCAAAAGCGAAGAGAGCCCGCCAGCTCCGTTCAATAATGCAATCATCTGGGGTAAAGCTGTCATTTTGATTTGGAAAGCGCCAGAAACACCTAAGACAGCTGCTAAAATAAGCGCTGTTAATATACCTAAGTCATTGCGCGAGGGCAAAACGAGCAATGTCACCAACACGGCCAAAGTCATACCAAGCATGCCCAAATAATTGCCTTTTCTGGCACTTTGAGGCGATGCAAGTCCCCTGATGGCTAAAATAAACAAAATGGCAGCAAGCAAATAAATAAGGTAAAGATTTTGAAAAGATATCATCTGTTTTTCCTTTTCTTAAACAATTTCAGCATGCGCTCAGATACGGCAAAACCACCAAAGATATTAAGGCCAGCAAAAAATACACCAAACAAGCTGATTATTTCTTCGGCATTAAATTCTTCAGCCAGTGCCGCTGCCGTCAAGGCGCCGATAACAACAATACCTGAAATGGCATTTGAAACACTCATCAAAGGCGAATGCAAAGCAGGCGTTACTCCCTGCACCACAAAATAGCCGATAAAACACGAGAGCAAAAAAATCGTTATTAAAAAAAGTAAACTCATTTCATCACCTTTATTAAAAAGCCATCAGAACATGTCACAACAGCGCGCAAAATCTCATCACCAAAATCAAGCGATCGCATATAATCAAACGCTTTTAAGAAAGCATAAACATTGTTTGAAAAAAGCGTGCTTGCTGAGGAAGAGAGTTTCCGCTCAAAAAATTTATCTGAAACAAATGTGATATCGGATCTGTTAAAACCTTGTTCGATATTACCGGCTGCCATATCAATCACCACGGCATTCGGGCGCATTTTTTCAATCTGTTCTTTTTTAACAAGAAGCGGCGGTTTTTTACCTTTCGAAAAAGCAGATGTGATTAAAATATCCGCCGTCTCGATTTCTGCTGTTACATCGCTTAAAAATTTGCCGCCGACCGATTCGATTTCAGCTTTACTTTCGGGCCGGATATCGGTTGCTACAACATTGGCTCCCATTCTTTTCAAGACTGAAATAACTTGCAAGCCGGCCACTCCTGCCCCGATGACAACAGCTTTGGCAGCAAAAAGTGTGCCGGCCGATGTCATTAAAAGCGGTGTTGTCTTTTTTAAAAAACTCAAGGCATCTGTTGCGGCTTTATAACCCGCGATAAGAGATTGCGACGATAAAATATCCATCGTTTGTGCGCGCGATATGCGGGGCATTTTGCCTAAATCAACCACCCCGATATCTGTTGAAACCAAATCCTGCATATCGGCCTTATCATCAAATCCGCTCAAATCACAAACGAGCCATTGACCGGATGAAAAAAAGTGCAAATCCGATTTTTTGGGCGGAACAACAGATAAAATAATATCTGCTTTCAAAACTTCCGCACGCTCAGTCAGATAAGCCCCGGCTTTTTGATAAGCCTCATCAGAAAAGAAGGATTGCCGGCCTAAACCTTTTTCAGATAAAACAAAAGCACCGTCACCAACCATTTTTTTTATCGTTTCGGGGGTCGCTGCAACACGTGTTTCGCCTCTCAAACAATTGTTTACAATTCCGATTTTCATTCGTTGTTCCGTTTAAAAGATTTTTTATCAATAATATTTTAATATAATCATGTTTTTTATTAAATAAACAAGGGGACACATGAAAGTATTCACGGATTTATTTTTCAGTTTTTTGAAAGTCGGCTTATTTACATTCGGCGGCGGCTATGCGATGCTGCCTATTTTGAAAGACGAAGTGGTCATCAAAAGAAAGTGGATTACAGAAGACGAGTTACTAAACTATTTTTCAATCGGCCAATGTACGCCCGGTATTATTGCCATCAATGTCGCAACATTTTGCGGTTATAAATTAAAAAAAACAATAGGCGCTGTTATAGCAACATTAGCCATTATTTTACCATCACTCGTGATTATCATGTTGGCGGCTTCTGTCTTAAAAGAGGTGATGCATCATCCGGTGGCTTTGCATATTTTAGGTGGTGTGCGCATCGGTGTGACGGCACTTTTGCTTAAAGTTGTCGCAGAGATGGGTTACAGAATATATAAAGATAGTCAGTGTAAAATTTTAACTTCGATTATTTTTATTTTAGCTGCATTCAGCCTTTTATTTTGGCACGTTTCGGCACTTATCATCGTCTTATACGCCTTGGCTTTCGGCATAGCCGATTTATTCAAAGGAAGGCTTGTTAAATGATATATCTTACGCTCTTTTATTCTTTTTTTCTGATTGGTTTATTTGCCATTGGCGGCGGTGCGGCAACTATTCCTTTTTTGTTTGATTTAATCCGAAAATATCATTGGTTTACCGCTTCTGATTTAACAAATATGATTGCCGTATCCGAGGCGACTCCGGGGCCGCTCGGCGTCAATATGGCAACTTTTGCCGGCTTTGAAACGGCAGGCATTTTAGGCGGCATTACGGCCACGTTCGGACTTGTTCTGCCATCAGTGATTATTGTGGTTACAATTTGCAAATTTATAAACAAATTTGCATGCGATGAAGCTTTACATCGGTTGTTAAAACCCGTTCAGCCGGCGGTGGTTGCACTTATCTTAAATGCGGCTTTTAAAATCGCGACAATAGGGATAAAAGACCTGTTAACTTTCGGTGTTTTCTGTTTTATTTTGCTTTTTATGCGCTATTATAAAGCCGGTTCAATTTTTTACATTGTACTTTCAGGTGTTATCGGATTTGCTTTAAAACTTTAGGAGAATTTTCATGACGGCAGAGCAAAACATAATTTATGACGTTGTCGGTATAGGCAACGCGCTTGTCGATGTTTTGGCAAAGGTGAGCGATAAATTTTTAACCGAACGCGGTTTAACAAAGGGATCTATGACCTTGGTTGATGCTAAAACCGCTGGTCTAATTTACAATGATATGATTGCCGAACGTGAGGTTTCGGGTGGCTCCGTGGCTAATACAATGGCCGGTTTGGCAGCACTCGGTAATGATTGTGCTTTTATCGGCAAAGTTTACGATGATGAACTCGGTCAAAAATTCAAACGAGACATCGGCCGAATCGGCATTGATTTTGAAACTGAGCCGCTTTTAAAGGGGCCGGCCACCGGCAGAAGCATTGTTTTGGTCACCCCCGATGCCGAACGCTCGATGTTTACATACCTCGGCGCAGCCAAATTGCTCTGTGCGGCTGATATTGATGAAAATGTTATTGCCATGGCAAAATATGTTTTTCTTGAAAGTTATTTATGGGACTTTGAAGATTCGAAAGAAGCGCTTTTCAAGGCTGCCAAACTGGCTCAAAAACATGGCCGAAAAGTTGCTTTGACACTTTGCGATGTCAATTATGTCGTAGCTCATCGCAATGAGATGCGTCCTTTTATTGAAGAATATGTCGATTTGTTGTTTGCCAACGAAAACGAAATTAAGGCCTTGTTTGATACACAAGATTTGGATGTCGCGCTTGATAAAATCAAATCTATGATTGAAATTGCGGCTATTACCCGACGCAACAAAGGATCTGTTGTTGTAAGCGGCAAAATCAAAACATTTGTTGAAGCCGAAAAGGTTGAAGATGTTGTTGATTCGTCGGGTGCCGGTGATTTGTATGCTGCCGGATTTTTACATGCGCTTTTAGAAGATAAGCCGCTTGGTATCTGTGCGCTTATCGGCGGCATTGTTGCTTCTGAAGTGATTACGCATTATGGCGCTCGACCCGAAACATCACTTAAAAGCCTGATTCGCAAAAAATTGATGCAATATATGCAAAACTCTTGAATATTATATTTTGCGGCATTTACTCTGAAGCCATATACGTTCGGCTTTATTTAAAAACGGGCTTAGCTTTTCAAAGACCGTTTGATGATAAGTATTCAGCCAATTTTTTTCAGCTTCGGTCAACATTTCAGGCCTAATTAAATTCAAATCAATCGGGCAAAGCGTTAATGGCTCAAAACAGAGATTTTCTTTATCAAAATGCTTAACATAAACCAGATTTTCGATTCGGATTCCGTAAGCGTTCTCTTGATAATACCCCGGCTCAATTGATGTCACAAAGCCTGATAAAACAGGCATCTTGTTTTTAACTGAAATTGCAAACGGGGCTTCATGCACATTTGAAAAATGTCCGACGCTGTGACCCGTGCCATGGGCATAATCTTTTCCTTTTGAAAGCAAAACATCGCGGCAGATCTGATCAAGTTCAAAGGCCTCTGTTCCTTGTTTAAAAACAGAACCGGCAAGAGCGATGTGCGCCTTTAAAACCTCAGTAAATGCTTCTTTGATTTTGTTTGAAACACGGCCAAAGGCAATGGTGCGTGTCACATCGGTTGTGCCATCCAAATACTGAGCCCCACTATCCAAAAGCAATAAACCGTCTTGAGCAAGCTTTTTGTTTGTTTTAGATGTTGGCTCATAATGCACAATTGCCGCATTTTTACCAACAGCTGCAATGGTTGCAAAACTTTCAGAAAAATAGTATTTTCCTTTTTGCCTAAAATCATGCAACTTTTGGACAATATCAAGCTCTGAAGTACCTTGATAATTTTTTTCTAAATCATATAAAAATTTTGCAAGAGCCACACCATCTTTAAGATGGGCTTTGATAAACCCCTCAAGTTCAACCTTATTCTTTTGCAATTTACGTTTTACGATTTCTTCAAAATGCACATCTTTGAGCTCGGGACATATTTCGAGCATCGCAAGCGGCGTCTTTGAAAAATCAGCCATCACGTTTTGGTATTTTTTAATATCTGAAGCCAGTTTTTTTAGTTTATCAAAGGTATAAATTTTGAGCTTACCTGTTTTATCCAAAAGGCCGAATGCGCGCAAGACAGGCGTAAATGGCAGATCCCGTGCCCGAAGGTTTGAAAGCCAAGATACCTCCTCAGGACTGCATATCAGCAAAGCCTCCATACCCAAAGGAAAAGCGCGCACGATATCAGCGCATTTTTCTTTTTGGGAAAGCCCTGCAAAACGGACGCTGTGCTTAAAAATTTCTGGCATTGAGCCAAGCGTGCTCATCGGTGCATTTTTATCTGTTTTTAAGGTAATACCTTGCTTTTTGAAATAAGTTGCAAGTGATACAGATACGGCAAACGGATTGATCACAAGTTCTTTTAAGCCGCATTGTTTCAAGACGCAAACGGCATCTTCGAAAAAGTTTTGAGAATCAACAACCGTCACCCCCGCCTTTACCTCGATTCGTGCCTGAATTTTGTAGCGCCCGTCAACAAACAAAAATGCCTTTTGTTTTAAAATCAACATCAAACCGGCTGAGCCCGAAAAACCGGAGAGTTCAAAAATTTTATTTTCCGTATCCAAAACATCTTCGCCTAAATACATGTTATTACGGCAAACAAGAAGAGCTTCTGAAGGCAAAAGTTTTTTTTGGACATCAGAAATACTTTCCGTCTTTTGCAAAAGCGCTGCACACCATTCATCTTTTTGATAGAGTTTTAAGAGCTTAAAGTCTGCTTTTCGATAAGCTTTAATGACAGTAGACACCTGGCTTGAAAGAAAGCCAGAAAGAATAACAATGCCTTGAGATTTGATGTTTTTTTGAATGTCTTTGGCCATCGAAATCAATGGATTGGCAAGGATATTGGCAAACACCAAATCAAAAGGTGCTTTTTGACGGACAATCTTGGCTTTAAGACCATTGCTTGAAGCCACATCAATAAATTTTGAAACATCATTGTCAAAAACATTTTGCGCTGCGACATTAACAGACGTATCATCAATATCTACCGCTAAAATATACGGCTTCGCTTTCTCCCATTTTTTTGCGCCGGTAATAGCCAAAATACCTGAACCGGTACCGATATCTAAAATGCTTTCAGGTAAAAATTCTGTTTTTGCAATATCTGTCAGTGCGTTTAGGCAAAGGTGAGTTGTTTGATGCGTCGAACCAAAGGCCGTCGCGGCATAAACTTTGATTTTTATTTTTTTACTTTGAGGGGCATTTTTCGCGTATGTATCATAAATGCAAAAATCACCAACCTCAATCGGCGCAAAACGTATCGGGTTTTCAAGAAGCCAGTTTTTATCTTGAATTTCTTCAATTTTATAGGCCGGCAAAACGACGGATTTTGCTTTTGCTTGGCATTCAAACACTTCTTTATTGAAGTGCAAATCGGTATATCCGACATATTCTTCTTTGCCGTCATCGTTGTAATTGAGAGCCGAGACTTCAAAATACGAATCGAGAAACTCCATCAATTTTTCGGATATTTTTTCCTGTGCCTGAAAAGTCACAACGGTGATTTTTAAAATATTATCTTTCATTTTTCTTTACTTTGTTATCTTTTTATTTACCAAATGACATTATAATCACTTTTTAGAATATGTTTAAACATTTTTTTTAAGAGAATATACAAATGAAAAAATTGGCCTTACTTTTATCTCTTGCTGTTTTGGCTTCGTGTACTTACCGAAACAATAACATTAATTTTATGCCCTTTCGAAATAAAGTCTTCACCTTTTGGCAGACTGAGAAGATTTTTTATTATGACAACGCTTTAAATGGGGAATTTCTCTCCGAAAGTCAGGTTGTAACCGAAAATAAACTCGAAAAAGGACAGGTGTTGATTACGCATGCCGGCGATACGATGGCTCAAGTTAAGAGTTATCGCACAGATTATTACAGTACAGAGACTGTTAAACCGACGCACAATGGTGAACTTGAATCAGCTTATTCTCCGGTTATCATCAAGAAGAATTATAAATATGAGGCCTTTGGCGAAGTTACCTACGGTGGTGTTACGTATCTTCTTGTTCGTAAAGAAAAAGATAAAGATGTCATTTTGGTTAATCAGGAAGGTGAAATATATAACCATATCGGTCGTATTTTAGATGGAAGATTGATTGTTTTGGATGCGGAGTTTTATCCTTATCCAAAGGATTTGAAAATGCTTCCGGTCGTTGATACACGTGTCGAAAAATCCGAAAACGCCGAAGGCTATGTTTTGACCTATGATGGCCTTGATAAAGGCGGCGATGAGATGGTATTTACCTATCATGAATTTGGCAAAGATCCGGAAGAGATCAGATTTTCAATTTGTGATGAGTTTATCGAAATTCATGGGTTGCATATTGATATTTTCGATGCCAGTGAAGATAAAATCGAATATATGATTAAGTAATTCCTTTTGTTGTTCCTGAAGAAAGCCCGAATTTTCGGGCTTTCTTTTTGTAAAAAGGTTCTTCTTGAAAAATTTTTATAAAAAATGCTTGACAAGCTCGTCTTTAAATCGTATATAGCCCTTACTTTTTTATCGCAGGGTAGAGCAGCCCGGTAGCTCGTCAGGCTCATAACCTGAAGGTCGTTGGTTCAAATCCTTCCCCTGCAACCAATAAAAAGACACCCCTTAGCGGGTGTTTTTTTTATTGGTTATAGAATAAAATTTATTTGAACCAACGAAGAAGTTGGTTCGTGCAAGCGAAAGGCGGACGTAAGTATGCCGGTCGGCCTTGGCCGATGAGCGCAGCCCGGCGAGCATTGCTTGCAATGTTGAGCTGCAATCCTTCCCCTGCAACCAATAAAATCAAGGGTTTCTTCAAATTCTGAAACCCTTAAATTTTTACCGGTGCCTCACTGGTGCCGCATTTTTGAAGTATGATTAAAAGCTAAATATCTGAAAGATTAAAACAAAAAAGACCTCTTTTGAGGTCTTTTTTGTTTTAACATTAAAGAAGCAAGAAATTAAAAAAAACAGGCGCCGAATTTTCCCACATAACGGAGCTGGGCGGCTCGGTTGCCACCGTAGAAGTCGCTTGACAGACCTGTTTTGTTGTTATCAAATCCGACAATCCAGCCGCATCCAGGCATGTGGGTATTGTCCGCAAGATAATAACCTTTTAAAATCGGCTCATCGAGAGCTTGTAAGCACTGATTCAGCTTGTCTTTGATGGTGTAAACACGCTCAAAGAAGCTAACGCTCGGCAAATGCTTGGAGTTTGCGTTTGCATGCGTGACGCCGTGGTACTGCGTGAGTTCAATATATTCCGGCTCATCCTTAAACGGAAAAATAGCGATTGGCTCGCCCAAATTTCTGTGTGAGAATGGAACACGAACCGTTTTGCCGTTGACCTTGCAAAGTAAGTCAAACGCATCATCTTCGTTGGGTTTGGGCGTGTTAGAAGCCAAAGAGGAGGCATGTTGCTCGGCATAGGTCCTCAGATCTTCTATGGTCAAACCAAACCGGCGCATAACACAATCAATACGCGCTAAAATTCTTGTTTTTTTCGTTTGCATAGATAATAATATTTTTAAATGAATGACATTTTTGATACAATAATAAACTTTATGAAATGTGTTATAAATCAAAAATTAATTCAAGTCAAACAATATTTTCGCGTCTCTCAAAGACAAGCGTCGGATAAATCCGGTGGTTGTTTTGTTAAGAAAAGGATTATTCTTCAGATTTAAATCTTGGTTTCAAATTGTTGGATGCTTGCGTGTTGGTATCCAGTTCGCGTTCACTTATGTGACCACCGTCTATGCTGATGTTAAAATGTTGCGATAAATCATAAATGAGTTTTAAGGTTGGCAGGGCGAGACTTCTTTCTAAATTTGATATTGTCCGCCACGAAACGCCCGTTATTTCTGCTAAATCTTCTTGCGTCATCTTTTTTGTTTTACGCAGGGCCTTTACTTTGAGACCTATTTGAAGCGGATGAATGGTCATTTTTTATTCTTTTTTGATTTGCTCGTTTTCACAAATTTGTTGCAGCCGCCATATTCCAACATATATTGATTGACATTGATATTTCCCAAATAGACTTCTGCCAAAAGGCGACCGAAACCATCTCTTTGGTTCCATTTGAGATGCACGGTCGGATGCTCTCCAAACAATTCTTCTAATTTATGTTTCGATTGTTTTCCTTTTTGAAGTATTTCATTAAAGGACAAATGGTAAAGTTCGTGCTGAATGCGTGCTCTTTTACGTTTTTTAACCTCAAAACAATCAACATCAAGAAGCCTGACTTTTGTATCTTCTTCATGATAAATGATGCTGAAAGTGTCGCCGTCTTGGATGTCTGTTACAACAGCCGTTGTTTCATATGCAAAAACGGATTGTGTAGAGAGTATCAAAAATGAAAGAAAACTCACAAATATAAATTTATAAAACACAGACATACACCAATCAGCCCAAGCAAAACGCATCAAAGGCGGTGGATGTCGTTAACTACGTCAGTATGAGAGTAGCCCACATTATTCGAGCAAGGCCTTATTTTTGTGGCATCCACCATATTGGTGTATGCCCATAGATTCAAATACTTTCAATACTATGAAAGTGCTAAACCCATACTGACGAAGGTTAACGTACCCCTGCTTAAGATCGGGCAATCTAAAGCAAGTTACATGATATACGCATAATCTTAAAAATCAATGAAGAATTTTAAGAGTGTTTTGCTTTGCAGGAAATAATAAAAAATCACATCCCTGTTTTGATGATGCCTTTGCCGAATTTAGCTTCAAGTTCATCCACCAAGTGCGAGAGTTTGTCGTCGTGGGGCTTGATTTCTTCAAAAAGCGATTGTTGCATTTGGCCGTAGGATAGATATTTGAGCGTCACGCCGGTTGATCGGTAGATAAAATTAGGCCGATAAAGCGATTTTAAGAGCCGTGAAGCGGCCATTCGCACTTCTTGGTCACCGTTGGTCGGGTTTGGCAGCTTCGCCTCTATGGCGTAATATTTGAAGTCCTTCGTCCGCAGCATCACTTCCACGCCCCCACAAAAGCCGTTCCACCTCCGCAACTTTTGGCACGCTTCATGAACGTGACCATTAAGTTCGTGCTCCAAATATTCCAAATTTTGCGTAAAGTCTTCAAAACTTCGGGTAACTTGTATGCTTTGCGGCGCGGTCGGTTCGCTGCTGATCAAAGATGTCGCAATGCCGGTCTTAAAGAATAAAGATAAAAATATTTGACAAAATACTAAAGTTGTGTTATTATTTTTCTAAAGTTATCGAAATGACCGGAGAGTAATAATGGCTGATACCATAAAACTTCCCAGTGAATGTGGCCACGAAGTATATTTCAATGATGAGAAGACAAAGTCTTTTATCAAGGAAGAGCTTGGCATTGACCTGAAAGAAACACTTCAAACGGATGAAGATTATCTTCGTGCGGTTTTTTATGTTAAGTGTGCCGGTCTACAGCGAGATTTGAAAGAAAATCCTTCGGCAGATAATGAAAAATGTGCTTTTTATCTTTCCTCAAAAGAAAACATAGACACTTTGTTTGATTGCATGTATCAAGATATGCGCACTTTTGAAGAAAGTGCTCTGTCTCCTTCATTTGACGACAGTAAGCTTCAATTATATATGACACCTCTTCAGATTGTCGGAAACGACAGATTATATGAAGCATGGTCAGATGACCGTGTCAAAGATAATGAAAGCGTGTCTCGAACATTGAATAAACAAGATTTAGAGGAATATTTTAAGCCTCTTGAAGTGTTGCACCCGGAGATATATACCGCTCTCGAAGAAAAAAGATTGTCTGCTAAACAAGAAGAAAATGCTCAATTACAGAAAAAAACAGCAGAGCAAAAATTAATGGATATGGTTGTGAGTGCCCCCTTAAAGAAAGCATGGGATAAAGTGCAAAAAAGAGCTGAGAAACAGAATGGTAAGAATATTTTACCTTCAGAGCAAAATCATCAGACTATTCCGTCTGCAACTTTATTGGTGAAGAATTATAACAATCAGTTCAAAAGATAAAATCTTTATAACGCACGCGAGGTTCTTTTTTGTTCATATGTACGGCATTTGCCGGATTTCTGCCCTCAAAGCGTTCCTCTTTGATAGCATAGTTATAAACGGTTCTGAGTAGGGCAATACAGTGGTTTCCGGTATAATTGCCGGAGGTTTCGGATATTTTACGATGTAAAGCCTTAAAATTGTTTTTAGGGCTAAATAATTTCACGACAGATATTAAGTTCGGCAAAAGGGCATAAAGCCCCAAGTAACCAAGATTTTTGATGTTGGATGCGCAATATTGTGTAAATTTATCTACTAACCGTTAGCCAAGTATAAAGTGCTTATTTCCTTTTTACCGTTCCCTCGATCAAAACGGGCCCATCAACAGGTTTTAAAAGGCTTGTCGGCGCAACTGTTTCTGGCGCGATGGTCTTTGTCCCTTTAATTTGGACCACGCCGCTTGCTGGCATTTTGGAGGCATAATCATCTTTTGATTCTATAAGAAGCGGTATCTGCGGCTCACTTTCTTTTGAGGGCTCTATTACGGTTGAAGACGATTCTGTTTGAGAAGTTTGTTCTATATCTTCATTCTTAGTCTGCACAAGAGTTGACTGAGTGTCCACTTCTTCTGATGTGATTTGAGGTTCTTCGCTCTGAATTTCTTCGGATGTATCTTTGGGCTTTTCTATAACTTCTTCTTGAATAAGTTCTTCGGTTGTT
>Ga0310690_10007418_pt1 | contig 14128 bp, 6 predicted proteins | sample AusTroGonzalo_MG_2_FD_207661 | JGI IMG/M metagenome (GOLD analysis project Ga0310690, IMG submission 207661) | Bovine rumen microbial communities from tropical cattle in Woodstock, Queensland, Australia - Gonzalo_04 (v2) (version 2) | ecosystem: Host-associated > Mammals > Digestive system >...
CCCAGTTGTCAATGAAAACTTCGGCTGAAAGCTATGAGGTGGGCGAGAAGATGGTGTTGACCTTCCCCGCCAACGACAAGGCTAAGGCTTTGGTGACTGTGGAAGCCAACGACCGCGTGCTGCAGACTATGCTGGTGGAGAACCTCGGCGAAGAGGGTAAGGTGGAAATCACGACCACCGAGGAGATGATCCCCAATATCTACGTCTACGTGGCCCTTATCCAGCCGCATGATGCCACCAACGATCTGCCCATCCGCCTTTATGGTGTGGTGCCGGTGAAGGTGGAAAACAAGAAGCTGCAGCTGCAGCCCAACCTCCAGATTCCCGAGACAGCCAACACGAAGAAGAAGATTGATGTGAAAGTGAGTGAGGCCGCAGGACAGGCGATGACCTATACTCTGGCTGTTGTTGACGAAGGCATCCTTGGCCTGACCAACTTCAAGACCCCGAACCCCTACAGCTACTTCAACAGCAAACAAGCCCTGAGTGTGCGCACCTGGGACAACTACGCCAACATCGTTGATGCCTTCAGCGGTGAGCTTGGCTCGGTCTACGCCATCGGTGGTGACGGTGTCCTCAATCAAGAGGTTACCTTAGACAAACGCTTCAAGGCATACGCGGTCACCTTGGGACCTTTCGAGCTGAAGGCTGGCGATGCCAACACTCATAGCTTCGAGGTGCCCCAATGCTCAGGCGCTCTCCGCTTCATGGTGGTGGCCAAGGGCAAGGGCAAAGCCTTCGGTTCCGCCGACAAGCGCATGACTGTCGTCGACCCGATCAACCTCTACGCCTCGGCTCCGCGTGTGGTGGCCCCCGGCGATGAGCTCAACCTCAAGGTGCAGGTGCAGGCTCCCACAATGAAGAACAAGACCCTGACGGTGAAGTTCAACAACAAGAACCTCAACCCCGTGGGCGAGCTGCCCACCTCCGTCAAGATTGACGGCAATGGTGAGGGTATCGTGACGGTGAAGACCACCATCCCCAAGACCCTGGGCAACGCTGAACTGAACGTCGCTGTGACGGGTGACGGTTATACTGCCGAGTCGTCGACGCAGATGCCGATCCGTATGCCTTATGCCGAACGTCGCAATACCATCACAAAGGAGATTGAAGCCGGACAAACCGTCAGCGTGCCCTTCACCCTAGAAGGCATGGACGGCACCCAGCAGGGCAACATCACCGTGTCGTCGCTGCTGCCTGTAGACCTCTTCGGCCGCATCGACTACCTGATGGACTATCCTCACGGCTGTCTTGAGCAAACGACCTCTAAGGCTTTCCCGCAGCTCTATCTGAACTACTTCGTCCAACTCGACGACAAAGCCAAGGAGGAGATGAAGTTCAACATCGAGTCGGCCATCACCAACCTGAAGTCATACCAGAAGTCGGACAACTCGATGACCAACTGGGTAGGTGGACGCTACACCGATCCTTGGACCGAAATCTACGCCCTTCACTTCCTCGTGGAGGCTAACAAACAAGGCTACAACGTGCCACAGTACTTCCTCGACGCTCTGTTGGGCTATCAGGCCGATCGCGCCAAGCAATGGAAGAACAACCCCGACTACAAGCAGGGTGAGACTATCCAAGCTTACCGTCTCTTCGTGCTGGCCCTCGCCGACAAAGCCGAGATGGGCGCCTTGAACCGCTTCAAGGAGATAGAGATGCACTACGACCTCACCAAGGCCCTCGCCGCCGCCGCCTTCGCCCTCACGGGCAAGACCAGCATCGCACAAGGCCTGCTACCCAACACCAACGGCGAACAGATGATGTCCGACTACTACACCTCCTTCGGCTCCAAGACCCGCGACCTGGCCTTCCTGACCTACGTCCAGATGCTCTGCGACGTCGACCAGCAAACCGTGCAGAACAACGTCAACAACGTCTGCCGTATGATGAGCTCCAACCGCTGGATGGACACCCAGACGACCGCCTTCACGCTCTTCGTCCTGGGCAAGTACGCCGAGAAGATGAATGTGGCCAACACCAACCTCTCAGCCACCGTCAAGGTGAACGGCGAGGAACGCACACTCAACACCAACATGGCCTCGGTGGGCTTCGGCTACACGCCTAAACTCGGCGCCAACAGCATCGAGATCAAGAACAACACCGACCAGAAGATGGTGGCCAACCTCTTCACCAAGACCTCGGTGGCCGAATACGACATGAACGAAAGCGGCAATCTGATCAAGATGACAGTGAGCTACACCGACAAGAGCGGTGCTCCCATCAACCTGTCGGCCCTCAATGCCGGTACCGATGTGAAGGTGCAGATCACGGTGCAGAACCCGAGCGAGTGGCAGGTTACTGAACTGGCCCTGTCGTACTACCTGCCTTCGGGCTGGGAGTTGGTCAACGACCGCTTGATGGGCGAAATGACTGGCAACGAAGGTGCCAAGCATATCGACCTGCGTGACGACCGCGCCTACTTCTACTTCGACCTGATGCCTGGCGCGAAGAAGACCTTCAACCTGAAGGCCAATGCTACCTACGAAGGTAATTACATGATTCCCGCCGTCCGCTGCGAGGATATGTACAATGCCGAGATTTATTATCAGGTTCCCGCACGCAGTTGCGTGGTGAAGTAAAAAGCAAACGCCTTCAATGATGAAATGGCTCGCAAGACATAAGGTAGCGAAAATCGCGATACTGGCTCTTGCGAGCCTTTTCATTGCCTTTTTGTGCATTCCCGTACCGAAATTCGACAAGCCATATTCTACCGTCCTGACGGCAAAGAACGGCGAGTTGCTTGGCGCCAAGATTGCCGACGACGGGCAGTGGCGCTTTCCGGCTACGAACCACTACTCACCGAAGTACGTCGCTTGTCTCCTGGAATACGAGGATCGCTGGTTTTTCTTCCATCCGGGTTTCAACCCTGTGGCCTTTATCAACTCCTTCATTGATAACATCAAGGCAGGGGAGGTGGTCAGAGGCGGCAGTACCCTATCGATGCAGGTGGTGAGGATGTCGCGTGACAACCCGCCCCGTACCTATGCCGAGAAACTCTGGGAGGTCATCCTGGCGATGCGACTTGAACTGCACTACTCCAAACGTTCCATCCTCGACATGTATGCTGCCAACGCCCCCTTTGGAGGCAACGTGGTAGGCATCGACGCGGCCGCTTGGCGTTATTTCCACACTACGCCCGACGAACTATCATGGGGCGAGGCAGCCACCCTTGCAGTATTACCCAACTCGCCTGCACTGATTCATCCAGGTCGTTCGCGCGACCGTCTGGAGCAGAAACGCAACGAGCTGTTGAAAAGGATGCCAAATGCTAAGGCATACATTCCCAGACGCTATAATGTTCCCCGCCTCTCTGAGGAGGATGCTGAGTTGGCCATGATGGAGAACATTCCCGACAAGCCTTTCGAAATGCCCATGCTGGCATATCATTACCTTTGTGACCAGGACAAACGGCATCACGGACAACATATCGCATCGACCATAGACTACAACCTGCAACGGCAAGTTTTGGACCTCATGCACCGTCACCACGAGACTAACGTGATGAACAACATCGACAACGCTGCTGTGTATGTGGTGGACTATCTGAACAATGAGATTGTAGCCTACGTGGGCAACAACAGCGAAGCATCCGATGCGGCGATGGTGGATATGGTGAAGGCGCAACGCTCTACAGGCAGTATACTGAAACCCTTCCTCTTTGCCGCTATGCTGGACGAAGGAACACTGTTGCCTGAGATGATTTTGCCCGATGTGCCGATGAGCCTGGCTGGTTTTACGCCGAAGAACTACAGTGGTGAATACTGGGGCGCAGTGCCTGCCGACAAGGCGCTGCAAAACTCGTTGAACGCCCCCTTCGTGCATCTGTTGCGCGAGTATGGTCAACAACGCTTTCACGGCCTGTTGAAGCAACTGCCGCTGAAGGGCATTGTCTTTGACGCCGAGCATTACGGATTGTCGCTCATTGTGGGCGGCGGCGAGGCTTCGCTATACGATATTACCAACGCTTACGCTAAGATGGGGCGTAAGTTGGCGGCACACGTCAATGAAAGCTATGACGCGAAGGTGGATGAAAAAGAATCCCCGTTTTCAGCAGAAGCCATCGCCGAAACTTTCAACGTGATGAAAGGCTTGACCCGACCCTCAAGCCAGATAGGGTGGGGAGGGTTCTCCTCTTCGGCACAAGTGGCCTGGAAGACGGGCACCAGTTTCGGCTTTAAAGATGCTTGGGCGGTGGGACTCACCGACCGCTATGTGATTGGCGTTTGGGCTGGCAACTCCGACGGCGAGGGCCGTCCAGGACTGACTGGTGTGGGAGTGGCGGCCCCCATCCTCTTTGATGTTGTGGGTAAACTCAACGACAGCTATCGTTATCCTGCCAACACTTCAGAAAGTATCGAGATTGAGGTCTGTGCTGAGTCGGGTTATCCTAAGTCAGAGTATTGCCCGCATACTAAGAAGATTCGTGTGACCAACGTGGAGAACCAGACGGGTGTGTGCCCCTATCATAAAAAGGTGTTTCTCGACGAGACGCGTCAGTTCCAGGTGCGCCCCGACTGCTATCCTGTCGACCAAAAGAATTATGAGGTGTATTTTGTGCTGCCTCCTGTGATGGAGTGGTTCTATAAGAAGCATTCACCTTTGTTCCGTCCTATGCCGGCTTTCTATCCTGGCTGCGGCACCGCCCATCCCGATGAGGTGATGGCTTTCGTCTATCCCAAGAGCGACGCCAAGGTGAGTATCCCTATCGGCATCCGAGGTGACCGACAACAGGTTATCTTTGAGATTGCCCACCGCAACCCACAAAAGACCATCTATTGGAATCTCAACGACGAGTTTCTCGGAGCCACGCGCCTTAACCACCAGATGCCTATCGATGTGGAGAAAGGCACCTACCGCCTCCGCTGTGTGGATGAAGACGGTGTGGAATTGAACAGGAAGATAGTGGTGCAGTAGGAATATTTTCTCTCCTGCGGTGGGGTAGGGGAGGGGCTGTGCGATACAGGAGGCCTGATGTGGGAAATCTGAATCCTAAGGTAATGCTACATAACTACTACTGTAATGGTAGTGTAATTCTACTGAAATTCTAGAGAAATTCTAGGGTAATTCTAGTGAAGGCAGTATATAGCTGGAATATAGCTGGCATAGAGCTAGCACAGGCATAGGACAATCCAAGGACGAGCAAAGCCCAACGCGATTCCAAGAAAAGCGTAAAGGAAGCCTTTAAAGAACACAAAGATAGCGGCTTTTTTCGTTGCAAGATTACAATTTTTAATTACTTTTGCGCGGTGATTTCTCCCCAAGGGGAGAAGCGTCGCAATTCTTGACCATGAAAAATAAACGCAATACCCTATGAAAAACATCCTCTACACTAAGTCGAACCTCCTCACCGCCCTGCTGCTCGTGCTGGCAATGGCCTTCGGACAGAACGCCTGGGCCACAACAAAGACTGTGACGTACAGAATTACCGACATCAGTCTAAGCTCCGGCGGTTCGGGCTATAACATTGTCTTTACCCGCTCGGGCGATGCCCCCTTCGACACATCGGCGCCAACCACCTACACGGTTTATGTTCCCAATAGCTATATAGGGCAGACCCAAGGCGGTAGTGGCAGCATCTCGGTTGATTTTGCCGACGGCTTCCGATTCAACATGTCGTGGGGCGCAGGCAGCGACATCAAATTTATTGAGAAATGCATCTATCCCAATGCCGAGAATAAGTACATCACCTACGCCGTCTCACACAACAACACCTACTATCCCCTATCCCCCGACAATACTTATTACTACGTCACCCACGTCATGATGACGGGAACGAATAGCGGTTATCAACAAGGCTTGTTGCAGCCCTACCCACATTACAACGAACCCATCGACTACGACTATAATAACGTGTGGAACTTCTACCAAAGCTACATGTCGCGTTATGCCTTCGGCCAGCTTACCGTCACCTATACCGACGTGCCTGCCCTCAGCATCTTCGAGTCCGCCGGAGAGAACACTTATAACATCAAGAGCAAGGACGACTTGCGCCACCTGGCCAACTACGTGAACAACGGCCACAACGACTGCAACGGCCTCACCTTCCTCCAGACGCAGGCCATCGCGTGCGACGCCACATATGTCCCCATCGGATTCAGGTTTAGCAGCAGCAACAGATCTTATTTCAAGGGAACCTACGACGGACAGGGCCACACGGTGAGCGGTATCACCGTCAGTCGCACGGGCGGCAGCGAGGCAGATGGTTGCATCGGTCTCTTCGGCTATGTCGAATATGGCGGCACCGTGCAGAATGTCGTCCTCGCCAGCAGTACTTTCACGGGTTATGACAAGATTGGCGGCATCGTGGGTTTAAATTGGAGCGGCACCGTGAAGAACTGCCGTGTGGAGAGCAGCGTCACCATCAAGGCGGGATGCAACAATGCCTGGAACCACGGTGGCATCGTGGGCTATAATGATAGTGGCACTATTGAGGGTTGCGTCAGCGCTGCCAGCATCCTGAACAACGGCAAATCGAGCCACCAGTTCTGCGGTGGCATCACAGGCCGCACCAGCAGGACGATTCGCGACTGCCTCTATACTGGCACCACCATTGAGGCTGCCGATTACAAGGGCGCCATCTGCGGCTATTCTGACGGCGGTGCGACCTACGCCAACAACTATTACACCGCCATCGCCCTCGGTGGCGTGGGTGCGGAAGGCGGCAGCAGCGACCAGGACGGTGCCCGCCGCGCCCGCACCGTGACCCTGGGCGAGAACGTGGCCCTCGCGGGCGACGAGACCACATACGAGATCCAGAACCACAGCAGCCTGACCGCCATCGGCACCAGCGCCCTGCGCTATAACAACACCCTCTACAGCGGTGCCACACAGACGCTGAATCTCCGCTACAGCGGTGAAGCATTGGCAACGGGCTATGCTGCTATTTACAGCGTGAACGAAACACCTATTGCACGTAATACCTTCGAAGTGCCTGCCAGTAATGTCAGCGTTACCGTCGCCGTCGCCGATGTGTGGGGCGTCAGCAATTCACCTGCCGCCAACGGCAGCGCCGAGTACCCTTACCTCATCAGCAGCACTTACGCCCTTGACCTGCTAGCCAAGAATGTGAACGGCACCGACGGCCATACGGCCAACGAGTTCAACGGCAAGCACTTCCTCCAGACCGCCTCCCTCACCTACGACGGCATAGAGAACAATTATACGCCCATAGGAAAAAGCACCTGCTATTTCAGAGGCCAATATGACGGCGACGGCAAAACCATCAGCGGCATCAATATCAGCGGCACCAAAACTAATGTTGGCCTGTTCGGTTATGTCTATTCCCCTGGTGTCGTGGAGAATGTTATCCTGGCCAGCAGCACCATCAAAGGCTCTACGAGCGTTGGCGGCATCGTCGGATGCCTATATGGAGATGAATATAATCCTGACGTCAGCAACTGCCGCGTGGAGAGCGATGTCATCATCGGAACTGTAATTGGCGGCGCCGAAAGTCACGGCGGTATCGTAGGCACTATGCAGAGTGGCATCATCGCCGGCTGCTTCAGTGCCGCCACCGTTACCAACAATGATAAGAGCAACTGCAAGCAATATGGCGGTATCGTTGGAAATATTTCGGGTAACGTGACAATAGTCAAAGACTGCCTCTACGTGGGCAATAGCGTCACCGCTGGTTCTAAAACAGGTGCCATCGTCGGCTACATCGATATCGGCAGCACCCTCACCAACAACTACCACACCAATGCCAATCTCGGCGGCGTGAACGGCAATGACCAGGACGGCGCCCGCCGCGCCCGCACCGTCACCTTGGGCGAGAACGTAGCCCTCGTGGGCAGCGAGACCGCCTACAGTGTCAGCGGCCTCACCGCCATCGGCACGGGCAACTACGCTCTGAGCTATAACGATGGCACCGCCACCACTTTCTACAGTGGTAACGGCCAGACGCTGACGCTTAGCTACACTGGCACAGTGCCCGAAGGCTCCTCTGCGGTCTTCAGCACCACCGGCGGCACCCTCAGCGGCAACATGCTCACGATGCCCAACAGTAATGTCACCGTCAACGGCGGTGCCTATAAGAATGACTATGTCACCCACTGGCAGGCCAGTCCACTCCACGACGGCAGCACTTCGGAGAAAGCCTATATCATCACCACACCTGCAGGCTTGCAGCTGCTCTCCTCCGAGACCAACGGCGGCACTACATTCATCAATACCTTCTTCAAGCTTGGCGGTGACATTGACATGAGCAGCGTAGAAAACTTCACGCCGATTGGTATCAATAGTACGTGTTCCTTCAACGGCACCTTCGATGGCCGAAATCACACCATCAGCCACCTGACTATCAACTATACCAGCAATAATAATGCTAATAATGCTGGCCTCTTTGGTTGCTTGTCTGGCAATATTCCATTTCCCGTTATATGCAACCTCACCCTCGATCGGGCCAACATTTCCGGCAAAAAATATGTCGGTGGCATCGTAGGCTATCTATCTTTTGGCACGGTCAGCAACTGCCACGTCGTCAACTCCACCATCAAAGGAACAGATACAACCCCTCGAGTCGGTGCCATTGTAGGCTATTACAATCTCTCTTCAAACACTTCGTTGAATAGCAGCAACTACCACAGCACCCTTGTTTATGCCAACTCCAATGTCAAAGCCTTTAACATTGGCTGCGGCGATTGGGGTACTAGTAGTCATCAAGGCGGCGACAGCGGCAGTGCCTGCCTCGATGCCACGCAGTACTTCCTCGATGGGAGTCGCACCAACCTCAACGAGCTGATGGCTGCCTACGACGATCCTGCCAACTACACCGCCTACGACGGCCCCACCCCTGATTTGAGCAACCTCACAGCCACCGTCATCGGCAATGTAACGATACCTTCCGGTATAGTGCTCAAGGCCCAAACGGTTACCATCGCCACAGGTGGCCGCCTCACCCTCGCCGACGGCGCGGAGCTTGTCTGCAACAACGCAGTGGCGAATGTCATCGTGCAGAAAAACATTGCCCGTTACACTACCGACAAAAACGGCTGGAACCTGATTACCATGCCTTACATGAACAATGTCAATCCACTCCTCATTAGCAACCTCGTCCCCTCCGACCTGAATTCGACAAGCTATGACCTCTATCGGTTGCACACACCGACTACCATTTGGGAAAACTACAAACAGCATCATGAAGAAATCGATTACTTCTTTATAGGAAAAGAAAAGGCCTGCCTCTACGCCACCAGCACTGACGTCACCCTGCAAATACACCCATCAATCCCTACTCAAACCGTTCCCTATACGGAAGAAGGCAATGGTGCCTTCCTGACCCAAAGCGGCGATTACTGGAACCTGATAGGCAACCCCTACACCTTCAAGGCATACGCCGACAGGCCTTACTACCGGATGAACGCCACAGGCACCGCCCTCGAACTGGTGGAGAACTATTGGCAAGTGCCTCTCAACGTCTGTGAAGGCATCGTGGTACAAGCTGACAACTCCATACCTTTAGATAGTTGCAATTTCACCCGCACAGCTCCCGTTCCGCCAACCTCAGGCGCCAAGGGCAGCTTGCAGATCGCGTTGAGCCAGCCGGTCCCTGAGCCCGTCGAACGGGCCGGCGTTTCGACAGGCTCAACGACCGGAACGCTCGACAAGGCCGTCGTCAGCTTCACTGAAGGCAGCGATCTGGGCAAATTCTACTTCCTAGAGCAGGACGCCAACATCTACCTCCCGCAAGGCGGCAAGGAATACGCTATTGCCAGCGTGTCCGCTGGTAGAGACGGTGTGCACACCGTCTCTACAGAGGTACCCGTCAACTTCAAGGCCCGCAAGAACGGCACCTACACCCTTACGGTGAACCCAGAGGGTGTGGAGATGGCGTATTTGCACCTTATTGATAATATGACGGGGGCGGATGTGGACCTGCTGGGCGCTCCTGCGCGTTCGTACTCCTTCACCGCCAAGACGACCGACTACGCTTCGCGTTTCCGCCTGGTCTTTGCCGCCAAAGCCCCTTCGGCGGGCTCAGCGACCGACGACCCCTTCGCCTTCTGCAACAATGGCGACTGGATCATCAGCAATCCTTCGACAGGCTCAGGAACTGCCACACTGCAAGCCTTCGATATGCTGGGACGACAACTCTCGAGCCAGGAGATTCATTCTACGTTCCGCATTCCGCATTCCGCATTCCCCACGCCTGGCGTGTATGTGTTGCGTTTAATCAACGACGAGGAAGTGAGGACGCAGAAGATTGTCGTAAGATAAGATGTCGGCTATTACCACGCGTAGGCCTCAGCGGTCATCCATTTGCCCTGGGCTTTCAGCATACGCTCGATCACATCGCGAACGGCGCCTTTGCCTCCGGCGCAGGGACTGACATATTTGCAGATGGCCTTCACCTCGGGCGAGGCGTCGGCGGGACAGGCGGGCAGCCCCACACACTGCATCACGCGCAGGTCGGGGATATCGTCACCCATGAAGAGGATTTCCTCGGGCCTCAAGCCGTTGGCCTGCATGTATTCGTTGAGCTTCAGCACTTTGTCGGGGATGCCGGTGAACACATCGGTGACGCCCAGACTGTTCATCCGGACGATGGTGGAGGGACAGACGGCGCCCGAGATGACGGCCACATGGTAGCCCAGCTTGGCGGCCAGCTGAATGGCATAGCCGTCTTTCACATTGGTGGCACGCAGGGGATGGCCTTCGAAATCGCAGAAGACGGTGCCGTCGGTCATCACTCCGTCGAAGTCGAAAATGAGGGTGGTGAGGCGGGCGAACAGGGAATCGGTTTCGTTCATGGGAGATAGTTTTTTATGCCACAAAAATAGGGAAATCTTGAATGGATAACGTAAAAATGTTTAATTTTGCATTTTATTTTATGGATTTATGAGAGTAAGACATCAGAATGATAATGTGGAAGCCATTGTGGCTGCAACGATAGAGGCCATGGAGGCCGTGAAGGGCAAGGAGATTGTCACCCTCGATCTGAGGGAGATCAACACCGCTGTGACGGATTATTTCGTCATCTGCCATGCGCCTTCGAAGACGCAGGTGGACGCCATCGCCGACAAGGTGGAGGAACTTGTTTTTGAAAAAACCCACAGCAAACCCTACCACGTGGAGGGTCGCGACAATACGGAATGGATTTTGATAGACTTCGTGGATGTCGTCGTTCATGTGTTCCTTGAATCGGCTCGCGGGTATTACAAACTGGAAGAGCTTTGGGCTGATGCTGAGAGAATTGTGAAGGGGACTGAGGAATAATCTTATCAAAATCAAAGTTTTGCAATGAACAGTAACGAGAATAAGGGAAGTGGTAACAACCCAATCAGGCCTAACCAGCCCAACGGCAGAAAGAAGTTCAATATGATGTGGATTTATGCCATTTTGGCAATTGTCCTCATTGGAGTGAACTTCCTATGGAAAGATGGGAGTACACCGCGCGAGGATATCAGTCAGGGCAAACTCATCGAACTGCTTGAGAAGCAACAGGTGCAACGCATAGACCTGGTTAATGGCAAGGAAGCTGAGATTTATCTGAATCAGAAGGGCTTGTCGCAATATTTCCCCGATGTGCCCATCGATTCGGAGGGTACCACGGCCTCGCCGAGCTATACTTATAAAATTGGATCGCTTGAGCGTTTTGAAGAGATGGTGGAAACCGTGCAGAAGGATAAGGAAATCCAGAATCCCGTCTATATCAACAATGTGGAGCGCAAGAGTTGGCTTTCCGACTTCCTGATTGGCTGGCTGCCTTTCATCCTTCTGATTGTGGTTTGGATTGTCATCATGCGTGGCATGGGTCGCGGCATGGGTGGAGGCGGCGGCGCTGGTTCGATTTTCAACATCGGCAAGTCGCGTGCCCAGCTCTACGACAAGAACACCAGCGTCAACGTGACCTTCAAGGATGTGGCGGGTCTGGAAGAAGCCAAGGTGGAGATCATGGAGGTTGTAGACTTCTTGAAGAACCCTGAGAAATATACCAAACTAGGCGGCAAGATTCCCAAGGGCGTGTTGCTGGTAGGCCCTCCTGGAACGGGTAAAACCCTGTTGGCCAAGTCAGTGGCAGGCGAGGCTAATGTGCCTTTCTTTAGCCTTTCAGGTTCCGACTTCGTGGAGATGTTTGTAGGCGTGGGCGCCTCGCGTGTTCGCGATTTGTTCAACAACGCCAAAGCAAAAGCGCCGTGCATCATCTTTATCGACGAGATCGATGCCATAGGTCGCGCCCGTGGCAAGAGTGCCCTTACAGGTGGCAATGACGAGCGTGAGAGTACACTCAACCAATTGCTTACTGAGATGGATGGCTTTGGCACCAACTCGGGTGTTATCGTGTTGGCCGCCACCAACCGTGCCGATATTCTGGATAAAGCTTTGCTGCGTGCGGGCCGCTTTGACCGTCAGATTTATGTCGAGTTGCCAGACATCGTTGGTCGTAAGGAAATCTTTGAGGTACACATGCGCGGCTTGAAGCTTGGTGCTGATGTCGACAAGGACTTCCTGGCCAAACAGACTCCTGGATTCTCTGGCGCCGACATCGCCAATGTGTGCAATGAGGCCGCTCTGATGGCCGCCCGCAAAGGCAAGGAAGAGATTGACAAGCAGGACTTCCTTGATGCCGTTGACCGCATCATCGGAGGTCTTGAAAAGAAGAATAAGATCATCACGCCTGAAGAAAAGAAGGTCATCGCCTTCCACGAGGCGGGTCATGCCACCACAAGTTGGCTATTACAATATGCCCACCCGCTGGTAAAGGTGACCATCGTACCTCGTGGAAACTCATTGGGTGCAGCCTGGTATCTGCCTGAAGAACGTCAAATTACCACTAAGGAGCAGATGTATCACGAGATGATTGCCACTCTGGGCGGTCGTGCCGCTGAACAGGTCATCTTCGGTCAGATTTCTACTGGTGCTCTTTCCGACCTTGAGAAGGTGACAAAACAAGCCTTCGCCATGGTGTCTTATTATGGATTGGATGACGAAATCGGTAACATCAGCTACTACGACTCGACGGGTCAACAGGATTACAGCCTGACAAAGCCTTATAGTGAAAAGACCGCCGAAACCATCGACAAGGAAGTGAGCAAGATGGTGGAGAAAGCTTATCAGGAAGCCATTTCCATCCTGACGCAGCATCGCGACGGCTTGACAGAGTTGGCTAACAAACTTATCGATAAAGAGGTAATCTTTGGTGAAGATCTGGAGACTATCTTCGGCAAACGTCCTTGGGGTAGCTCGGAAGACGAGAAACTGAAGAAAGCTGACGTCGAAACAAACGCTGAAACAAACGCATAAAAGCTATGGCTTGGGACAACAAAGGAGAAAACAAGGATGCCACCTTCAAGGAGCAGATGCTCGCCAAGGTGCGCAACGCTCTTATTGAACGCCAGGAGGCGCTGTTTAAGGATATCGACAAACGCACCGAGACCTGGGTGCCTATTAAGGAAGAAGACGGTAACGCCATAACATTCGTGCAGAACTTCAAGGATCACGGCGGCATCTTCATCTATTTGGAGAGCGAAGCCGAGTTTGCGGAATGCATCAAACAGCTGGCACCCGAAAACGGATGGGAACCTCTGTGGTGCACCAGCCCCGAAATGCAAAACCTTCTGAATAAATACGGCATCGCCTACACTGAGGACAAAGACCGTGAACCCACGCAGAAACTGGTTAGCTTGACTGGCTGTGAATGTCTAGTGGCCCAAACGGGGAGCATCATCCTTTCCGACACATTGACTCAGAATCGCGAAGCATACGCTTTGGCTGATATTCTGTTGGTTTATGCCACTACTGAGCAAATAGTTCCTGGGTTGCGTACCGCTTTCCAGACCTTGAACAGAAATCGCCTCAACCAAAAGCCCTCCCAGATTACCTTCATCACAGGCCCTAGCTGTAGCACCTCCATAGAACAAACCTTGGTTATTGGAGCCAGTGGTATCCGTCAGGTTGCAGTATTCCTTGTTGACGAAGAATGACGTTATGAAAAGATCGGCTCTTGTTCTTTGTTTGCCTCTCATGATGCTGCTTTTCTCATGCTCGACCGATGTCGACCTTTATGCTGAGTATGAGCAAAAGCCTGTGATTTATGGCCTCCTTGATGCGAATGCCGATACCAATTTCATTAAAATCACACGCACATTCTGTGTCAGGGGAGATGCTTATCAGGTAGCTGCCA
>Ga0310690_10007419_pt1 | contig 14128 bp, 10 predicted proteins | sample AusTroGonzalo_MG_2_FD_207661 | JGI IMG/M metagenome (GOLD analysis project Ga0310690, IMG submission 207661) | Bovine rumen microbial communities from tropical cattle in Woodstock, Queensland, Australia - Gonzalo_04 (v2) (version 2) | ecosystem: Host-associated > Mammals > Digestive system >...
AATTTCCTTCTTCTTGTCTGCCAAGTTGAGGAAATCCTGATAGACCTTATCGAGACGTTCGCCGTCAATCTCCACGCCGTTCATGCTGAGGCGATGCTTGAGGGCTGCACGGCCGCTACGAGCTGTCAGTACGATAGCGTTGTCGTCGATGCCGACATCCTTCGGGTCCATGATTTCGTAGGTGGAGGCGTTCTTCAAGACGCCGTCCTGATGGATACCGCTGCTATGAGCAAAAGCATTCCTGCCGACAACGGCTTTGTTGGGCTGAACGGGCATGTTCATCAGAGAGCTGACCATGCGGCTCGAGAGGTAAATCTTCGTGGTGTTGATGTTCGTCTCGATACCGAGGTCAGGATGCGTCTTGAATATCATCGCTATCTCTTCCAGCGAGGTATTGCCGGCGCGTTCGCCGATGCCGTTGATGGTCACTTCCACTTGGCGGGCGCCATTCAGCACACCAGCCACTGTGTTTGCGGTCGCCATTCCGAGGTCGTTGTGGCAATGCGTGGAGAGGATGCTCTTGCCTGCTGCAAAGGCATCGACGTGCTCGTAGAGGTACTTTATCTTTTCGCCGTACTCGTAGGGTGTGCGGAAGCCTGTCGTGTCGGGGATATTGCAGACCGTTGCTCCGGCCTTTGTGACGGCCTCGATGACGCGAGCCAGGTACTCGTTGTCCGTTCTGCCTGCATCTTCAGCATAGAACTCCACATCCTCCACATATCGCTTGGCATACTTAACGGCAGCTACGGCACGCTCAATAATCTCTTCGGGAGTTGAGTTGAACTTATATCGGATGTGGCTCTCGCTCGTACCGATACCTGTATGGATGCGTTTATGCTTAGCGTATTGCAGAGCCTCTGCAGCACAATCGATGTCCTTCTCCACGGCTCGTGTCAAGGCACAGATAGTCGGCCAAGTCACGGCCTTGCTGATTTCTATCACACTGTTGAAGTCGCCCGGGCTGCTGATAGGAAACCCTGCCTCGATGACATCGACTCCGAGAGCCTCAAGTTGCTTTGCGACCTGAATCTTCTCCACCGTGTTGAGCTGGCATCCTGGCACTTGTTCGCCGTCGCGCAGCGTCGTGTCGAAAATAAAAAGCTTGTCCATCATGTCATTTACAATTTGACAATTTACAATTTATCATTTTCCCTCTAATTGGGGGGGTAGTTTTTTTTTGCGCGACAAAGATAGCACTTTCTTGTCGTTTTGGCAACAAAACGACTCTTTATTATATTAATTTTGCCTGGAATTGACGCATCAAGCATCAATTTTGCTATCTACTTTTATCTATTTATATCCTTCTATCTCCTCTGCTTCATGCAGGGTGAGCCGCCTGAGCTCCTGCAGGGAACCATTGAAGATGTTGCAATCAACAAATCCTCTTATGCCAGAGACTTTGCCGCAGTCGGTATGCTGCCAGAAAGTCCATTGCCCTTTATACTTCAGCTGCTTGACATAGTAGTGCGCTATCCAATAGGGATAAGCATCAAACTCGGGTGTGTTGAGGTAGCGCATTTTGAACTTGTAGCTGGTATAGAGGATGGGCTTGATGCGATACGCCTTCTCGACCGTATCGAGCCAAACCTTGGCGTTGCGACGCAACTGTTCGGGAGTCAGATTGCCCTCCTTCTCTATGTCCAGGACGGGAGGGAGGTCGCCCGGTTCGAGCTGGACTGTCTTTAGGTAGAACTCTGCTTGCCTATGGGGGTCTGCGCCAGGAATAAAGAAATGGTAAGCTCCTCTGACTAAGTTGTTTTTCTTTGCATTGGAGAAGTTCTTGTTAAAGTTCTTATCAGACATCCTTACACCCTCAGTTGCTTTGATGAAGACGAAGCTGACTGGCGCATTGCCTATGGAGGCTTTACGCAGTTTCTCCCAATTGATGCGGTCCTGGTAATGGCTGATGTCGATGCCGCGCACCTCGTAGCCTTCGGGATAGACAGGGTCACCGTAGATGGCTCGCCAACGAAAGCTGAAGGGGCTGACGAGGAAATAATAAAAGAAGCCGACGTATGCGGCAGTAATAAGCAATCCGCCCAGCCATAAAAGCCAGGCGGGAAAGCGACGGAAGCCCCACCAACCCCCTTTAGAGGGAGTTTTTTTGCCTTTGCTCTTCTTTGAGCGGCTATTTCCTCCCCCTAAGGGGGGGCGATGGGTCTTGGTCTTCATCTATTTTCTCTTCCACCTAAAGGGTGAGGCTGGGAGAGGGTCTATCTGTTCTGTTCCAAAGCCAAAGTCTTGGTGCACTGGTCGCACACTTCGCTGGGTCCCCAGTACTGGATGGGACCGGGATAGACGTAGCAAGTGTCGTTGGCCCACTCCTCGCGATGCTCTGCGAAGAACTTGAAGGGCGCACCGTCCAGCTCGACGAGAGCCTTGCGGATAACGGGCTTCATGGCACCGTTGCGGCGCTCCATGTTCATCATCATCGTGATGGGCACGCCACCGGCAATCCACTCGGCAGCGGGAGCCGTCGTATTCTTGATGACGCTCATGTAGCCAGTCTTGCCGTTGGCGATGAGACGACTGGCATTGTAACCGAGGCTGTAGCAGTAGTCGGCATCGTAGTTGCTAGGAGCTGCGCAACGTCCTTCGTAGCCGAAGAAGTGGTGCTGGGGGGAGAACTTGCCGCTGTACTTGCCTTCCTTCTTCCACTTGTCGAGCTTCATGGCAACCATAGCAGAGAGGAGCTTCTCGGTCTCGATGAGGCTGACCTGCACGTTGCCGTGGGGGTCGCGGTCGAGGCAGAGCTGACGCTCTACATCCTTCGGCAGGCTCTCCAGAACGGCGAGGTTCTCGGGAGCGATGTGACTCTTCACGAAGGCAACCTGTGCGTCCTTGCTCTCGAACTCGCGGCTTTCTCCTGTTGCGGGGTCGGTCAGGACTTCGTTCAGCTCTGCAATGAGCTTCTTGATGGCGGGAATGAACTCAATCAGGCCTTCGGGAATCAGGACGGTACCGAAGTTGTTGCCCTTTGCAGCGCGGTCGGCCACAATCTTGGCAAGGTAAGTAACAACAGCGTCCAGGCTCATCTCCTTCTGCTCAACCTCCTCGCTGATGAGGCAGGCATTGGGCTGCGTCTGCAGGGCGCACTCCAGGGCGATGTGAGAAGCCGAGCGGCCCATCAACTTGATGAAGTGCCAGTACTTGCGGGCACTGTTGCAGTCGCGCTGGATGTTGCCAATCAGTTCGCTGTAGGTCTTGCAGGCGGTGTCGAAACCGAAGCTGGTCTCAATCTGCTCGTTCTTCAGGTCGCCGTCGATGGTCTTGGGGCAGCCAATCACCTGCACGCCATACTGCTTCTGGGCATAGTACTCGGCCAGGACACAGGCATTCGTATTGCTGTCGTCGCCACCGATGATGACCAGAGCCTTGATACCCAGTTTGCGAAGAATCTCAATGCCGCTCTCGAACTGAGCCTCCTTCTCCAGCTTTGTACGACCAGAGCCGATGATGTCGAAGCCGCCAGTGTTGCGGTACTCGTCGATGAACTCGTCGGTAAACTCCACATACTTGTGGTCAACCAGGCCACCGGGGCCCATCAGGAAGCCATAGAGCTTGCTCTCCTTGTTGAGGGACTTCACACCGTCGTAGAGGCCGCTGATGACGTTGTGACCACCAGGGGCCTGACCGCCGCTGAGAATGATGCCGACGTTGATGGGCTCGTAGGCCTTCTGCTCACCAGCATCAAAGGTAATTACCGGCATCCCGTAGGTGTAGGGGAACATAGCCTTGATTTCATCTTGGTTGCCGACGCTCTTGGTCGCAGCACCTTCAACTGCTACGACTGGTCCTTGCAGGGCCTTTGGGAGTTTGGGCTGATAGGCAGCGCGAGCCACCTGAAGTGCACTTTTCTTCATGATTCTTGAGTTTATGAGTTTATAAGTTTAATTGCAATTCGGGCACAAAGATACGAAAAAAATTACGATTTACAATGTGCGAAGTGCAAATATTTACAAAAAGCAGACAGGTTAACCGACTTTAGTCGATGACTTCTATGTAGAAGCTGAACGGACGGAAGCCGTCGTTGCAACTTATCATGGCACTCATGGGGTTCTGCATCCAGCCGTCGTAGAAGTTCCCCTCGCCATTGGCCAGCGAGACGACGAATTCCTTCATCGAGGACCATGCAGCAGGGCACATCCCCTCGGGTTGCTTGCCATCGACCGACAGCCATTGCTGTCCCTCCCTGACGTCGCATGTATGCTCGATGGGGTTCTCGTACTTCTGCATCAAGTCCGGATAGACCGTCTGGCGTATAGCTGTGATTCTGACTTTATTCATCATGATGTATCCTTGAAGTTGAGCTTTGCCTGGGGATATCAATAGACGAACACCCTGAAATTCTTGATTCTGCCTGGGGCACCTTGCTCGGCGCGAGGCAGGTACTCGATGCCGCTGATGCGCTGCTCGCCTCCAAGGTCAATGACGAGGAGATGCGGCAGGTCTGTGCCTTTGACAGTCTGCCAGTAGGTGCTCTCCTGCAGATCGAAGACTTTGTCGCCCAAGTGATTGCCGTTGTCTTCCTCGGAGCTGGCATACTTCACCGTCCAAGGCTCGCGGCTAATGCGCTCTTGTTCCTCTCTAAGGGCATAAATCTCAGCAATGGCGGCCACATCGTTTTCTTGTTGAGTACTCAGAATCTCGATGGCAAGATAGCGGCCTTTCCTCGTGCCATGCTTGAACATGAACTTCTGCCAACCGTTGCCGGCCTTGAAGTCGCCTTCGTTGGGGTACTTACTGTTCAGGTCGGGCTTGTCGCCAGGATTGTTGTGCTTGTTGCTCTTCTCGAGCTGTAGCTTGTTGAGTTCCGGTTCTGCCTGTCCCCAGACAACTTTCTCGCTTGGACCTACGATGTCGAGGACAATGACTTCGTTCTGTCCTTTCTTCAACCAGCAACCAGGCACATAAAGTGTCTGCTGCGGTCCTATCGACCAGATGCGGCCCATAGCATGACCGTTCACCCAGACCTGTCCCTTGCCCCAAGTCTCGAAGTTGAGGAACGTGTCGCCCACCTTCTTCAGGTCGAAATAACCGCGATAGTAACCACGACCGAAGATGAGGTCGTCTGCTTCCCTGGCAACCCTGAAACCGCGACCAATGACTCCCTGGTTCAGGTATTCGCGGGTTGTAGGCTTTGTCTGCTGCCACTCAAAAGCCTTCACAGCCACTTCGTAGGTATCGGGAATGCGCAGTTGGTCCCACTTCGCAGGCGTATAGACAACCTCGGTATTATCAACCTCGCCAACGTGCGAACTGATGCTTGTCGTGATTGTGGGACAGCCTATCAATCCCTTGAAGTCCTTGATGGCGCGTCCGAAGTTGATGCGTCCCATGCCTTCGACGAGTATCTGCAACTCCTGACTCTGCTTGATGGGCGGCAAGGTGAGCGTCCGCTCGTTCTTTACGCGGTCAATCTTGCCCATGTACTTGCCATCGATAAAGACTTGTGCGAAGTCGTGAGCCTCGAGCGAAAGCGTCACGAGGCTGTTGCTAAGGTTATTGCCTGCTTGCGGAATCTCGGGCAAACGTGTGCAATAGAGTACAGTACCCCACCCCATGTCCATCTCTTCGAAGGTCTGCGGCGTGCCTTCGTGCCAACGTCCTTCGTATTTGAAGTCCATGCCGTTATAGAGGGGAGCGAACTCTGTCAGCTCGAACTTGGGGATGGTGATAATCTTCATGGGAGCTTTGGGAACGGATGGGAGCTTATGGGAGCTATACTTCTCCATCATCTTGCGGAGTTCCCAGAACTTAGGCGTGGGCAAGCCCCATTCGTTGATGGGAGCGTCGTAGTCGTAGCTCGTCACATCAGGAGCAAAGCCAGGACTATTTGCGCCTGCCCAATGGCCGAAGCTCGTGCCGCCGTGCGTCATATAGAGCGAGAAGCTGATGCCCTTCGAGAGCATTTCATCCATACCTTCCACCATATCTTTTGCAGGTCGCGTCTCATGCTGTGCTCCCCACTTGTCGAACCATCCACTCCAGAACTCGGAGCACATCTTCGGGGCATTAGGGCGAAGCTCTCCAAGGCGGCGGAACTGCTCGTCGATGTTGGCTCCTGTGCCAAAGTTCATTGTCCAAGTGAGATCGTCGAGACCGTTCTTCTCGAAGTTAGAAGACCAGTCGCATTGGAATAAAGCCAACTCTTTGCCATAAATGTCGCGCAGACAATCTCTTATATCACTGACGTAAGGCTTGTCCTCGCCATAACTGCCGTACTCGTTCTCGACTTGCATCATAATGATGGGACCGCCGTTTTGGATGGTCAGAGGCTTCAGCTGTTCGCCAACCTTCTCTTCAAACATCTTCACACGCTCCAGAAAATAAGAATCGCGCTCGCGGAGCTTGATGTCTTTCTTCTTCAAGAGCCACCAAGGCAGACCGCCCATTTCCCATTCCGCACAAACGTATGGACCGGGGCGGACGATGACGTAGAGGCCATTCCTCTGTGCCACTCGGCAGAACTCAGCTATGTCGTTGTTGCCTGTGAAGTTGAACTCGCCCTCCTTCTGTTCGTGGATATTCCAGAAGATGTAGATGCAGACGGCGTTCATACCCAATGCCTTGCACATCTGGATGCGATGTTCCCAGTAGGGACGTGGAATGCGGGGGTAGTGCACTTCGGCTGCCTTCACGATGAAGGGCTTGCCGTCCAGCAGGAAGGTCTTGTTGCCCACTTTGAAGTCTCTGGCAGCCATACTTGCAGACAACAAGATTGAGATGACGAATGTGAATAGTTTGAATGGTTTCATGACAGGTATTTTGAAATATCATTTTGTGTGGCATGCGATGTCTGCCAACACAGCACGTTGTGTTTGCCATCGCAGCACGCTGTGTTTGCCATCGCAGCACGCTGTGTTTTTTATCCCCCCCCTGAGGAGGCGCCTCTCACGAGGGATTTCCTTCATCGTTTTTCCAACAGGACGACGTTCTCGACGTGCTGTGTGTGAGGGAACATATCAACCGGCTGGATGCGCTTCACGTCGTAGGCGACGGAGAGGAGTTGCAGGTCGCGTGCCTGTGTGGCCGGGTTGCAGCTTACATAGACAATGAGCTGCGGGTTGGCGAAGAGGATGGCATCTATGACGTCCCCGTGCATACCGGCTCGGGGCGGGTCGGTGATGATGATGTCGGGCTTGCCGTGCTTCTGGATGAAGTCCTTGTTGAGTATGTCCTTCATGTCGCCTGCATAGAACTCGGTGTTCCCGATGCCGTTGATTTGGGAGTTGACCTTTGCATCCTCGATGGCCTCAGGAACATACTCTATGCCGATGACCTTGCGTGCATGGCGAGCCACGAAGTTGGCTATCGTTCCCGTACCAGTATATAAATCGAAGACGAGGGGCTTGTTTAATTGTGAATTATGAATTATGAATTGTGAATTCTCGAAGGCCATCTCGCGCACTACCTTATATAATATATAGGCCTGTTCGGTATTGGTCTGGTAGAAGCTTTTGGGGCCGACCTTGAAGCGGAGGCCTTCCATCTCGAGGAAGATGTGGTCGGTGCCTGCATATATCTCGACAGGCAAATCTCCAAACGTATCGTTGAACTTCGTGTTGTTCACCCATAGCAAGCTTGTCACTTCGGGATGTGCCGTGCGGAGATGTTCCATCAGTTCCATTGCCTGCCGGTGTTCTGCATCTGTCTGAATGCAGAACTGGATGAGCAACATGATTTCGCCTGTGTTTGACAGACGAATCATCATGCCTCGGAGCAAACCCTTATGCTCGCGAGCATCGAACATCGTCAGTTCATGCTCCAAGGCATAGTCGCGTATGTCGTTCCTGAGGCGGTTGTTCTCATCATCCATCAGCCAACATTGCTCGATGGGCAGAATCTTGTCCCAGGAACCTCCTGCATGATAGCCCACGGCCCCTCGCTTTTCGAATGTCTCTTCGCTCTGCAATTGTTCGTGTGTCAGCCAAGCCTTGTTCGAACAACCGAACTCCAGCTTGTTGCGATAGCATCTGGTCTTCTCCGAACCGAGGATGGGGCTGCACTCCGGAAGAGGAATCTTCCCGATGCGCTCCAGGTTGTCCATCACCTGCTTCTGCTTGTAGCGCAGCTGCTCCTCGTAGGGCAGAATCTGCCACTTGCAACCGCCGCAGACACCGTAGTGGGGACAGAATGGCTCCGAGCGCAGCGGACTCTTCTTGTGGATATGCGTGCAAAGCGCCTCGGCATAGTGATGCTTCTTGCGCGTCACGCGCAAATCCACCACATCACCTGGCACAACATAGGGCACAAAGACCACCAAATCGTCTATGCGTACCAAGGCCTTTCCCTCGGCAGCGACATCCTGTATCTCCACTTCCCTGTAAACAGGTAATTCTTTCTTCTTCCTCGACATTTTAAGGCTTGATTTTTTACTTTTCGGATGCAAATTTAAGCATTTTATTATAATTTCCTGCATTTTCTTTGGGATAATAGAGAAAATGGATTAACTTTGCAAAAATAATTATGTCATAACACATATCTAATTTCTAATTATGAGTCAAAAACGTGTTTACACCTTCGGCAACGGACAAGCTGAAGGAAATGCGCAAATGCGCGAACAGCTGGGTGGCAAGGGTGCCAACCTGGCCGAGATGAACCTCATCGGTGTTCCCGTCCCCCCGGGCTTCACCATCACTACCGACGTGTGCAACGAGTACTATGCCGTTGGACAGGAGAAAATCATGGAGTTGCTGAACGACGACGTAATGGCAGCAGTTGCCCACATCGAGAAGCTGATGAACTCGAAGTTCGGTGACGCTCAGAACCCGCTGCTTGTCAGCGTACGTTCCGGTGCACGTGCTTCTATGCCCGGCATGATGGACACCATCCTGAACCTCGGCCTTAACGACGAGGTTGCCGAGGGAATGGTGAAGAAGACCGGCAACCCCCACTTCGTATATGACAGCTACCGCCGCTTCGTGCAGATGTACGGCGACGTTGTGCTCGAGATGAAGCCCGTCAACAAGACCGACATCGACCCGTTCGAGGAAATCATCGAGCAGGTGAAGGCCGTTCGTGGCGTGAAGCTCGACAAGGACCTCAGCGTCGAGGAGCTCAAGGACCTCGTTGTCCGCTTCAAGAAAGCCATCAAGGAGCGTACAGGCCGCGACTTCCCCAACGATCCCATCGAGCAGCTCTGGGGTGCCATCTGCGCTGTGTTCCGCAGCTGGATGAACGAGCGTGCTATCCTCTACCGCAAGATGGAAGGCATACCCGACGAATGGGGAACTGCCGTCAGCGTAATGGCAATGGTATTCGGCAACATGGGCGAAACCTCCGCAACTGGTGTTTGCTTCAGCCGCGATGCAGCCAACGGCGAGAACCTCTTCAATGGTGAGTACCTCGTGAACGCACAGGGCGAGGACGTTGTGGCTGGTATCCGTACCCCGCAGCAAATCACAAAGATTGGCTCTCAGCGCTGGGCAGAACGTGCCGGCATCAGCGAGGGCGAACGTGCCGTGAAGTATCCCTCTATGGAAGAGGCTATGCCTGAGATTTACAAGCAGCTCGACGAAATCCAGAACAAGCTCGAAGAGCACTACCGCGACATGCAGGACATGGAGTTCACCGTCCAGGAAGGCAAGCTCTGGTTCCTCCAGACACGTAACGGCAAGCGCACAGGTGCCGCTATGGTGAAAATTGCCATCGACCTCCTGCACGAAGGCAAGATTGACGAGAAGACAGCTATCCTGCGTTGCGAGCCCCAGAAGCTTGACGAGCTGCTGCACCCCGTATTTGACAAGAAGGCCCTCTCCACCGCCAAGGTGATTGCTCAGGGTCTGCCCGCATCTCCCGGTGCTGGTTGCGGTCAAATTGTCTTCCATGCCGACGATGCTCAGGCTTGGCACGCAGACGGTCACAAGGTTGTCCTCGTCCGCATCGAGACCTCTCCCGAAGACCTCGCAGGTATGAGCGCAGCCGAAGGCATCCTCACCGCTCGTGGCGGCATGACCTCTCATGCAGCTGTCGTGGCTCGCGGTATGGGCAAGTGCTGCGTCTCTGGCGTAGGCAGCCTGAATGTTGACTACAAGGCCAAGACCGTTGAAATCGACGGCGTTGTCTATAAGGAAGGCGACTACATCTCCATCAACGGCACCACAGGTCAGGTTTATGCTGGTGAAGTTCCCACGAAAGCTGCTGAACTCAGCGGTGACTTCAAGGAACTCATGGACCTCTGCGACAAATATACCAAGCTGCAGGTTCGCACCAATGCCGACACCCCGCACGATGCAGAGGTGGCTCGCGCTTTCGGGGCAAAGGGTATCGGTCTGACACGTACGGAGCACATGTTCTTCGACGACCAGAAGATTATCGCCATGCGTCAGATGATTCTCGCTGACACCGTTGAAGGCCGTGAGAAAGCTCTGGCTAAGCTCCTCCCCTACCAGAAGGCTGACTTCAAGGGCATCCTGAAGGCTATGAACGGTCTGCCCGTGAACATCCGTCTGCTCGATCCCCCATTGCATGAGTTCGTTCCCCACGATCTCGCTGGTCAGGAGACGATGGCTAAGGAGATGGGCGTTGACCTCGCTACTATCCAGCGTCGCGTAGCTTCTCTTGCCGAGAACAACCCAATGCTTGGTCATCGTGGCTGCCGTCTGGGTATCACCTTCCCCGAAATCACAGCTATGCAGACACGTGCCATCCTGAGCGCAGCTTGCGAACTGAAGAAGGAAGGCTTCGACCCGAAGCCCGAAATCATGGTGCCCCTCATCGGTATCCTCCACGAGCTGAAGCAGCAGAAGGCCATCATCCAGAAGGTTGCAGAAGAGGTATTCGAGGAGTATGGCGTAAAGGTTGAGTTCGAGATTGGCACGATGATTGAGATTCCTCGTGCTGCCCTCACAGCCGACCGCATCGCAACAGAAGCCGAGTACTTCAGCTTCGGTACCAACGACTTGACCCAGATGACCTTCGGCTACAGCCGCGACGACATCGCCAGCTTCCTGCCTGCATACCTCGAGAAGAAGATTCTGAAGGTTGACCCCTTCCAGGTTCTCGACCAGAACGGCGTGGGCAAGCTCGTGAAGTACGCTGTAGAGAAGGGTCGCGAGGTTCGTCCTACGCTCCGTTGCGGTATCTGCGGCGAGCACGGCGGCGAACCCAGCTCTGTGAAGTTCTGCGCCAAGATTGGCTTGAACTACGCCAGCTGCTCACCCTTCCGCGTGCCCATCGCACGCCTCGCAGCCGCACAGGCTGCAGTTGAGGAGTAATTTTAATCCGACAATAAAGTAAAGGGACTTGTCCGCATGGGCAGGTCTCTTTTTTCGTCTTCAGAAGAAGGCTTACAAAGTTATTGCTGAATACTACAACACTCTGAACAATGGAAATTAGCATTCCGTTTTTTACTTTCTTCGGTTTGAAGGGTCTTATAATCAGAACGTCATTCTGAAATGAACATTTATAAACCCATTAAACGTAAGAAATGTATGAAGACAATGAATATTCTGAAGAAAGGAATCCTCGTGGCAGCAATGGCCACCGTGTGCATGACAGCATCGGCAAGCAAGCGGGCTCATTTCCGCCATGTGCCGAAGCTCAGAGTAGAAACCATAGTGGTTGTAAAGGAGAAGGCTCCTGTGAAGCACAAGCATCACCACAAGCACGCCAAGCAGGTGGTGAAGAAGGTGATTGTCGTAAAAAAGTAAATACATAGAAACAAGGTAATGGTCAGTGATAAGGACATCATAAAGGCTGTGCGCGAGGAGCCGGAACGGGGATTCCGCCTGCTGATGGCAAGCTATAGGGAGCCGGTATACTGGCACATCCGCCGACTGGTGGTGAGCCATGCCGATGCCCAAGATGCAGCGCAGGAAACCTTCGTGCGCATCTTCCGGAACTTCAGTCAGTATAATGAGGAGAATTCTTTCAAGGCCTGGATATTCCGAATCGCCACCAACGAGGCACTACGCCTATTAGGACGGCAGAAAGGTTCGCTGATGCTCTCGCTCGACGATGTGACAGTCGACATGCTGAGCCGGAAGACTGACGAGAACTACGAAGACGGCGACGAGATAGCGGCACGGTTGCAGCAGGCCATCCTACACCTGCCTGCCAAGCAACAGTTGGCCTTCAATATGCGCTATTACGATGATATGTCGTACGATGAGATTGCGGCAGCCATCGGCTCATCGGCAGCCAGCGTAAAGGCGAACTATCATTACGCTAAGGAGAGTATCATCAAATATATGAACAATAATGATTAAGACAGATATGGATAAGCAATTTGATTTCAAACAAGTAGGCAAACGGATGCCTTACACGGTGCCGGAGGGATTCTTCGACGAGATAGAGAAGAATGTGATGGCAGAGATTAAGGCTGACAAGCCCAAGAAGAAGGCGCGCACCATCAAGATAGCAGTCCGCACAATGATTGCCGCTGCTGCCGCCATCGCCCTGTTCCTTGTCGTGACAAAGCAGCAGCCCAAGGATGCCACTGGTTCACAGGATGACTTCGCATACGTGGAGCTCGCCTACAACAACCTCAGCACCGAGGATCAGGAATACTTACAGGAAATATACGAAGAAGACGTCTTTCTATATAATAATGAAGAATCAGATTTTTAACTTAACAACGTAAGAACAATGAAGAATATCGTAAGAATCGCACTTTGTGCCATCATGATGGCCATGTGCACCACTGCTGTAATGGCACAGTCAAACAACCGTAGTAACAGTCAGCAGCGCATCAGTCGCGAAGAGCTGGCCCAGAAACAGGCTGAGTACATCTCACGCCAACTGGCTCTGGAGGATGCCGTCAGCCAGCAGTTCATCGCCACCTATGTTGACTATCAGAAGGAGGTATGGGCACTCGGTCCACGAGTCAGCCACAACCGCCAGCAGCAGATGACTGATGCAGAGGCAGAGCAGGCCATCAAGCAGCGCATGGAGCGCAGCCATAAGATTCTCGACCTGCGCAAGAAGTACTACGGGAAGTACAGCCAGTTCCTCACGCCCAAACAGATAGAGCGCGTCTATGAGCTGGAGCGTCAGGCAATGCAAAGGCTATCGCGACATGGTAAGGCTTCGCACCGCCAGCATCAGAGAACCCACAGCAGACAAAGCCGATGAAACGCTTATCTACATTACTGATGCTTGCCATACTCTTCGTGGCAAGCATCTTTGCTCAAAACCGCGAGGTAGTCATCACATATCAGGGCAACACGGCATCAGTTAATATCTCCTCCGATATCGCTTCTGTGGTTACGACTACGGTACATGGTGCCAACGTGAGTATCGTGCAGGATACTGCCGTGCTGGACGAGATTACCTACCGTCTCAGTGGTGAAACCAGCAACGGATCGCTGCTGCTCACGGGCGACTACAAGGCGATGCTCTCGCTCGAAGGTTTGCAGTTGAAAAGCCGGACAGGTGCCGCCATTCAGGTGAAGAACGGTAAACGTATCGCCGTGGTACTGAAGGACGGTACAGACAACGTGCTGACCGATGCCGAAGGCGGCACGCAGAAAGCCTGCCTCGTGGTGAAGGGTCATACGGAGCTACAGGGTGGCGGTTCATTGACCATCAACGCCCGCGGTAAACATGCCCTGAAGAGCAACGAGTATGTGGAGTCGAAAGCCGGAACGGGCATCATTACCATCAACAGCAGCGTGAAGGACGGCATCCACACCGACGAGTATGTGCTCATAAAAGGCGGCACGCTCCGCATCACCACGACGGGTGGCGGCTACTGGGACACGGACGAGCTGAAAACCAAGGCACCTGCCTGCATCAATGCTGTAGGGCATGTCACCATTAATGGAGGCGTAATCGACCTGCTGAGTACGGGCAGCGGAGGCAAAGGCATCAAGTGCGACAGCACCTTCACCATAAACGGTGGGGTACTGACAGTTCGTACCACAGGCGCACGTTATATCTACGAGCTGTACGATGGCGACAAGACAGACATTGACAATATTCCCGACTCACTGAAAAACTCGCCCAAGGCAATAAAGGCCGATATGGGTGTATGTGTCAACGATGGAGTGCTGAACATCTACACCGAGCAGGATGGCGGCGAGGGCTTGGAGAGCAAGGACACGCTCACCATCGCCGGAGGCAACATCCACATCGAGGCATACGACGACTGCATCAATGCCGCAGGCAATATCCGCATCACAGA
>Ga0310690_10007420_pt1 | contig 14125 bp, 13 predicted proteins | sample AusTroGonzalo_MG_2_FD_207661 | JGI IMG/M metagenome (GOLD analysis project Ga0310690, IMG submission 207661) | Bovine rumen microbial communities from tropical cattle in Woodstock, Queensland, Australia - Gonzalo_04 (v2) (version 2) | ecosystem: Host-associated > Mammals > Digestive system >...
GTGCTCCCGCCGTCCAAAGGCGCACCATCCGAGCATACATGGCGCCATCCACTACGGTGTCTCCTTTAACAACATTTCGGGTCCTAAGAAGTTTATATATTATACCAAATCGCTACCCCGCCATAAAGCGCCAAGGGCGACTGCGACTTGGATTGTGCGTTTGTGCGTTTGGTACATGTTGTTTAGTTCACAACTATTATACCAAACGAATCTTAGATCTAATCTTAAATCGTAAAAAAGTCTTTGCGGCGGAGAGACGAGACTTTAGGCAGACTAATCCACGGCAGAATCAGTCGGTCGTGTCAAATGCCCCTCTCATGGGACTCAAAACCCCGTAAACGCTGGGCGAAATCACGATGCCCCGCCCAGTGCATCGTGCTGAGAAAAACAAAGGAACCTTGCGAAGATCAGACCCGCCAGCTTCTAAGCCGGAGCATTGCGTGAATCGGACGAAAGCAAATATACCGCAAATACTGTTGATTTTAGGCAAAATAAAAACTCTCAGAATTTGCATTCTGAGAATCTTTCTCCGTTATTGGCGGAGGGGGGGGGATTCGAACCCCCGGTGGACTTGCGCCCACACAACCTTTCCAAGGTTGCACCATCGACCACTCGGACACCCCTCCAGTCGATATCGTCCATACGCCAAGCTGGTGCCAGGAGCGGGACTCGAACCCGCACATACTCACGTATAGCAGATTTTGAGTCTGCCGCGGCTGCCATTACGCCACCCTGGCATTGCCCCGCATTGGAGCGGGCGAAGGGAATCGAACCCTCGTAGCCAGCTTGGAAGGCTGGAGCTCTGCCATTGAGCTACGCCCGCTTGGCAATGAACGGGGGATAGTATATCATTTATTTCCGCCGCGTTCAATGGCGAATTTGACCAAACTGACGGAAAAGCTCCGAGAGGCGGGCGGACGACTCTGCGCCGACGCGGTCGAAGAGGCTTGCGCCATGCGAATCCATCGCGACCACGCCTTTGAAGCCGTCTACCTCGAAATGCCAGCAGGCCTCGGCCGCGCCGAACTCGTCAAGGTAGTCCACGCCTGCGACGCGCCTAACCGACGCCGCAGAGACGGCGGCGGCGCCGCCGACGGCCTGCACGTAGACGCACCCGTGCCTGCGCATCGCGTCGAGAGTGGCGGCGTCCATTCCGCCCTTCCCGATGATCACGCGCACCCCGGACTTGGCGATGAAGTCCGGTTCGTACGGATTCTCACGCACCGACGTCGTCGGCCCGGCAGCCACGACCCTCCAGCCGTCGCCTTCGCGGACAACCACCGGGCCGCAGTGGTATAGCGCCCCGTCCCTGAAGTCCACGCACACGGGATGTCCGTCCGCAAACCACTTGTGGAACTTGTCGCGCCCGGTGTGGACCAGCCCCGATATGCTCACGGAATCGCCCGCCTTCAGCGCGCGAATCTGCCGTTCGTCAAAAGGATACTCAAGCCTCGTCATGTCCGCGCCTCCGAAACCGATCCGTCCGCCCCGAATACCGCGACGCCGCGCCTGCATGCCCAGCACATGTAGGCGACGGTCACGAAGAAGCTGGCTGGAACGCGCGGACGCGCGGCGATCTTGACGCCGAGTAGCGTCGTCGCGCCGCCTAGTCCCATCGGCCCTATGCCCAACGTGTTGGCGTCCTTCAGCAGAGACTTCTCAAGCTTCGCGAGCCGCGCGTCAGGCGACGCGTCGTTCAGCCGACGCAGAAGCTGCTCCTTCGCAGTCTCGAACCCTGTCGCGCGGTCTCCGCCTACGCACACTCCTAGTATCCCGGGCGCGCATCCATATCCCTGCGCCTTAACGACGGCGTCCAGCACGCACTTCCTGACGCCTTCGAGGTCGCGCCCCGCGCCGAGTCCGGCGTCCGGCAGGGAATACTGCCGGGACATGTTCTCGGAGCCGCCTCCCTTCATGAGAAGCGTGACTGTCGGCGGCCCGGACAGGTCAGCGGCGCGGTAATTGACGACCGGCGCGCCGTCCGCGCAGTTGTCGTCGTAGGAATGTCCGCCAACAGAATCAATGCAGTTCTTCCGCAGCAGTCCACGGGCTGTTGCGAGGGCGACGGCCTTCTTCAGGACAGACGGCGTGACGCGCCGACGCAGACGCTCGTCCACGAAGAACGCGAGCGTCCCGGTGTCCTGGCAGAGCGGGGTCGACTGCCTGCGCGCAAGGGCGCAGTTCTCCAGTATCGTATTCAGCACCATCGCCGCGCCGGAGCCCTTCGGCTCCTTTCGCAGCGACCTCCTAAGCACCTGCTCCACGTCGTCGGGGAGGGACGACGAGGTCGTGCGCACCAGTTCCGCGATTCTCTCTACGGTTGTCATGCCGCAATTATACCAAATTCCGGCGACCAGCGGTCAAATGCTGGCCAGAGTCTTAGCAGCGAGCGCCCCGCGTTCGCGAAGCTCGGCGGGAGAAAGCGGCGAGAGGCCCTTAGACCGGAGATAGCGCACCGCACGGCGGTACGCGACGCTGGCGGAGGCGACTCCGCGCAGGGCTGCCGCGTTCTGACGGGTTATGAAGTCGTTCGCCCAGCTGCCGTCGGGACGCTGAGTGCGCAGCATCTCGTCGACGGCGGACTCCGACATTCCGCCATACGCAAGCGTGTATGGGTTGTGCACGGCAGACGCCCCTGCGCCGCCGGGCGCGAACGCGGAACGAACAACCACGGCAAGCGCGACGAACGCGGCAAGCGCAGCCGCAACGAGATATGGAACGCGACCGGAAGCCGGACGACGCGCCGACGCGCCGAACGGCGAGAACGGCCTTCCGACGGGCGACGCCTCGGGCGCGGCCTTCATCTTCAGCACCATGTCGCGGTATGCGGGCCCGAGCTCGTCAAGCGTCTTTTCAAGATCTGCGTTCATCAAACATCTCCTTAAGCTTCTTGAGGGCGTTGGACATCCTCGACTTCACCGTGCCGACGGGAATGCCGAGCACTTTCGCGACTTCCGCATACGGAAGGTCCTGGAACACGCCGAGTTCCACGACTTCCCGCAGCGGCTCAGTGAGCTGCGACACAGCCCAGCGCACGTCGTCGCGCGCACAGGCGTCCGCAGGCCCCTGGACCCGGGGCTGTTCACGCCCCCAACTCTCTTCCCTCGTCTCCCTTCTGGCGACGCGCCTGAGCGTGTCGATGCGCACTTGGCGGGCCAGCAGCAAGAGGAACGTGGAGAGCTTGGCCTCTGGGCTGTATTCGGCTCTGTACTTCCACAGCCTCAGGTAGGTCTCCTGCACGAGGTCTTCGCCCTCAGAGAGTGAAACGCCCTGGCGCCAGAAGAAGTTCAAAAGATTCTTTTCGAATTTTCGAGCCTCTGAGAGAAGCTCCTCACCAGACATGGACGGCGACCTCCCTCGCGACGGCGGACCGCTCCCTAACGAACGGGAAATACGAAGACGCCAGAACCACCATTGCGCCGCAGACGAGTCCGACGATGCAGCCGGCTATGGCGTCCACCGGCTGGGCCAACAGACCGTTCACGATTTTCTTCACAATGATGCGCACCAGCCCGAAGAGCACTATGTCCGCGACGACCATTGCGGAAGCGCGCACCCATACGATCTGGGATATGTGGAGCGTCGGCGGCCATCCGTAGACGGAAAGAGCCGCCGTGGCCGCAGACGCCACCAGAAAGGCGAACGCGCCCGAAAACCCCCGGATGAGACCGAGAAGAGCCAGGACCACGACGATTCCGGCCAAGACGTAGTCTGCGGCCTGGATCTGCACGTCACTTCCTCTTCGGGATCGTGTCGCGGTAGCGCTGGTATACGGCGGCTGTCTTGCCGTCGCCGGACTTCGACAAAGCCCTTATCAAGCCGTCGACGACCGTCGTGTTGGTCGGGCTGGCGGCCATCGCGCGCGAATACAGCTTTGCGGCGCTAGCGAAGCTGCCGAGCTTCATGGCGAGGTCTCCGGCCGTGATGAACGTAGCCACCGCGCTCGGACTCAGTTCGCAGGCCTGGCAGTATGCCTTGAAGGTTTCCTTGCGGTCGGCTGCAGTCTTGGCGGACTTCTCAAGGCTCCTCGCGAGCCCTATGGCGGCGGGGTAGCTGAGCGGATCCTTTGCGCAGGCGTCGGCGTATGCCGCGCGCGCGCCCTTGAAGTCGCCCTTGCGCAGCAGCGCGTCGCCCTTTGACAGCGCCGCCGCGCACGCCACTGCATCACGACGATCCGCCCCGGGGCGGGACGCGGCCTTGCGCGCGATCTCGTCCTTCAGCGCAGGGATCACCTCCCGCTGCACCTTCTGAACGCGGGCGTCTGCTTCAAGCTCCAGATGGACGAAGAAGTCGAACTGCTCCTTCGCGGCCTCGACGAATCCGAATGAGTCGCGGTAGAGCCGGCCGAGGTGATAGCGCGCGCTCGCGTTGCGCCGATCCAGCTGAGAGGCACGCAGAAGCTCCGTCCTTGCGCGGTCGCGCAGATACGGCTGACTGTCCTGCGCCGCGCCGACGAGGAAGTAGTCCACGACGCCCATGCCGGCCCATCCGATTGCCCGCGTCTCGGGCGGCAGCTTGTCGTCGTTGGCCAGACGGGAGTACGTCTTGTAGGCGGCGGGGTAGTCCTTCCGGTAGAAGGCCAGCTGCGCCGAGAGCTCAACGACGTCGGTGTCGTCGCCGTTCGTGGCGGCGGCCTTGGCGAGCGTCTCCGCCGCCTTGTCCATCTCGCCCGTCGCCAGAAGGATTCGCGTGTACATGACCAGCGCGTCAACGTCGTCGGGAGCGAACTCCAGACCCTTGGCGTAGTGCCCGGCGGCCGTCTTGTAGTCCTTCAGCGCAAAGGCCGACGCGCCGGCGGCGAACTCCTTCGCGGGATCCGTCCCGCCGCATCCGGCGGCGAGGCACAGCGCCGCCACGCAAAGTCCGTCAAGCGCGTATCTGAGCGAGGAATTCGTCACGCTTCGCCTCCATTGTCTCCTTGTCGCGTCCTTCGAGGTTCAGGCGCACAAGCGGCTCTGTGTTGGACATGCGCACGTTCGCCCACCAGCCTTCGGAGTCCCACGCGTCAACGCTCACGCCGTCGAGCTCGAACACCTTTGCGGAACCGGCGTACTTCGCCTTGATCTTCGCGAGGATCTCGGCGGGCGGGGTCGCCGTTCGCGTGTTGATCTCGCCTGACTGCGAATACTTCCTGAGCGGCGCGATCAGCTCGGACAGCGGCTTGTCGCTCGCGGAGACGATGTTCGCGAGCGCATACGTCGCCATCGAGGAGGACTCCGCCGTGTAGTTCGCCTTGAAGTAGTAGTGGCCCGAAAGCTCGCCCGCGAAGATCGCGTCGTTCTGGCGCATCTGCTCCTTTATGAAGGAGTGTCCGACGCGCGACATCATGGGCTTGCCGCCGGCCGCCACAATCGTCTCCTCGGCCATCTTCGTGGACCTGAGGTCGTAGAAGCACGCCGCGCCGGGGCTGGACTTCAGCAGGTCCTGCGCGACGAGCGCCGTGATGAAGTCCATCGGGATGATCTCGCCCCTCTCGTCGACGAATCCCGCGCGATCTGCGTCGCCGTCGTAGGCCACGCCGAACGCGTACTTGCCGGGGTTGTCCCGGATGAGCTTCTGAAGGTCTGCGAGCGTCTCGCGCTCGAGCGGATTCGCCGCGTGGTTCGGGAAGTCACCGTCGTATGTTCCGAAGAGGTCGTCGTGCGTGAGCATGTCCTGCCCTTCGAACGCGACGGCCTCCGCGATGCCCATGCCGTTGCCGAAGTCCATCGCGACGTGGACGGGCCTCGCAAGATGCGCGAACTCGCGCACATGCGCGCCGTACTCCTTCGAGACGTCTACCTTCGTGACGAAGCCAGCGCCGTACGGAGGCTCGTCGCCGGTCATCCCCGCGACAAGCTTCTCGATGTCCTTGATGCCCGTCGCGCCGGAGATCGGCACTGCGTTCGCCTTGCAGAGCTTGCAGCCGTTCCACTCCTTCGTGTTGTGGGACGCCGTTATCATGACAGAGCCGTCAGCCTTGAGGGATCCGTTCGCGAAATAGCTCATCGGAGTCGACGCCAGCCCTATGTCGAGGACCTCCACTCCTTCGTCCACCAAGCCCTTCGCAAACGCCTGGAAGAGCGAATCCGACGACTTGCGGCAGTCTCGCGCGACCACCACCTTGCCGCACCTCACCCCGGCGAACTGCGCATACGCGCGCGCGATTTTGTAGAAGTCGTCCTCGCACAGCTCCTTGCCGTAGACGCCCCTGATGTCATATGCCTTGAAAATGCCCATGCTACCTCCTATTTTGGTTTTGGTGATATTCTACCAAAAAACGCCGACGAATGCTTGAGAAAATTCGCCGTCTATCCGACGCGTCCGCCGAGCCGTCAGCGGGCTCTTCGGAGGATCAGCAGCGTTATCTCGGGGTCGTCGAAGAAGCGAATCGGGAATCCCGCCCACTGCCCGACACCGGGCGAGACATGGACGACGCGCCCGTCTTCGCGCCTGCAGAGCCCGCGCACCATTCCTCCGTTGACCGCCTCCACCAGCCACGACAGGCCCGGCGAGACGCCGCCGTGCGTGTGCCCTGACAGCTGGAGGTCGCACTTCTCGGACATCGGCCAGCCGTAGCGCCGCTCGTAGTCCACGAATGGCCTGTGCTGCAGAAGCACCCGGAACTCCCCGTTGGTCGCCGCCTCGAACGCCGCGTCCGGATCCGGCTTGGTGAATCCCTCGGCCTCGCTCTGCAAATCGCTCACGCCCGCGACCGCGAGGCCCGGCCTCGGGAATGCGCATTCGTTCACGAGGAAGTTCATCCCCCAGTTGTGGAACTGGCGCATCCATCCGTAGGTGTCGAAGTAGTACTCGTGGTTGCCTGTCACCGCCAGAACGCCGTCCTTCGCCTTTAGGTCCTTCAGCGGCTCAAGGTTCCGAGCCTGCCTGTCGGGCATGCCGTCGGCATAGTCTCCGGTGAGGCAGACGAGGTCCGCGCCAACCGCGTTCGCGCGCTGCACTATCGCCTCTGTCCGCCAGCGCCGCGCCGCCGCGCTCGCATGGAAGTCCGTCATGTGCAGGATGCGGTAGCCGTCCAGCGACTCCGGCAGCCCCGGGAACTCGACCACGACCTCCTTGACCTCTGGAACCTTGATTCCGTTCCTGACCCCGACGGCAGCGACGCCCCACGCGACGACCGGCAGACCGACAAGCCAGACGGCCTTCCAGCGTCCGCACGGCGGGCCGACCATGAGAGCCCACCGGACGATGCGCCAGAAGAACGCCGCCGCAAGCAGAAGGCACATCCCGGAATACGCCCAGTTCCAAATCCAGATCAGCATCTCGGGCAACTCCGGCGCGAAGGCGTCCCCTCCGAAGGCCCTGTAGCACGCGAACTTCGACGCACACGCCAGCAGCGCCATCGCCCACGCCGCCTGCGCCCTGACGCGCATCCGCGCCGACGCCACGAACAGAAACATCAGCAGCGCGAAGAAGAGGAACGGCAGCAGCGTGAATACGGCCTTGAACACTTCACTTCCTCCAGCGGTGCCCTGACTCGCCCTTTGCGCGGAGTATCTCCTGTTCGCCGAGTATCCCGATCTCGCGGATTCCCGGCGTGTCCACGACCATCGCGCCGGACGGGAGCATCACGAGCTCTCGGCTTGTCGTGGTGTGCCGGCCCTTGCCGCTCCACTCCTGTATCTCCTGCGTCGCCGCCCACTCCTCTCCGGCGAGCTTGTTGAGGAGCGTGGACTTGCCGACGCCGGAGCTTCCGATGAAGGCGAGCGTGCGCCCGGGCTTCGCGTATTCCAGCACGCCGTCCATGCCTTCGCCCATGAGGGCCGATATCTTCAGCAGCGGCGCCCTTCCGTCTATCGCCGCGACTAGCTCTTCCACGAACTCCTCGTCGCCCTCGCGCCACAAGTCGGTCTTCGTCAGCACGACGACGGCCTCGCCTCCGTCCATGTCCTCTGCGAGCGTAAGGTAGCGTTCGATGCGCGCGGTGGAGAAGTCTTCGTTCAGAGACATCATCACGAAGAGCGTGTCGAAGTTCACCGCAAGCGTCTGGGACTTGCGCCTCGCCGTCGGGTCCTTGCGCTCAAAGTGCGAGAAGCGCGGCATAATGCCCGTTATCATCGACTCGCCGCTCGCGTTGTACCTGAACCGCACGAAGTCCCCCGTGATCGGCTTGAGGGTCTCTTCCCCGATTTCGCCTCGGCTGACGCGCCGCGTCCCTCCGAAGTCGCGCACCGTCTCGACGCGCTTTGCGAACGCGCTCTTCTTCTTGCGCGCCAGTATCTCGCCCTCGGCCTCGTTGCAGACCAGGTGGTAGTAGTCCCCGTGGGCGCTCACGACGCGCCCTATGCCAGGCTCCACCGGGCCCCGCCATCCGAAGCGTTCGAGCCGGGTCATCGTATGTCGTACTCCAGCCCGGAGAGGTCGTCGCCTCCGACTGGCTCGAAGTCGAAGGAGAACTGGCGCTGCCAGTCGTGGTGGACGCACTTAACCTCCACGTCGTTCCAGCCTTCCTCCAGCCGGACGACCTTCTCGGAGCGGTTTTTGCCGACGCGGTTGAGGGAATCAGAGAACACCTCCTTGCCGTTCAGCGTGAGCGTCAGGTCGAGGGTCGCGGAGAACGTCTGGTGCGAGAACACCGCCTTGACGTCGCGCGCCTTCTCGCTCTTCACACGGCGGAAGCAGCGCAGCGTGTTCTCCCTCGCGCCGAAGTAGAGCTGGTACGGATCGACCGATCCCGGCGCAAGGCCGCCCGTGTAGTCCTGCGTCGCGGTGTAGACCTTCCACTCGCCGGACTCGTCGCAGACCTTCCACGGCGCGGGTATGTTCAGCACAGCCACGCCTGCCGCGCCCGCGTCTATGCGGATCGGGGTCACCAGAGACTTCGGCCTCCCGCGCACGAAGAACGCCCCTTCGTCCGAAACCATCGCGCGCTCGTCCGCCGTCCAGCCGTCGGGCAGGACCACGCGCACCTCTGACATCGCAAGGCCCACCGGTCTGTTCACGCGGTAGTTCAAGAGGTACAAGAACTCGTCGTCGCCGGGACGCCAGGTGCGGACGAGGTCCAGCCTGACGCTGACGCCGGCCTTCCCGCAATGCGCCTTCTCGGCCAGATCATCATCGACTTCGCACAGCAGCTTCTCAGTCTCTTCCTCGCACCCGAACGCCGCGAGCAGCTCCCTGGCCAGTATCTTGTGCCCGAGCGCATCGGGATGCACGAAGTCGGGGACGAGCCTGTAGCCGGAGTTCGCCGAGCGCGTCTCCTCCACGCCGTCGGCGACGCCGAACCCGGTGTCCGCCATCGTCATCACGCACGTATCGAGGGCGTCGGACGCCTCGACGAGCATTCTGATGCGGTTGTTGAGCTGATGCCGCACCCTGTTCTTGGGCGAGGTCGTGTCTGCGGTAAGCGGCGTTATCGTCGCGAGGACGATTGCGCGCGGATGGCACCTCTCCTTGAGGTTCTTCACAAACGTCGCGTAGTCGAAGAGCCATTTGCCGAACGACGCCGCGTCGTTCGAGACCGACGGCTGCAGGATGTCGTTCATTCCGAGGAAGATCACGATCACGTCTATGTGCCCGTCGAAGACTTCCTTCAGGTTCCAGCCGGGATTGCGGTACCACGTCCAGCGATTCGTGTTCGACAGGCTGTCGCGCTCCATGTCGCTCCAGCTCTTCACCTGAAATCCCCCGTAGCCCAGCGGAACGAACCGCACGCTCGGCAGGGCGTTGGTCAACAGATGGTAGTACCCCCACTTGTTGCAGAACCCCTGCTCTGTTATCGAGTCGCCTATGAGGACGACCGTGTCGCCGTCCTTCACGATCTGCTCCTGGTACTCCACCAAGCTGTCAGCCCATTGCGCGGCTGCGGGCTCGTCCGCCGCCGCGCCCAGCGCCAGCGAAGCCGCCATCAGAAAAACCACCGTCTTCCTCATTTCTTCCTCCAGTCTTCTGCGGTTCCTAAGGCTCGTACGGACTCAGGAACGCCTCCTTGAAATCGTAGCCTCCGACGAACCCCTCGGGCGAGTCGTTCTCGTCCTTGGCGATGCGCCGGGACTCCACAAGGTTGAACATCATCTCGCCTATGTCTTCGCAGCGAGACAGCCCCCACTCCGACAGCACCGTGTAGCTCATCGGGCCGTACTGGTCGAGCGTCCTCTCGCGGAACTCGTCAAGTATGTCCCCCGAACTCATGTGCTTCCCGTTCTCGCCAAGGAAGTGGACGACGTCCATGAGCAGCGCATACGCCCTGCCGTCGTATCGGTGGTCTTTCGCGACGATGTCCTCGAACCCGTCGCTCTCGAAGTCTATTTCGTCCATGCTCGATCAATGCGCGGACGGCGCACTTCCCTTGCCGACGCCCCGACTCACCGCGGGCGTCCGCCCATCCCCGGCCCGAACATCCCCGGGCCAAACCTAAGCTTGTCCTGAACCGACAGGAACGGCTCGACGACTTCCGGCTGCACGAACTCGACGAGCTGGAGCTGCGACACTTCGCCTCGGCGGTCCTCCGGAACACATGCGCCTACGGCGTCGTAGCCTTCAGCCATCGTAGCCACCAAGTCGCCCATCAGCCGCATCGTCAGCTCCGGCGAAATCTTCTCCTCGTCGGCCAGCAGGTCCACCGCCGTCTGCACGGAGTCCTTGAGCTTCGCGTTCATGTTCGCCAGCGCGTTGTCGAATGTCGCCGTCGAAAGCTCGTCAAGACCAAGGTCATCGATGACCTTCTTTCGGGCGGTCTCAGTCCTTGCGCGCATGAACGAAGCCATCATGTTGAAATGCTCGCGCATCTTCTCCGGACTGGGCCGCTCGCCGCCGCCGGGCGGAGGCGTGGGCGCATCGGACTCGGCCACTTCGACCACGGCGTTCGTCGTCGCGGAATCGTCGGCATCCGGCTTTTCCTCACGCAGACGCCTTGGCCTGCCGACCTTGGAAGCGTCGAACGGCTTGCGAGCGCGTGACGTAGCGGAAGCAAGGTCTTTCTTCGCCGCCGCAAGGTCTTCCTCGGACTTCTGCAGCCGCGCCTTGAGGGAATCGGTTTCGTGGTCGGCGCGAGGCAGCACATAGCCGACGGCAACACCCACGGCAAGTGCAGCCACAGCCGCTAAAGTTGTTTTGTTCATGGTGCATATTTTACCATACGCCCCTCGCCCCGCGCAAGGGCGTATTGCAGAGCGCAGTGCGGCGGAAGCGTCACCGGAACTCGCACGCGCCTTTGCCAAGGCCGTCGGCGGCAGCCGTCAATGTCACATCACCTTTGCCTGTGCGTCGCATGACGAGTCCCGCCCTTCCGTTGCAGAGCGGATGCGACGCCGTATCCTTGAAGCTGTCGAGTCCGCGCGGATTCGAATTTCCGACGGCGACGATCTCCCCAGGGCCTTCCACCTTGAACGAGACGCGGCGGTTGTCGCGCGGAATCGGAGTCCCATTTGCATCGGCAAGCGTCACCTTAACGAATACCAGTTCCTTGCCGCCCTCTGGCAATGTATCCGATTCAGGCGTCAGCACGACCTTTGCCGCCGGACCTGCCGTCCGCAGCGTTTCCTCGCCGAGCTTACTGCCGTCCTTTCCGTATGCGACGACCTTGACTTCGGCGGGCTGATAGACGACATCATCCCACATCAGACGATAACGCGGCAGCGCGCCGTAGTAGCCGGTCTTCGTGCCTGCGGAGGGGTCCTTTCTGCGCCGCCCCTGCGAGACGCCGTTGACGAAAAGCTCGGCCTCGTCCGCGCTCGTGTAGACATAGACGGGGACTTTCCTGCCGACTCGCTCTGGGAACGTCCAGTGGTCTGGGACGATATGAAGCGTAAGGTCGCGATTGTTCCAGTACGAGCGATAGAGGTAGAACCTGTCCTTGGGAAAGGCGAGCAAGTCACACGCTCCGAAATAGGAGCTGCGCGACTCGCCAGCCTTGCGCACGCTATCAGGGCACGACCATCCGCCGTAGGGCGTCGGTTCGCCAAGATAGTCTATTCCAGTCCAGACGAACTCTCCGCAGACGTACCTGTCTTCTTCAAGACGTTCAAACTCGATGTCGGCTATGTCGCACCAATCCGCCGCGTTGCGGTCGTATGAGTCGATTGCGATGTCATTTACCGCGAAGTCGATCCTGTTTGTCGGCAGACGCTCCGCGTAGTAACCATATTCGGAAACGGCCGAGGCCGATTCGGAATAGAGCACGGGCTTTTCCGGATACGCCTTTTTCATGTCTGCATACGACCTGCGGTAGTTCCAGCCCGTTATGTCGAGGTTCGCGAAATCTCCACGCGCAACGCCCTCGCCGTGACAGAGGCCCATGCCGACGGGACGCGTCGCGTCTTCCGAGCGAACCACGTTGCGGAACCGCGTGCAGCGCTCGGCCGTCGTGCCGTAGGGCGAATACGTCCACTCTTCCTTACGACTCTCAAAGCCACCGCCGATTGGTATCTCGTTGCCGATCGACCAAACGAAGACGCATGGATGGTTGCGGTCGCGGCGGACGAAATCCTTCAGGCTCGATTCGACATATTCCTCCAGCGGCTCGTCCTCGCGTCCCGACGTCTCGTTCCACTTGTCGAAGCACTCGTCCCAGACGAAGAATCCCATCTCGTCGCAAAGATCAAGCATTTCCGGCGCAGGGGGATTGTGCGAGGTGCGGATTGCATTGACGCCCATGTCCTTCATGACACGGAGCTGACGCCGCATCGCGGACTTGTTGAAGGCGAGCCCGAGGATGCCAAGGTCGGAATGGAGATTTGCGCCGTGAAGCTGGACATGCTCTCCGTTGAGGAAGAATCCCTTGTCTGCGTCGAAGCGGAAAGTGCGGATTCCCGTCCTGACTTCAAGGGCATCTGCGGCGTTGTCGCCTTTCAGAATCAGTGCGACCGTGTAGAGGCTTGCGTTGTCCTCCATTTTCCAAAGCAGCGGATTCGCCACTTCAAGTCTGGCGTGGAAGTCCCCGTTGCCGCAGGCCGGAACCGATACATCAAGCACTCGTTCAGCGATGATCTTCCCATCCGGCGCCTTCAACGCGATGTTGACCTTTACTGCTTCGTCTTTCGTGCGCCGGCTCGTCACACGCCCTTTAACCTCGACAACCGCTTTTTCGGCAGAGACCTGCGGTGTCGTCACAACCACATCGTCCTGATCCACATAGAGCTCGTCCGTCGTGACTTTTCTTACGCGGCGATACATGCCCGCGCCCGGATACCAGCGTGAGAAGAGCTTTGACGTATCGGCCTTCACGAGCACTGTGTTCGCTCCGAGGAAGACATACGGCGTCACGTCGACGCGCATGCCCAGATAACCGTATGCGCGGTGGGCGCATGGCTTTCCGTTTACGAAGACGGTGCCGTCGCACATCACGCCGTCGAAATCGAGGAATATCCGCTTCCCCGCAGGCGCATTCGGAAGATTCAGCGTCTTGCGGTACCATCCCGTCCCCCGCCAAGGCAGCTTCGCGGTATTCGCGTCGCCGTTCGGATTGAACGGACCTTCAATCGCCCAGTCGTGAGGGACGGACACGGGGCGCCATGTCTTCTGGTCGAAGGAGAACTCCCATCCGCCGTTGAAGTCCTCGACAACGCGTGAAAACCCCTGCATGGAGCATAGCAGCGCCAGCGATAGCGTTGCGCCAACGCGCCTGATCATCTTGTCCATATCTGCCGCCTTCCCTGTTTCCTTTCCTTAGTGAAATATTATAGCAAAACCGCGCGGATTCGGTGCTCCCGTCGGCACAAAGCCAAGCGTGTATGCGACAGAAGAGTTTCCGTCAATGGACGCGATGCGATACGTGTACGTGCCCCTGGTCGGACTTGTTATTGATGTATCCGTGTATTCCGTCCCGGACACAGTGGCGACCGTCGCCCACGCGCCGTCATCCCTCTTCCGCTCGATGCGGTAGCTGGCCGCGTTCTGTGCTCCCGACCACGCAAGCTTCACCTTGGAGCCTTTCCACTGCACCGATGAAATCTCCGGCGCAAGCAATACGTCAAGCGCCGCCGCAGGATAGCCGAAGAGCCGCAATTCCGCGCAGTTGCCGTAGAAGCTCGAAGTATAGCCGGACACGGACGATGTCTTCTGGAGAAACACATAGCGATATGCCGCCGTAGACATCGTATTGAATTCGAACCACTGCGCGCCCTCGGTGCAGTCAATCGCGCACTGCACGGAAAGGACGGTCGCATTGCCACTCCACGATGCGTCG
>Ga0310690_10007421_pt1 | contig 14125 bp, 8 predicted proteins | sample AusTroGonzalo_MG_2_FD_207661 | JGI IMG/M metagenome (GOLD analysis project Ga0310690, IMG submission 207661) | Bovine rumen microbial communities from tropical cattle in Woodstock, Queensland, Australia - Gonzalo_04 (v2) (version 2) | ecosystem: Host-associated > Mammals > Digestive system >...
CTAAGGCAAATAAAAAAACAAAATACTAACTCAATTAAAGACCCGAGGAGCCGATGGGATATAACCGGCAAAGAAGCTTATGAGAAAACTTACTCTATTCTGCCTTGCGCTATGTGCCATGGCGTTCTATTCACTCCCTATCAGGGCGGACGGAGAAGTGCTGATTGACAGCATTTATTACAAATTGGATGCTGCTACCCTAACGGCATCGGTACAGAGATTGGAAGATAATCAATATAATCTTGAAAATTACATAGGCTACTCAACCAAGGTGACTATCCCTGCCCAAGTGAAACATGGAGGCAAGACCTATACCGTGACGAAGATTAAGTACATTTATCCTTCTCAAGACATACAAATTGAAGAATTAAAACTCCCCGGTACAATAACTTCTATAGAAGAATATGGATTAAGAAAAATTACCGGCAGTTTGAAACGAATCAATATCCCTGCCAATATAGAAAGTTTTACAGATAAAATCTTTTATGGTGTTTTGGGTATCAACGTGAAGTTGCAACATTTGACTGTTGAAAGTCCTTTGGTGCTGAAATATTTTTCTGACGCTTACCTTAAGGGAAAGAAAACATCGCCTGTAGAGCTCAATGATGGATATTACCCTAATTATATGGAGATAGATACACTGACTATCGTAGGTGATGCCGGTGACACGATTCCCCAATTTGCCTGCAAAAACTGGGGAAGGCTGAATGTGGTTGTTCTGCCCAAGTATAATACGGTCTATATTGGTGCCAATGCCTTTGACAGTTGTTCAGTAAGGAATATTAATTTGGCGGAACTTCAGGTGCTCAAAACCATTGAGAATAGCGCGTTTAAGAATTGTAAATATCTGCAAAACGGCGATCTCCCGGAATCCGTCACCAAATTAGGCATGGATATTTTCTCCGGTTGTTCGAATTTGAAACACGCCTCCTTGCCTTCCTCCACCACTGTTATCCCGTTCGGAATGTATAGAGGTTGTCGAGGCCCGTTGGATATTACGCTCCCGGACAATATTGAGTCAATTCTTCCCGAAGCATTTATGAAATGTTCTTTCAGTCGCACGATTACCATTCCTTCCACGGTTACCCTTATTGATCAATCTGCCTTTGAAGAAGCCAAATTCCCCGGTGGCGGAACCGGCGGAGAGCGGCATATCATACTGCCGAAGGGGCTCAAGGAAGTGCGTACCAAAGCTTTCTATAATGCACAGTTTGACCACCTGACTGTCAAGTCTGAATTGACATCATTGCAGACTCTTGCTTTTGCCACCGAGAGTGGTAAATCGAATATAAAAGAGGTTACCATCAACAATAAGTCTATCATTAACCTCACATCGGGTCTCAGCGGGTATCGCAGGGCATATTTTACATTCGGTGGAGATGTTCAAAAATACACCATTACCGATGCGGATGACATTCCCGAACGATATTTTGAAAACTGTGAAGGATTGCAGGAGATCGATTTTACTCAAGCCTCTGTCCAGAAGATCTATGCGCAGGCATTTAAGAATTGTACCAGCCTGAGATCCATCAATACAGACGATGCAAAAGTGATTTATCCAAACGCTTTCGAGGGCTGCACCAGCCTTGAAAGTGTGGATTTGATGAGCGTTACAGAGATTATGGGTGCGGCCTTCAACAACTGTTCTGCCCTGAAAGACATCTACTTAGGACCGGCTCAGACAATTGCCGCCAATGCCTTTGACGGTTGTACGTCGATAGCCGCTTTCAGCGCTTATAGCGACAAGTATTTCAATACGGAGGGCGGTATTCTCTATAACAGCGACAAGACCCAGCTTATCATCTTCCCGCGTCAGAGCGAGAACTTCGCCCTGGACGATTACGAACTGCCCGCATCGGTAACATCTATTTATTGCGACGCGTTCGACTATTGCACGCATCTCCATTCCATTACCTCTACGGCCGCTACGCCGCCTGCACTGGTGGAAAAGACTTCACATGATCCGATACTCTTCCAATACGGCATTGATCGTCTGGTACGAATCTATGTGCCGGAAGCTTCCATTCCGGCGTATAAGTCGGCTTGGGGTACAAACCATTGCGAGTATTACGCTCTCCAGTCCGGTACCTGCGAGGTGGATGGAATTTCATATCAGTACAACGCAAACCAAACGGCCACCGTCATCAATGGTACTACACCGTATTCGGGTAACATCGTCATCCCTGCTACCTTCAGTTACGGCGGCAAGACCTATCAGGTAACCGCTATTGCCGATAACACGTTCGATGATTGCTCTGGCCTCACCTCAATCTCTCTGCCCGAAGGACTGCTGACGATAGGTCACGCCTTCGGCTATTGCACAGGTCTGACGTCGCTGACCTTGCCGCGCACGCTTACTTCCATCGGCTGGAATGCCTTCCGTAATTGCACAAGTCTGACGGAGATCATCTGCAAGGCTGTCAACCCGCCTACTTGCGGGATGGAAGCGTCCTTAACCGCATTCCGCAATCTTCCGGCAACCACACCGCTGTGGGTGCCGAAAGGTAGTGTAAGCAAGTATCAGGAAGCAACCTGTTGGAAGAACTTCAAAAACAACACCTATCCGTTTGCCGCTACTTGCGCGGATGTGAACACCATAGATGGCGGTTCGAAAGTATTCCTCAAACCTGTTTCGGTTGCGTTCGTTTCCGGCAAATATGTATATATACAGGATGAGACCGGTACTACGATGCTTTATCTCAACGCAGCAGCAGACGCTTCTATCTATGCCGGTGCCAAGATTGCCGGTATCGAAGGTGTAACGGATATCTACAACGGTCTGCCCGAAATCAAACCGACCAATGCCGTTTCTACGTGGACCATCACAGATGATGGCGATGAACCGGTTGTGAAGACGATTACCGAGGTGCCCGACTACGATGATATCAACCAACTCGTGAAGATTGAGAACCTGACCCTCGAAGCAGAGTTTAGCCCGTCTAAACCGAAGGAAGTAACGATCTCGCTGTCGGATGGCACGATTATTCTGCGCAACCAGTTCAGTCTGACGCAGACCTTCGTTGCCGGCAAGTACTATGATATCCTTGCCGGTGTGGCTATCTCCGACCCGACGTTTAAACTCTACCTCATCCAAGTCTTGGCCGAACGCGATGCACCGACGGGCATTGACCAAATTACCAATGACCAATCACAAATGACCAATAAGGTCATCTATGATGGCCGTCTCTACATCCTCCGCGACGGCAAAACCTATACCGTCACCGGACAGATTGTTAAATGATGTAATGATGAAATGATTTAGGCTCTGCGGGATTAGTTTCCCGCAGGGTCACCAAGCAACAAATAATATTAACAAACTAAAATTATTATTACAATGAAAAAACTATTTACTTTCCTCCTCGCCCTCATCGCAGGAGCAGGAACACTCTTCGCCGATGATTTTTATGAGTGGGATTTTAATGATAGCGGCAAGTGCGGCCCTAACCTTAAGTGGGAGTATACTATTTGGGATGATAGACTTGTCATCAGCGGTACAGGAGACATGTACAATTGGGATAAAAAATCGGATGTTCCGTGGTATAAGCATTATATAAAAGTGGTGGAAATAGGAGAAAATGTCACCAGCATCGGAACGCATGCTTTCGATTCTAGTACTAAACTATACCTCGTTCACTGGAATGCGAAGAATTGTCCTTCCGCTCCTTTCGACAGCAAGATACATAAAATACACACAGTTAAGTTTGGCGACAAAGTGGAGGTGATTCCTGATAATCTTTTCTACGGAATGGATGTTAGTAAGGTCAATATTCCCGACAATGTCAAAACCATTGGGAATAATGCTTTCAGATATTCCGGAGTATTTAACTTAACGATAGGAGATGGTGTTACTCACATTGGAAAAGGTGCTTTCAGTAATTGTTCCGAATTGAACAGTGTATCGATAGGCGCCGGTGTCACCTATATTGGAGATGGCGCTTTCGATGGCTGCACAAAGATACAAGGTATCGGCTGGCATGCCAAAAACTGTCCTGTCGCTCCTTTTGCTGATGCGAATGGTGTAATAAACATTAATTTCTACAGCACAGTGGAGGAAATACCTGCTAATCTTTGTGCCGGTAAGAGCAAATTAACCCAGATTGTAATTCCCAATAGTGTCAAAACCATCGGGAGTAATGCTTTCAAGGATTGTATACGTGTATCCACATTAGAAATAGGAACCGGTGTTACCAGCATTGGAGCTCATGCTTTTGAGAATTGCCCGATAACCTATCTTCACCTCCCGGATGGTCTCCAAACCATCGGCAGTTATGCATTCGCCGGTTGTAGAAATGTGGCCGGTTCGATGTCTATTCCCAGCAGCGTCACCAGCGTGGGAGAAGGTGCGTTCTATCAATGTTCCGGTTTGAATTCTGTAAGCATCGGAAGCGGAGTCACAAGTATTGCAGCTAAGACTTTCCAAGGTTGCAGCAGCTTTGCTTCCATAACGATTCCCAGCGAAGTCACCAGCATTGGCGCTTCCGCTTTCCAAGCTTGCACGAGCCTGGCCAAAGCGTATCTTCCCGACAACCTGACCAGCATCGGAGACTCTGCGTTCAACCAATGTAGCAGTCTGGCGGATATAACCATCCCCGACAAAGTCACCTCTCTTGGGAAAGGTGTTTTCAATGGATGCCACTTCACTTCAACCATCCAGAATGCACATTTCTTTATTTACCTGCCACGAATGGTAACCGGTAACTATGCCATTAAGGAGGGGATAGAAACGATTGCCGATCGCGCTTTCCAGGGTTGCTCGGGTCTGACCTCTGTAACGATTCCAAGCAGCGTCAAAACCATCCGAACGGCAGCGTTCCGTGCTTGCAACCATTTAAATTCCATCACCTGTGAAGCGACCACGCCTCCTGCATGTGCGTTTGAAGAAAATGTTTGGTTGGGTGTCAGTTATTTGTGCCCCGTATATGTGCCAATAGGATGTGTAGCTACCTATAAGAATATTGATTCTGATTCTCCGGCTGAGGCCTGGAGATACTTCGAAGACTTCCGTGCTATCCCGTCCGCTTCGGGCGATGTCCCCAATAGTTACCTCAAGTGGTCGCTGAAGGACGGCGTGCTGACTATCTCCGGAAACGGTAATATGCCTGATTTTTATTATGCTTATCAGCTCCCGTGGAATGAGGCTCGCTCCTATATCAACGCGGTGGTTCTGAATGATGGTGTAGGTAATGTAGGTATGAATGCTTTCCTGGATTGTACGAACCTGACCACGGTAGTTATCAAGTCAACAAACTTCAAGGCTATAGGTGAAAACGCCTTCAAGGGTTGCACCGCGCTCAAGGCTGTCGATGTGCTTGCTGCGAACACTACGTACGCTTCCCAACAGGGCGTGCTCTACAATAAAGACCTTACGCAGCTGGTTCTTTGTCCACCTGCTAACAAGTCTTACACCTTCCCTGCTTCGGTTACCTCGGTTCTGCCTACCGCCTTTGACGGCTGCACGGCACCGTTTACCGTAACCAATGACCAAGCCACGCCGCCTACTGTCAGCGGAAATACCTTGTTCGCCCATGTGACAGGTACCATTGATGCTTATGTTCCGGAAGCGAATATCGCTGCTTACAAATCAAATTGGGGCACGACCAACTGCGAGTATCACGCCCTGAATTACGGTCAATGTACCGTTGACGGCATCAAATACGAGTTCTATACCGACGGAACGGCTAAAGTGATTGCGAACTCGCCGATTTATTCAGGCGACATCGTTATTCCCGAGACCTTTACTTACAACAGCAAAACCTACACGGTAACGGAGCTCGACAAGTTAGCGTTCCAGCAGTGTACCGGATTGACTTCCGTCAGCTTGCCGAACACCTTGGAGAAGATCAATATGACTTTCTACGAGTGCACCGCGTTGACCTCAATCACTATTCCTGAAAGCGTTACAACGCTCAATCCGGACGCTTTCGCGTACTGCAGCGGCCTGCAGGCAATATACTGTAAGTCCTACCGTTCTGTTCCGAGCATGGGCTCCACTAAATTCTACCATATATCTGCCAGCCTGCCGATCTATGTACCGACTCCTCTGCTCAGTGACTACCGTACGCAGTGGAGCGGCATGACCAATATCCAGCCGGAACCGATTATCCGCGACGGATTATACTACACGATAGACCCAACTAAACAAAACGCTACCGTCGTACAACATCCTGACGGAGTCGGCGAATATGACCCGCTCGTGAATGTCACGATTCCCGAGACTATCGAAGCCTACGGTCAGACATTCAGCGTGGACACTATCGGCAAGGACGCGTTCTACGGCTGCGAAGAATTACTCAGCATCACTATGCCGAAGAGCATAGTCAGCATTGAAGAATATGCGTTCTATAACTGCAGCGCTGTGAAGCAGTTCATCATTCCTGAAAACGTTACCTCCATCGGTCAACGCGCTTTCTGGGATTGCAAGGAGATGACCTCGCTTACTATCTATGGCGATGTGGCTACCATCGGCGATTACGCGTTCCGCAATTGTTCAAAAATTGCATCTATCACCTGCGAAGCCGCTACCCCGCCGACTTGCATTTACCAGTGCTTAAACAGTGTGACCAAGACTATTCCGCTCTATGTGCCGTCTGAATCGGTCAATGCGTATAAAGAGGCTACAGAATGGAAAGACTTCACCAATATCAAACAGCTGATAGATAAATGTAAAGATGTTAACAACACCGAGAAGGCCGGCGAGCCTGTTGTCCTTGACTCCGTTTATGTCATCTTCGTATCCGGCCGTTATGCTTACGTACAAGACCAGTCAGGTACAACCCTCGTATATCTCACTAATGAGGATCCAAACATCAAACCGGGCGTACGTATTTCCAATATCCGCGGTTCCGTATCTCTCTACAGCAATCTGCCGGAAGTGAAGCCGAATAATCAGGCTGAGTGGATACTCACACCGGGCGGTGGCGAAACACCAATCTTCGTAACGGTGGATGACATGCCGACAGCCGATATGGTCAATCAGCTCGTTTATATACCGAAAGGCGCAATAGAGGGTACATTCAACTCTTCCAGCGAAACGAACCTCAATCTGACCTTGCAGAACGGCAAGACCATGGTGCTCAGAAACCGCTTCAAACAAGATCAAGTCTTCTCGGCTAATAAGGTTTACGACCTCCTCGTGGCTGTGGGACAATACTGGACAGGAGTACAACTGTATTACATACAGATTGCTGACACCTTCGACCTGTATAACATCCGCTTCCTGAACGAGAACGGCACGGAACTGCAGTCACTGAAGGTGCCCGAAGGTACTACGGCTGTTTATACCGGCGAAACGCCTGTTAAGGCAGAGACCGACCATTCGACATTCGCGTTCGCCGGCTGGGACAAACCAGTCGCTCCCGCTGAAGAGAATGCTACGTACACCGCTGTCTTCGATGAGATTTACAAGGAGTTCACCATCACCGTTGCGGTCAACGACGCAGCTGCCGGTGCGGCTTACGGAGAAGGTACCTACGATTATGGAACCAAAGTGAACCTCTATGCTATTCCTAACGCAGACTACCACTTCGTTAAATGGTCTGATGGCGTAACAGATAACCCACGTGAAGTGACCGTTACTGCCGATGTCACCTACACCGCTGTCTTCGAGGCCAACTCACCGTCAACCGCTATCGAGCAACTAAATCAACAATCACAAATCAATAATCAAAAATTGATAATCAACGGCCAACTCTACATCCTCCGCGCCGGCAAGGTTTACACCGTCACCGGACAAGTGGTTCGTTAAGCTGTTAAACCGTTAAATCGTTAAGCCATGCAGGGCTGATAACTCTGCATGGTTACAAAAAAAGCTGATAGCTGACGGCTGAAGGCTGACAGCCACAATCGCTCTTTGACATATTGGATTACCGTGCGCTTGCGCTAATACCCGCACGACTGCGCGCAAGCACTAGTATTGTGCTACGTATTGCGCTACGCTTTCCCCAAGAATTAAAATTCTCGGGGACCCCAAAGAAAAACGAAAGAAAAAAGACAAAACTCTTGCATATATCAAAAAAAAGCAGTACCTTTGCAGCCGAAAACGTATAATGGAATATACAAAATATGCATTCTATTGTATTTTCTATTATACAAATTATGCCATTTTATGTATAATATATTATGCAGCGGTTATTTCAACTTCAAGAGCAATTACTCAATTTAACGCCGATGGAAATCGTGCGGGAATGCGCGTCTAAAATCAATTGGGACAGTCAGTTAGTGGCTATTCGGGGTCCGAAAGGTGTCGGTAAATCGACTATCATTCGACAGTATATCAAACAGCATTATACTACTGATGACCACTCGGCGCTTTATTGTACTTTAGATGCCAACTATTTTGTGGAGCACTCCATTTTGGATCTGGTAACAGAGTTCTATCGAATGGGAGGTAAGCACCTATTTCTGGACGAAGTACATAAATATCCCAATTGGAGTCGCGAGATTAAAGAGATATATGACTATTATCCCGACCTTCGGGTAGTAATTAGCGGTAGCTCATTGCTGAGTTTGATGCAAGGCGATGCAGATTTGTCGCGGCGCTGCGTCAACTATGATATACAGGGACTTAGTTTTAGGGAATATCTCCGTTTCTATGAGGGCATTGAATTACCGGTTTGTACAATAGAAGAACTGACGACTAATGCCCATCCGTTTGTGGCGCAGGTGTATAAACAATGCAAGCCGATGGCGTACTTTGACAAATATCTGCACTACGGCTATTTCCCCTACTATAAAAACAACCCTGTGGAATACTACGCAACGGTTGCTAATGTGGTACGCTATATTATCGAGGATGAGTTACCACGGATTTGCAAAGTGGAGCTGAGCAACACACGAAAGATTCGCGCGCTAATGAATATTCTGGCATCAGGCGAACCCTATGAGGTGGATATAACACGTATGTCCGTGCAGAGTGGTTTGCAGCGTCCAACCATTTTGGCGTACCTACAACATCTGAGCGATGCCAAACTTATCCATTTGCTCTATAGTGATCTGGTCAATGTGAAGAAGTTACAGAAACCTGACAAGATTTATATAGAAGACACGAACATGTTGTGTGCACTGACTTCTCGTCCGGTTAAAGAAGGCACGATGAGGGAAACCTTTGCCATCTCTCATTTGGCTGTGGGACACGAGGTGGAATATGGCAGGCAACATGGTGATTTTGTAGTCGATGGCAAATATACCTTTGAGATTGGCGGAGCAGGCAAGAACTTCAAACAGATAGCAGATATACCAAATTCCTTCATCCTTGCAGATGATATGGACTATCCCTTTGGCAACAAACTGCCCCTATGGCTCATAGGCTTCCTCTACTAATCAAAGCACGTCAGTACCAATTATTGATGATTTTTGAATCTTTTTGGGACTTTTTTGACTAAACAAACGGTAATCCAATATAATGCGGGTTACCGCTTATTGTATTTGGCTTTGCGGGATTGGTTTCCCGCATGGTTACAAAAAAAGACATTATATGAATGAACAACAGCGCGGAGCGCGCAGACAAGAACTATTGAAGCAGACGCTTTTCTACAAGGGCGAAGAGTCCTGTCCCGAAACAATCGCTCAGGGGTGCTTGTATTGGGATTATGAGAGCCTGTGGGTGCGTTGGGAGTTGGAGCAGGACGAGGGGTATCTGCGCACGGTTCAGTGGTTCCAAACCGAGATACAAAAAGACCAGCCGCCCTATCCGTCTGTTCCCGTTGGCCTGCAGGCGATCTTCGCCAGCCGCATCAATTATTGGAGTGGCGGTCGCGAACCGGTCACCATGGAGGATGTCCGTCAGTTCTGCAACAAATACAAGCAGACGTATGACGAAGTGAAATCATATGACGAAATGTCTAAATGACCAAATAAATGGTAAATGGTAAATGACCAAATAGTAAATAGATTATTCTTGCTCTGCCTGGTGGTCGCTATTTGTTGGACTACTACCATCTCCGCCAAAGAGAACCCTTCTGTCTCAGCCAAACTGCAGAAGAAGTATCAGTATGTAACTTTCAGGAATGAAAACGGTTTGGAGTATTATGAAATAAGCCGTACGAATCCCGATGATCCTGATGCAGAAGTGTGCGGTATAGCTAATAAAAAAGGCAAAGTGCTGATTTCCTATTATCACGATTATGCGTTTATCTCTCCTATTCTGCTGCAAGACTTCGGGGCAGAAGAATTTAGGAAAGATATATACTATTGGGCGCTGCAAACCTACGCTAACCGGTTTGGTGTGGCGGATAAGAACGGCAAGATCATCATCCCCTGCACGCCTTGCGACGGAATTTATCTGGTGGAATATAGCACGCCGAAGGGCAGTCCGACGGATTATGATTATAAACGCGACGGGTGGGCTTTTGTCTTGCATGGATACAGCGGCACTTCTGCCCTGTTCGATGAAAAAGGCAAAGTCCTCATCCCCCTTTCGCAAGGCTATACGGACATCTCCCCTCGCGTGGATGAACACGGCATCAAGTATATCGAAGTCCGCAAGAACGACAAAGTCGGACTGTGTGACGCGACCGGCAAGGAATTAGTCCCAATCACCAATCACCAATGACCAATGACCAATCACCAATCACCAATGACCAATCACCAATGACCAATGACCAATCACCAATAACCAATCACCAATGACCAATGACCAATGACCAATCACCCATAACCAATATTTATTTAATATGAAAAAAATTTTTATCTTCCTCCTCGCGCTGATAGCAGGCGCAGGAACAATGTTCGCCCAGTATAGCTATAGCGGCACATGCGGCAACAATCTCCAATGGAATCTAACCGATGGTACCCTCACGATTACCGGATGGGGCGAGATGACGAATTATCTAAAGACAGACGCGCCTTGGTATGCCTATAGAGATTACATTGAAAGACTCGACCTCAGCAAGGACATGACCACAATTGGTGATGCAGCTTTCTATGGTTGCTCCGCGCTAACGAGCGTGAATATTCCTTCCGGCGTTACAAGCATTGGTGGTAATGCTTTTTATTGTTGCTACGCTTTGGAACGCGTTACCATCCCTAATAGCGTCAAAGAAATCTGGGGGTATGCTTTCCGGGAATGCTACTCCCTGACAACTGTTGAAGTTCCGAATACCGTCACTTGGGTTGGCGAAGATGCTTTCACTTTTGTCCCTAATGTCGTTTATCATGGTACATTGGAAGGCGCACCGTGGGGTGCATATAGTCTCAATGGCTATATAGACGGGTTCTTGGTTTATAGCGATGCCACAAAAACCAATCTCCTTGCTTGCTCCGCTGCCGCAACCGGCGAAATTACCATTCCTAACAGCATTACAAGCATTGGAAAAGACCTTTTTGCAATGTGCTCCGGCATTACCGCTGTCAACATACCTAATACCGTCAAAAGCATCGGCGCTGGCGCTTTCTATTATTGCTCCTCATTGACCGGTATCACCATTCCTGACGGAATCACCACCATCGAAGAGAGTACTTTCTATTATTGCTCCGCACTGAAGAATGTCAACATCCCTAATTCCGTCACAACTATTAACATGTATGCCTTCCGATATTGCACCGCCCTCGAAAACATCAACCTTCCTAACAGCCTCACTACTATCGGGGAAAGTGCTTTCGGCTTTTGCGACGCATTGAAGACCATTACCCTGCCTTACAGCCTTACAAAAATCGCTACCGAGGCGTTCTGGAAGTGCACTGCCCTCACCAGTATCACCTGCGAGGCGGCTACACCTCCCACTTGCAAAAGCTATGCTTTCGAATGGGTCCCTAAATCCATTCCCGTCTATGTCCCCAAAGAAAGTATCGACGCATATTCAGAAGCAGAGAACTGGAAAAAATTTACGGACTTCCGACCGATTCAAGCTGCGGAAGCTGATGTGACTGAGATTAAAGTCGAATTGGGTGAGTACAGTGCGGTTATTTCGTGGCCGGCTGTAGCAGGCGCAAAGGTATATACCATCCAGGTGTCGAAGGGCGAACAACTCGTTTGTACCCTTACGTTTAATGAATCCGGACAATTGGAGAATATCGCCTTTAATGCGCCGTCTCGCAATGGTGGAGACTATAGTCAAGTCCGCGCTGCTACGCAAACAGCTACCGGTTGGCAATATACCATTGACGGCTTAGAGGCAGGTACAGAGTATAAGTTGACCATCACCGCCAAAAATGAGGCAGAACAAGAGATAGACAAGAAAAATCTCACCTTCCAAACAGAAGGCGGAACAACTACCGGCATTGAGAATCCATCCGCCAATTTTGGCGGATCTCAAAAGATCCTCCGTGAAGGCGCTCTCCTCATCCTCAGTGACGGCAAATACGTTAACGCATTAGGTCAGCCCGTGCGTTAACGGGGCCCCTGGTCGGCTTGCAACCGAAATCTCTTCGAATTATGATTTACAAACATCTGAATGAACTCATCGGTCGGACACCGATGTTGGAAATAAGCGGCTTGGAAGGCCAGCAAGCACGTATCATCGTTAAACTGGAGTATTTCAACCCGGGCGGCAGTATCAAGGACCGCATCGCACAGGCGATGATAGAAGATGCCGAAAAACGCGGCGTACTCCTACCCGGCGCCACTATCATTGAGCCGACGAGCGGTAACACCGGCGTAGGTCTCGCGTGGGTGGGCGTATCCAAAGGATACAAAGTCATTCTTACGATGCCGGACACCATGTCTGTCGAACGCCGTAACTTACTCAAAGCCTACGGTGCTACTCTCGAACTGACACCCGGTTCTGAAGGAATGAAAGGAGCCATCCGTCGTGCCGAAGAACTCCGTGCCGCCACACCCGGTGCGGTTATCTTAGGCCAGTTCATCAACCCTGCCAACCCTGCTATGCACGAACGCACGACGGGCGAAGAGATATGGTCGGACACCGAAGGACAAGTGGACATCTTCGTCGCCGGTGTCGGTACGGGCGGCACGGTGAGTGGAGTAGGGCGCGCTCTCAAGAAACACAACCCCTCCATCCGGGTGGTTGCTGTTGAACCCGCTACCTCTGCCGTCCTCTCTACCGGCAAAGCCGGTAAGCATCGCATCCAAGGTATCGGTGCAGGCTTTGTGCCCGACACCTACGATGCCCAAATCGTGGATCGTATTTTACCCATAGAAGACGAAGCCGCTTTTGCCGGAATGCGTCTCTTGGCAAGCACGAAAGGTCTGTTGGTCGGTATCTCTTCCGGCGCAGCTTTTTCGGCAGCACTCCAACTCGCACGCGAAGACGCCAACCGCGGCAAGACCATCGTCGCCCTCCTCCCCGACACCGGTGAACGCTACCTCTCCATGGGCATATTTTGAGAAAAAAACACTTTTTTTACAAAAAAATGCAAGAAAATGGCATGAAAATTTGCTCATGTCATTTTTTTGTTGTACATTTGCAACTGCAAAGGTTTTACAGCCGTTATCTATCGGCCAAGCTTGACCGATTCCGTCCCGCTCAGACGTTAAAAGTGCCCCCCGCGCGTAGCGTCGCGCGATAACATATCGAAAAAAATAAAAGCGTTTGCTAACGCTTGTTATCTGAGTAAACGAAATGTAGGAAGTTTCAGTTTGTAGTTCAGGAACAAGTCGAAGCAGATGCTCGTGAGTGTATTCGTACGCGTATCTATTTATGGTACGCGCGCATATACAAGCGGGCAACTGTATTGATTATCCGACTACAAAAGGTATCCTACAACCTCGTTTACCGGATGACAATCAGTTGTCCGCGTTTTTTTGTACGCTTGCTGAAAAACGGCACAAAAATACAATAAAAACGGCACATGTGCAACCCCGAGCGCAAAAAGGACCAAAAAGGACTTTGCACAATTCCGCAAAAAGCAGTACCTTCGCAGCAGATTTTAAAAGCGAAGACACCTGAAGAATTAAAAACAACTTGGGGATTATAATTTTAATGTTGCGAATCAAATCCATTACGGGCGACTCATTGAGCCGCCCATGTTTTTTGTATCCAAATAGCAGAAAATTACATTTTTTTGCCAAAAAACTTGCCGATGTCGGCAAAAATTAGTACCTTTGCAGCGGATTTTAGAAAAAACTTGCCGATAATATGGAATTCATATCTGTTAGTCTATTTGCTGAGAAGTACGGAATAAGCGAACGTACCGTGCGTAATTTATGCGCCACAGGAAAGATTGAAGG
>Ga0310690_10007422_pt1 | contig 14124 bp, 19 predicted proteins | sample AusTroGonzalo_MG_2_FD_207661 | JGI IMG/M metagenome (GOLD analysis project Ga0310690, IMG submission 207661) | Bovine rumen microbial communities from tropical cattle in Woodstock, Queensland, Australia - Gonzalo_04 (v2) (version 2) | ecosystem: Host-associated > Mammals > Digestive system >...
CTTCCATTTTGCGGGAAGCCGGGCGGCGGCTGAATACAGCTGTTGGTCTTTTTTGCGGCAATACCTGCTTTCCGCAGAAAAAAGGTTGAAGGCCATCGTCAAGGCGCATGGTGGCGCAGAAGCGAATTTGAGCGCGTGAAAAAGGGCTTCATGGGGAAACAGTCATGAAACAGGAAAAAGGCGCGGAGAAGCGAAGCATGGGCGAAATTTCCACGGACAAGGGCGAAGTCATGAAGCAGGGGACGCCGTACTTCTTCAGCACGGCGATATGCGAACCGGCAAGCGGCAGGGTTCGCGACCTGAACACCGGCGCGGAATGGGACAACGTCGAGGCGTGGCACGCGGAACGGAAAGGGCGGGCGGCAACGCTGACTTACAGCTTCGCGTATCAGCGCGCGGAGGATGCCGCTTGAACAAGCGCGGCAGGCCCAGGCGCTTCACAACCTGCCCAGAATGCGGGGAGCCGTCCATATTCGTACGGCATACGGCGCGGCGGGGGCATTGCGAGAACGTCTATTGCGTCTGCCATGCGTGCGGCGCTTCGCTTCGGTACGTCCAGGCGGGGACCGGCGGGCATTGGTACAGGGTGCGCGTGGCAGCGCAGACGGCGGCGGCGTCATCGGAGGCGGAGGGCGCGGCATGAATGGCAGAAAATCGCGCGGAACGGGGCGCGAGAGCTACGGAAGTTCACGGAACGACGGAACGCTCACGGCAAGGGAAAAGAGCGTGCTGGCGTCAATTCTCGAATGGGAAAAGGACAGGGAAGCGGGCGGCGACGATGACACAGGACGGAAGAAGAAAAGACGGCGGGCGGCGGAAAAGACTTCGGCGGCATGAATGGACGGGCACACCTGCCCAGGTGACAAGGCTTGCGGCGGACCTGCCGGGCGCGTGGTATTGCGTGCTTCAGGAACGCGACGGGCGGCGGTGCTGGGCGTGCGAGTACAGGCGGAAAGAAGCGCGGAGGACCATCTGCCAGTTCCTGGGCGTGCGCATCCCGAAGGCGCAGCTGGAGATTGCCGCGCCATGAATTACAACCAAAAGAGCGGGAGCAAAAGCGCTTCAGGCTGCCCATGCTGTCCGCCGGACAAGTACCATGTAAAGTGTCCTGTCCATCGAGAGCAGGCGCTGGCCATCCTGTGGAAAACGCGCCCGGCGTGCGCGGCGTGGTTTGTGCTCCAGGAAAGGAAGGCGGCAAGGCGCGGCAATCTCGAGGAACATTGAGCACGCAAGCTCTATCGCGTAGAATGCGGCGCGGAGGGGAACAAAGGAGCGCATGATGGAAACGACATTTTCAAGGTTCGGCCTTTCGCCGTTCATGCCACAACCTGCCCAGGGCGTTCCCGTCGCCGAAGTGTACCCGACCGCGCGGATCAGGAAGACGCAGGTGACCGCCCTCGGCAATCCTGACGTCCCCGTCGCCGGTTCCTTCATGGCGGATCATCCCGCCCTGTTCGAGCGCATGAGGGCGGCAGAGAAGGGGCTGGGCATTCTCGACTTCATGGGGCTGGAGGATGATGCTGCCGGAGGAGAAGATGGACGCATGCGGAACTGCTAGCACCGGGCGGCGCGTCGTGATGGCGTACTGCGCGACCTGCGGGGCGGGTTTCCATCTGTACCACAGGGGCGACCGCTTTTGCTCCACAGGATGCCGCATGAGGTGGCATGATGCCAGGCGCAAGGCTGAACGTGCCGAGGCCAGGGCGACGGAGAAGCGGCTTTCCCTTGTCTGGCTGGAGGACCTGCCATCGGCTTCAGACTTTCCAGAGTGGCGCATGCCGAAGGCGTACGCAGCTTCATAGATTTCCCGTTTCCGCTTCCCAGGACGGGCCCGGGGCGTTTCCTCGATGCCGGAGGGACGCCCCATTTTCTTTTCATAGGGGGGTGACTTATGGCTGGACGATCGCGGATCATGTTCGGGGCGTTCCTTCTTTTCCTCATGATGGCGGCGACGCAGGCGCAGGGCGCAAGCTTCGTCGTGAAAACGGAACCTGGGCAGGGTTGCGGGCAAGCCTATGATGAAGCGGGCGGCGTCGTGCATGGGCTTGACGGGTTCGGCGCATCGGTTGCGTACGTCGAGACGGACAAGGGCTTTACATCTGCCGTTGTGACCAGCGGCGGGAAGCGCGTGAAAGGGCAGGTCTACTTTCACGACGGCAACCTGATTTCAATTACCTACCAGACGGAAAACGGCGCATGTCTTCTTTCCCTCTACATTCCTGATACGCAGTGCTTCATCACGATACATGAGCGGGGCATCACTGGCAGGGGGCATGCAATCACGGCACCGTGTACGACATCGAACTGGAAGCCGTAGGGCGTTCCCTTTATGTGGCTGTACCGTCTGTTCGGACTGAAGGGGGCGCTTGCCTTCATCGTTGCCGTGCTGCTTCTCTGCTTCATCATGAACGCCATGCGGGGTTGACGGAATGCAGTTTTCGGGGCGGGGGGCAGGATACTTTATGACGGGGACGCAAAAGCAGCGGACCGTGAAACCTGTTGCGGCAAAAGGCTTTCCTGCGGTTTTTCCATGGAAAAAAACAATTTTTTCCACAAAAAGACCTTGCGTTTTACGGGGTTCAAAGACCACCTTTTCCGCGTTTTGCTTTTGTCGCCATGTTTTGGGGTATCCTGCCGTGCTGCGGGCGGAACCGATGGCGAACACGGCGGGAAAGTGGCGAAGCGCCAAGGCACAGGATTACAGATAACGGCTGGAAAGTATCCGCGGGGGCGCAGCACACAACCTGCTCAGGCATCGAAAACCGTCGCATCAATCGGCGCAAAAAAAACGCAGGGGTGCGCGCGTCGTCATCCCTTGCGGGGCGTGGCTTTCCATCGGAAAAGGGCATGGAAAAGGGCGTGAAATTGCCTTATGATTTCGGAAAATAAGCGGAGGTGAGCGCATGGGCGGCTGCGGTTCAACGCGGTGGCGAAGCCATTACCGGAAAGGAACGACGGACGAGCTTCTCCGGCTGGACGTTCTTTTCATGCTTCGGCGCGGGGCGCTGAAGACGGGGAACATGTCTACCTGGTCATGGAGCCGTCACGGGGAAGCATTCGCTTCAATATGCTCGACGACTGTTTCCGCCGACGAGGTGGAGCTGCACTACTCGACGGGCAAGGGGGACGGGAAGCGGCAGCACGATTACGGCGTCCGCATCGCGTGGACGCCCTGCTTTTTCGGAGGCCAGCGGCCATGGTTCATCTGTCCCCGCTGCGGGCGAATGGTCCGCATGCTGTACGGCGGGGAGCTCTTTCTTTGCCGCCATTGCCAGCGCCTAGCGTATGAGGTGCAGCGCGAAAGCTTTACGGCAAGAATGCGGAGGCGTGCCGACAAGGTGCGCGATCGTCTGGGCTGGACATATGACGACGAAGGGGAGAAGCCGAAGGGGATGCACTGGTCGACCTTTGACCGTCTGGCTCAAGAGCTGGACCGGAGAGAGCGGGCGGCGGACTTCGCCTTCACGCTTCGGGCGCATGAGCTTATCGGTGGCGACCTCAACGACCTGCTCGGCTTTCCGCGCGGAACTGTGGAGAAGTACGGCATCGACGCCCGCGGACCGCACAGAAGGGCGAAGGCGTCGGCAGGTTAAAGAAAAGTCGCAGGGGCGGTCGCAGGTCGCAGGCACAAAAAAAGGCGGCAGGTTGCATGGGGGTGGCAGGGTGCCACCACAAAAAAAGGGGGCGGCGGTCGATGCCTCCGCGCGGATCACGCTGGAGGTGGTCGAAGTCAACGGCGAAGTCAACGGCGTTGACGCAAAAAAAAGGCTGCCGACTTCGTTGCCGACTTCACCGTCATGGAGCACACCTGCGCAGGGTTGTGTCTTAACGGGCCGTCGATATGGCGGCCTTTTTGTTTCCTCACGATGAAACACTCAGGGCGGGTGCTTTTCGTGCGGCAGAAGCGAATTGTGGGCGATTTTCCGCAGAAAACTGCGGGGCGGACGCATTCCTTTCCGTGAAGATTGCGCTTCCGCATGTTTCACCATGCGAGTGGATCACTTCGCGCGGATCAGCGCGCAGACATTGGCACGGGGGAGGGGCGGGTCGAAACTTCAGGGCTTTTCACCTGGCGACCGTGCCGGGGCTTGCGCGTACAATTCCCGACATTTTTCGCCACATTTTTTTCGGGGCGGGCAACTGTTCGGAAATTCCGAACAACTGGAAGAAGTCGGCAGGCATGGGAAGGGGGCTGAAAAAAGACGTTGCCGACTTGCCGACTTCTCGCGCAACGCATTGAAAACCGTACGGAAAAGGCGTTTTCGCCGTTGCCGACTTCTCTGCCGATTTCCCTGCCGACTTCTCGGGCGAAGCGCAGGAAAAGGAGAGGCCCCCGCGCGTGGTGCTGAACGCGGAGGCCTCCATGGCAGAAATGAGCTTACCCAGGGGACAGATTACCTCATGCGGCGGTGCAGGGCAATTCAGGGAACGCCACAACCTGCTCAGCGACCAAAGAGCGACCAAAGAAAAAGCCCACAGGAAAAAAGCGAAACCTGCGGGCTTGCCGCGGCACCATGCCGCGTCGGATGTTCGTCGCGTGCCGAGCATATCGGAAGGCGCTGCCATCGTCCATGCGGGCGCTTTTCACTTTGGTTCCTGCCCTGGGCACAGAACAAGTGCCGGGTGGAGATAGCATCCGCCAAACAGTAGCCGCGAAGCCGCATGGATACTAGACTTCACGAAATGGGATTTTCAAAAGACCAACAAAAAGACCAACACTTTGTTTCACTACCTCAAAAAACGGTTGTGAAAATGAGATAGATTTTCCTTGACGGCATCCCCCTTCTTTGCTTATACTGTTTTCACAAACGGACATAAGACGAAACGAGATAAAGGGGAGCACCATGGAAAAGGTCGTCATCTACACGCGAGTAAGCACGCAACGGCAGGGCCGGTCCGGCTTGGGTCTGGAGGCGCAAGAGCGCACGATCGCCGAGTACGTCGAGCGGACGGGCGCGAAGGTCGTCGGCAGCTTCAAGGAAGTGCAGAGCGGCAAGAGCGCGGACAACCGCCCGCAGCTTCAAGAGGCGCTGGAGCTTTGCCGACTGACGGGCGCGAAGCTGCTCGCGGCGAAGCTCGACCGCATCGGGCGGTCCGCTTCCTTCCTGCTTTCCCTTCGTGACAGCGGCGTCGACTTCATCATCGCCGATATGCCGAGCGCGAATCGCTTCACCGTCGGCATCATGGCATGCCTGGCAGAATACGAGCGGCAGCTGATAAGCGAACGCACGAAGGCGGCGCTCAAGAGCGCGAAGGATCGCGGCGTCGTCCTGGGCAATCCGAACGGGGCGGCGGCTTTCGGCGACAAGCGGGGGCAGGGCGCTCAAGAGGCGCGGACGGCGAAGGCTGACGACTACGCGCAGAAGGTGGCGAAGCACCTGCTTCCCCTCCGCGCCGAAGGGCTGCCCATGGCGAAGATCGCGGACCGGCTTAACGACATGGGCATCCCGACGCCCAGGGGCGGGGCGGCAGGCTGGAAGGCGTCGACCGTCAAGCGCGCGCTGGACAGGCTGGAGGCGGTGGCGTAAAGCTGCCGGACATATCGAGCCCACGGCCACCTTGAGCACAACCTGCGCAGGGTGGCTTTTCTTATGCCCTGGACAGGCGGACCGGCAGGGCTGGACATGACCAGGACAACGCCAGGACAAGCCCTGGACAGCATAGGACGGCGAACCGATACGCACAGGATACGCCCATGAAACAACCATGAAACGCGATAAAAACCACATTAAACAATGTCAAGCGCGTATTGTTTGAATTAAAAAAAGCATTGTATGCTTGACAACGCTTTTTCATTGTGCCTAGAATGGCATCGTAAACATTACACTGGAGGTGTAGAAATGACTTTGCCTGAATCGTTGAAACAGGAAAGGCCGCTGGACGTTGGCGAGGTTGCCGAGTTCCTGCGCATCGGACGCGGGACGGCGCTTGCCCTTTTGCAAAAGGGGGAAATCCGCGCGCGGAAATGCGGCGGGCAGTGGAGGGTGACGCTGGACGCGCTGAAAGATTACCTGTCGAAGTGCGACAACGCCCCGAAGGGCTCGAAGTAGGGGACGCGCACACCCTGCGCAGGTTAGGGAAGAACGCGGGGGGCCGCGTGGTATCAGCACGACGACCCCCCTTAACCACATCACACTGGAGTGAAACATGGTCGAGACAGAAAATCACATCGTCAATGGCGGCGTCAAGCCCGAAGAAGAAGCCGAACACATGGACACCACGACGCAGGGCGTCATCAATCCCTTGAAAGTCATTCGCGTTCGAGTGGCGCGTGATGAATGGGAAGCGGTCTGCCAGGCATGGCAAGGGCTGCATGAAAAGCTTCGGGCGTTCACGCATGCCGCAATGGCTGAAATGAAGGTGCTGCCGGACAGCCCGAACCGCGGCGCGTGGATGATGTTTTTCGACCTGTACTGTCAGCAAATATCCCGTGAAAGCCAGGCGGCGGACGAAGCCCTTTATTCTCTCGCGTACAGCGTCGAGACGGGCGCGCGCTTGGCGACCTTCGCGGACATGAGCACGGAAGCGGAGGTCGAAAATGCGTAACGACATGAACGCCCAGGACGAATATAAGGCCACCCTGCTTAGCAAGCTGGACGAAACCACGGGGACGCTGGACGCCCTTTTCGCCGTCATGGACAGCGTGCGGGAACGCATCGACCCCGCCCCGGCACGCCCCGCCGATACGGTCGACCCGAACGTGTTCTTCTACAAGCTCCGCCTCCATGACCACATGGAAGCCCTTTTCCATGCGGCGGACGGCGTGGGCAAGGCGGCGCAGGAAATGCGCCTCTTGGCGAAGCGGGTTGCGCCCTCCGCGCAGTGCCGGAACGCCAAGGCGTGGGGCCGCATCCTCGGCATTTTCAGCGAGCACCTTACTACGCAGGAAAGGATGCTCCACGAAGCGGCAAGCGCCGCGTGCTCGGCTGCGAAGCTCTTGGCGTATGCGGTGACCTTCGCCGAAGCGGACGCCCTGCCGGACGAAGCGGCAGCGAATGAAGGGGACGAAGCATGAACAACCACGACAGCGTGATCCGCCCGGCGCATTACACACAGGGCGGCGTCGAGTGCATCGAGGCTATCAAGGCCAGCATGAACGGCATTGAGTTTCAGGGCTACCTCAAGGGCAACGTGCTCAAGTACGTCTGGAGGTGGAGGAACAAGGGCGGCGTCGAAGACCTGCGGAAAGCCCAGGTCTATCTCGGGTGGCTGCTCGACACCTTCAAGGCGGAACCTGCCGACGAGGTGGACGACTTTGGGAACGTCCCCGCGAAGTTCTGACCGCGAACAGCAAACCGAAATCGGAGGGAAGCATGGGCTTGTACGAAGAAAACCTGAAAGCCATCGAGAGAAAGGCAATGGCGGCGACAAGCGGCAACTGGGTCGTCTATGGCGACTCGAACCTGAACGGCTGGGAAATCGAAGTCGAGGGCTCCATGAAGAAGATTGTCCGCGACGACAAGGGCGTCATCCGCAAAGAAGACGCGGAATACATCGCCGCGGTCAAGCCCTGGGTGGTGCTCAGTCTCATCGAGGACATACGCCTTCTGACCTCCGAAATGGCGAAGCTGAAGGCGGAGCTGAAAGAGTACGAGGACCGGCGGGCGGACGCGGAATTCGAAGAAAAATATCGCGACGCGCCCGACGATTATTTCAAGAAGCCCTACCTCGGCAAGTAGGGGCGAAGACGATACAGGGGGGCTGCCGGGTGGCGGTCCCCCCTTTCTTTGCACACCCTGCGCAGGTTGGTTTTCATGAGGGGCGGATGCTACGGTTTCCACATGATTTAGACTTTTCACGAAGGGGGCGGCATGGGGACTGATCCGACTTTCGACCTTGTGACGCAGTACAACGCGCTCGGCATCAACCACCTTGTGCGGCGCGGACTGTTCCCAGGGAAGGACGCGCGCGGGGAGCTGCGCTTCTCCGGCGGCGGGGGCGTCCGCTTCGAGGTGCACGGCGATTTCCTCGTCTTCAGCTACGCATGCGACGGCGGGCCGATGCGTGCCTGGAGCGTGTCGACGGTGACCACGGCAACGCAGTTCAACGGGCGGCGCAGGTGGTTCCGCTGCCCTTCATGCGAGCGCCGCGCGGGCATCCTGTACTTCTCCAGGGGCGGGCCGCAATGCCGGCGATGCCTGCACCTGATTTACCCGACGAGCAGGGAAAGGGCTTTCGGCAAGGCGGTCATGAAGCGCGACCGCCTCTTTCGTGCTCTAGGTGCGGACCCCATGCAAGAGCTATGGAGGCTCGACAAGCCGAAGCGCATGCACTGGAAGACCTTCGAGCGGAAAAAGCGGAAGCTACAGGCGGCGCAGGATGCCGTTGTGCGGACAATGGGCGCATGCCTCGAAGTAATGAGGCGTCGTCTTGGCTGAGCAGGTTGGTGGTGGCGCAAAAAATTTTTCGTCTGTGGGCGTCGCGTATGACGTTTGCGGAGAAGGGAACCGCCCGCTTCTTCGCTCCAGCAGGGCTTTTCGTGGCTTTTTGAGGTGTATTAACCAGCTGTTTTAGAAATGCTTTAGATGATTTGACAATACCAAAGGAAAATGAGATAATTTAGGACATAAGAAACGGCGAAGGGCCAACCGTTGGCGCGGTCAGCCCTTCTAAAAGTAAAAACACATAATCTCTCCCGTTGGCGCGGGGACGAAAGACGATGCAAAAAGACTATAGGACAAGCGCAGACGAATTGCAAGAGGGCTCAAAGGCTTTTCTTAAATTCGCGGTTTATCCTGGCTTCCTGACTGCTTCGCCTTCGTTCCCGGCCACCTGGGAACGGAGGCATCATGCCGCAGACTTCCATCCCTCTCTCTTCTGACCTGACACCACGGCAGGCGTGGGAACAGCTTTCAGCGTCCGGGCTCGACCTGTGGACGGTGGAGGACGTTGTCCGCGTCATGCCTGTTCCGACGACGCGCACGGCCATCTATAACCGCGCGCGGGCCGGCACGCTTCCCTTCAATCACCTGCGCGTGGGGCGCTTCTATCGCTTCCGACCCTCCGACGTGAGCGCGTACCTTCGCGGCGTCTACGGCATGGACACCGCCGCGGCTCAGTAACGGCAGGGCGAAAGGGGAAGCGGAACATGGCAACCACTCTCAAAGACATGGGGCTCGACTCAGGTCGGCTTTACAACCTGTTCGGCAACAATACGGGGCCGGTCTGCCGCGTCGTGTTCGGAAAGACAGCATGGACAGACCCTGCCTTTACGCACCCCGACGCGGCGATGACGAACGACCTGCGCGCGCTCGAGGGTATCGTCACGGAACTGGAGGCGGCATTTCCTCCCGTTGCGGAGATGGTACAGAAGAGAAACAGGTCCCGGCAGGTCTGGGGTACATTGGTCAACACGCTGAAGGCGCGGAACCTCTACAGGCATCCCGAAAACGACCCCGGCGTGACCGTCTCGAAGCCGTCCGTCTCCGCGGATCAGCGCGAAGGGAAGCCTGAGCAGGTTGTGGGCGACGACATGCCCCCGCCCATGACGGACGAAGAATTTGCTTCGCTGGCAGCCGAAGCCGACTTCATGGCGGGCGCTGGAGCGCAGGACAACGGCACGCCGAACAGCACACACCCTGCGCAGGAAGTGACGAAGCCGACGCGCCCCGTCGCGAAGCCCTTCGACCCCGCGGAGTTCGAGGCCAGCGCCAGCCACAAGGCGGACGTGGAGCTGGAGAAGGAAGTCGCGAAGGAACGGGGCGAAGACCCGGACGCCATCGACTTCTCGAAGATGCCACCCGACGAAGCCTTCGCCATGGTGCGCAAGATGCCGGACAGGGAGCTTGCCCTCCATGAAGGCGGCCTCCGCATCAAGTACGATATTTCCCGCTTCTCCATAGCCAAGCGGCGCGGGCACGTTGTTCCGCCCCTGAAGTACCTTGTCCCCGGGCTCGTCCCCATGGGCGCGGCGGTCGTGCTCGCTGCCGACGGCGGACTCGGGAAGGGCATGCTGGAGCTGGAGCTCGCGAACATCGTCGCGCAGTCGACCATCGACCTTCTTTCCACATGGTGCGGCGTCAATGTTTCCATGCGCGGCAAGGTCGTCATGGTGATGGCGGAGGACAGCCTCGACGAATGCCAGCGCAGGCTCCAGGAAAGCATCGGCTCGAACCTGCCGGACAACCTTTTCATCCTGACCCTGCCGGACATGGGCATCACTGACCCGCTTTTCGTCCAGACGAAGGACGGGGCGGTCGTGCCCAGTACGACTTTCTCCATCATCTGGGATCAGCTGGTCGAAATGCGCCCCGCCCTCGTCGTGTTTGACCCGATCGCGGCAATCGCGGACGTCGACCTGGACAAGGACAACCGCGCGGCGGCGGCGGTCATGAAGAACTTCGCGGCGCTGGCGCAGGAAAGCGGGGCGGCGATCCTGCTCGCTCACCACACCTCGAAGGTGAATAGCAGCGCATCGCCGGAGAACGTGCGCACGGCGATCCGCGGCGCGACCGCCATCGTCAATGAAGCGCGCGGCGCAATCATCCTCTACAGACCGCCGAGAGACTTCTGCGAAAACGTCTGCAAGACGATCGGCGAAGACTACGAATACGACAAGGTGCTTTGGATGGTGCTTTGCAAATGCAACTATCCGGGCTCGAAGGTCCCGCGCATCCTCGTTCGCGACGAGAAGGGATGCCTGAAGGACAGGACGGACGACTACGCCGAGAACATGCGGAACACGCCGGAGGCCATGATGGACGAGCTCGTCGAGAAGGTCGCCGAGGCGGCCATGCGCGGGCAGCCGTTCACGCGCTTCTCGAAGGACAGGACAGGCCTCGACCTCTACCACCGCCGCGACGAACTGGGCGGCGTGCTGCGGAACCTCGGCTTGAAAAAGCTCGTCGCCATGGCCGACATGCTTTGCGACAAGAAGAAGCTCGTCCTTTGCGTCATGGGCGGCGGTCGGCGCCAGTGGCTGGACGTGCCGGGCGGTCCCGTCGCGAAGGGCGAAATCAAGAGCTTCGTCAAGGGCTCGACAGAAACGGGAAACGCGCCCGCGGCGGCTTCCATCATTCCTGGGCAGGTTGTGCATGAGGGGCAGGGAGAAGGCGAAGCCCTGCCGGAAAGGGCGGACGGCGCACAGGACGACAACCTTGCCGACCGCCTTGCCGACATGCCTCCAGAGTTCGCCGAAAATCCGCCTTCGGAACCTCCAAAAAATAGAAGTCGGCAAAGTCGGCAGAAGTCGGCAAAGAAGTCGGCTGCCGACTTCTCCGAAAAAGAAGAGGAAAAAACCGCCGATTTGTCCAGCAATTCCAACAGCTTTGAGAAGTCGGCAACGAAAATGAAGTCGGCAGGGCCAAAAACGGCAAAAAAGGGGTCGTAAGTGTTTGATTTTCCTAGAAGTCGGCAAGTCGGCAAGAGTCTACCTATAAATAGGTGGCTGACTGCCGACTTCGTCAGCCACCCTATAGATATTTTTCCCGGGCGTGCCGACTTCTCCATCCCCTCCATGACCAGCACACCAACCTGCTCAGGGGGTTCCCATGTCTGACCTGACGGCCATCCTTTCCGCGCACGGCTTCGAGTTCCGGCACCGCGGCGGCGAGAACTACGAGGGCGCGTGCCCGCGTTGCGGCGGCGACGACCGCATCCAGATTTTCCTTCAGGGCGGCGGCAACTTCGCCGAGCCGCATTGGTTCTGTCGCCAGGGCCAGGGGTGCGGACAGTGCAAGCGCCCGCATGGCGACCTGCCGTTTTTCCTGATGGAGTTCGGGCGGGAAATCTTCGGGCACGAGGTGCGCTACCCCGAGGCGTGCGAGCATCTGGGCGTGTATTGCCCGCGCAGCGGCGGGGGAAATCGGCAAGTCGGCAAAAGTCCGCAAAAGGGGGTGCCGACTTCTGCCGACTTCTCCGAACCGAAGCCGGAACAGTACCCGAGCGACACCTGGAGGGCGCAGGCGGAGAAGCTGACGGCATGGGCGGAAGCCGAGCTTTGGAAGTCCGCGGAGGGGCAGGCGTACCTTGCCGAGCGGTTCATCGAGCCGGAGACGGCGCGCGCGTTCCGCCTCGGCTGGGTTCCGAAGATGTTCTTTCCGACGCGCGAAGAATGGGGGCTTCCGACGGTGCTGAAGCCGGACAATACTCCGAAGAAGGTCTGGATCAGCAACGGGCTTCTTATTCCGACCTTGCGGCGGTCCGGCGTGGTGGCGGTGACGGTACGGCGCAACGACTACAAGCCGGGCGACCATTGGCCGAAAATCTGCCAGGTGGCTTCAGGCGTTCCCGCCCTCTACATCATGGCGGGGCAGCTGGGACAGCCGCTCGTCATCGTCGAAGGACCGTTGGACGCCTTACTGGTATGGCAGGAAAGCAAGGGGACCGTTGCGGCGCTGTCGCCGATCGGCACGACGAAGACGCTCAAAAACCTTCCCGAGCAGGTTGTGCGCATGATAAAGGCCGCGCCCCTGGCGTTCCTCATGCTGGACAATGACGGCGGACGCGAAGACGCGACGCAGGACACGGGGCTGATCTCGAGCAAGGCGTGGCTGGAGCGTTTCCCGCGCCTCATCATGTACCGCACGCCGACGGCGAAAGACCCGGGCGACTACATCAAGGCGGGCGGCGACTTCAGGGGCTTCCTTGCCTACGGCATCCGCAAAAACCTCCGCCGCGTTTACGAGATACCAGGCCGCACAACCTGCTCAGCTGCCCTGGCTGCCCTGACGGGCGAAGTCGTCGACCCTTCGGCATTCCAGGCGACGCCCTCGACCGCCCCGACGCCCTCCGCGGAGGTGGCGCGCGCGGATCGCGCTGCGGACTTCGCGCCCATGGCGATGGAGCGCCCGCCGGTTCCGTCCCTTTCGATGCCGGACATGCTGGGCGGGCGTCCCGTCTGCTACCTCCCGCAGGAACCGCCGGAGAGGTTGCGGGGCATCCTTCCCCCTGACCTGCGCGGCATGGGCGTCCCGAAAGAGGGGCTTCCCCTTGTGATGCGGGGCATATCCTCATGTGGCTGGACGCTGCGGGACGCGGGCGGCGAGCTGGAATTGATGGCGGGGCATGGATCCCCGCGGAACGAGGACGGCGTGCGCGGATACCTGCGCGTTCACCGCGAACAGATAAAGGCGACCTGGGCGCGGATGCTCCAGGAAAGGAAAGCCGAGGGGGTGGCGTCATGATGCTGGTCGGGTGGCCGCACATAGTCAATTTCCTGCGGACGGGAAAGACTTCGGGCAAGGCGTTCCCGCCCGTCGACGCGGAAACGGTGGAGAAGCTGAAGGACGCAGGGCTGCCGGTGAAGTACGTTCCCGAACTGGACAACCTGCCCAGGATAACCGAGGGCGATATTCTCCGGTGGATGAAGGAATGCGAATGGCACCGCATGTGCCAGCGTGCGAAGGCGGAAGGGACGCGGGCGCGCCCGAAGTATCCTTCCCTGTGGCACTAACAAGAGAGGAAACAGACATGAACACGAAGGGCGAACTGGAACAGGTTCGGAAAGAGCGCGACTACCTGGCGGAGATACTGGCCGAGCATTGCAGGGCGCAAGAGCCGGGAACGTATGAGGCGGACGGGGAATACTGCCGGGCGTTCAAGGTGAAATGCCCGTTCACGTACAGGGAATGCCAGGACATCACGCCGGAGATGTGGGTCGAAAAGGCGATGTGACAGGGCAGGGCCGCGGGGGACATCATGCGGATTTTGATTGATAGCAGGGAGCAAGCGCCCTTCGGCTTCAAGGGCGAAGTGTACGCGGGGACGATATGCGAAGTCGGCGCGCTTCAAAGCGGGGACTACAGCTTATGCGGGTTGGCTGACAAGGTGGCCGTCGAGCGTAAAAGCCTTGCCGACCTGGTCGCATGCCTGGGCAGGGAGCGCGACCGCTTCGAGCGGGAGCTCCAGCGCGCGCAGGGGCTGGAGGCTTTTCTCGTCGTCGTCGAAGCGCCCTTCGAAGACCTGGCCAAGGGTAACTACAGGTCGAAGCTGTCCCCGCATGCGGCGGCGCAATCCGTCTTCGCGTTCGCGAGCCGGTACAATACGGGCTTTCACTTCGCGGGAAGCCGGGCGGCGGCTGAATACAGCTGTTGGTCTTTTTTGCGGCAATACCTGCTTTCCGCAGAAAAAAGGTTGAAGGCCATCGTCAAGGCGCATGGTGGCGCAGAAGCGAATTTGAGCGCG
>Ga0310690_10007424_pt1 | contig 14123 bp, 14 predicted proteins | sample AusTroGonzalo_MG_2_FD_207661 | JGI IMG/M metagenome (GOLD analysis project Ga0310690, IMG submission 207661) | Bovine rumen microbial communities from tropical cattle in Woodstock, Queensland, Australia - Gonzalo_04 (v2) (version 2) | ecosystem: Host-associated > Mammals > Digestive system >...
TGCCGCCAGCACCAATGATAATTTTCTTTTGACTCGCTCTTTCTACAATTATATTAGCCCTAACATTAAGTAACCCGTCAACATGTTTAACTTCTTCAGTTACAACCGCTACGCTATGTGGTACTTCTTCACTTGTTTTTAGTAAGATCTTTTCTCTAATAATCTCGGAAATGACAAACTTTTCAGGATGATCAGATACTTGATCTTTAGGATAATACATTGGACCTTCTTCCAAATTATTAATAATCCCTTTTAATAATTCCTCCACATTATCCCCATTTAGGGCACTAATATAAAATGTATCAATGAATTCATAATTATCATGTAGCTTAGCTACATTTTCTAACAAGCGATTCTTATCTTTTACTAAATCGATTTTATTAATTACTAAGATTACACTCGCATTAATCTTTTTAAGCATCCTTAAAACGAATTCATCGCCTGTACCAAAGTCAGTAGCCCCATCAAATAGTAATAATACTAAATCGACATCTTTAATGCTTCTAAAAGCTTGTTTATTCATATATTCACCTAATTCATGTTTAGGTTTATGAATACCAGGAGTATCGATAAAGATGATTTGCGCATCATCAGTTGTATAAATTCCTTGAATAACATTTCTAGTAGTTTGTGGTTTAGGGCTAATAATTGATACTTTTTGTCCCAAACAATAATTTAGAAATGTGGATTTACCAACATTTGGTCTACCAATTATGGAAACAAACCCGCTCTTAAACATTTAAATCACTTTCTTCAAAAGCATAAGGCAATAATTCTTCTACTGTTTTAACTAAAACATCTTTGTTTAAATTAGTTAAATAAACTTTAGCATCTTTATCCATAAGTTCACTCATCACTTGTCTACATGCTCCACAAGGAGAGCCAGGTCTAGCTGTATCAGTTAATACTAGTAAACTAACGATATCTTCTTTTCTAATTCCCTTAGCAACAGCTTGGAATAATGCATTTCTTTCTGCACAAATACATAAACCATATGATGCGTTTTCCACATTGCATCCACCAATCATTTCTCCATTTTTAAGTAAGACGCAAGCTCCTACCCTAAACTTAGAATATGGTGCATAAGCATTATTGAAATTAGCTAAAGCAACTTCATACATTTTTTCAAAATCTTTCATAATTACCTCTATCTTTTGATTATATTATCCATTATTTCATCTTGAAGTGAAAACATTACTTTTTCATCATCTTCATTTAAGTGATCATATCCATGTAAATGTAATAAGCCATGACACATTAAGAATGTAAATTCTCTTTGTAAGCTATGATTATATTCATTAGCTTGCGCAATAGCTTTGGGAATGCAAATAAAGATTTCCCCGATATAACCTTTTTCCTCATGTTCTTCAAAACTAATTACATCAGTTACTTTATCAATCTTTCGATAGTCACGATTAATCGATTGAATTCTATCTTCATCTACTAAAATAACTGTAGCTTTAGCCCTGGTTTTAAATCTTTTACTAAAAGCTTTGCATAAAGCTTTTTTAGCTTGATTCACATCTAAATCAGTTAGACTAGCTACATCATATTCTTCAATAATTCTAATCTTCATCGGCTTCATCCTTAAAACTATCTAAGAAATTCTTTTCGTATTTATTAACTATCTTATAAACTAGTGGATGTCTCATAACATCACTCTTATCAAACTTACACATCGCAATCCCTTTGATGTTATTTAACAATTCATATGCTTCTACTAAGCCTGATTTAGTGTTATAAGGTAAGTCAATTTGCGTAATATCACCTGTAATAATCATTTTAGAATTAAAACCTAGTCTTGTTAAAAACATCTTCATCTGTGATTGTGTCGCATTTTGGGCTTCATCGAGAATAATAACAGAGTTATCCAGTGTTCTACCTCTCATGTAAGCTAATGGACATACTTCAATTGCACCTTTTTCCATTAGTTTAGCTGTATGTTCTTTACCAAAACAATCATCTAAGCAATCATATAAAGGTACTAAATATGGATCAATCTTTTCTTTTAAGTCACCTGGTAAAAATCCAAGTTTTTCCCCAGCTTCTACTACTGGTCTAACTAGTACAATCTTTTTACAAGCACCAGTTTTAAGTAGTTTAGATGCAAAGCATACTCCTAAAAATGTTTTACCTGTTCCTGCAGGCCCAACTGCAAATACGATGTCATTAGTTTCTAATGCTTTTAGATAATTAATTTGATTAATTGTCTTCGCATAAATCGGTTTACCATTAGATAAAGTTGTAACTAATTCTTTTTTTAGATATACATCTTTTAATGTATCGATATTACCACTTTTTACCGATTCAAAGATATTAATCATTTCTCTTTCACCAAGAGTTAAATTATTATCTAGTAAATCTTCAGTCACACTTAAAAACTTCATTAAGACATCTTTCGCATCTTCGCTAGCTCTTTTATCAATTTCAATTTTACCTTCAATTAATAAAATATCATAGCCAATTAAATCTACTAATAGATTTAAATAGCGATTATTAGGGCCTAAGATTGATCTTTCATGTGAAGAGTTATTTAGTTTTCCAATTTGTATTAATTCAATATTTAATTCCAAATATTTCACCTCTTAAAATGGATTATTACTTATTTAAATATTCAATAAATCTATCAAAGTTTTCTTCTCTATTTCCATATCTAAATACAGAACAGCACTCTAAAACTTGCATAAACTTATTAGCAACTTCGCATTTAACTATACAATCGACTTCATCTTTCTTAACATCATGATACTTATCTTTTAATTCTAAGAACCATTCATAATGTTTAGGATCAATTAAATTAGCTTTTGAATTATCTAGTAGTGCTTCTTTAATTGGTTCTAATTCATCTTTTAGTCTACCAGGTAGCACTGCTAAACCTGCTACTTCAATTAAGCCGATATTTTCTTTTTTGATGTGATGTAAGCTCCTATTTGGATGGAATATTCCTTCAGGGAACTCATCACTAGTTCTATTATTTCTTAATACTAAATCTAAAACATAGGTGCCATTTTCAAATCTAGCGATTGGTGTAATAGCATTATGTCTTACGCCATTAGTATAAGCATGAATTTCATGTTCGATATCTTCATATTCAGTCCACATATCCATAATATAAATAGCTAAATCAATTAATTGTTTTCTATTATTAGTTCTAAGTCTAATAACATCCATTGGCCAGTTTACATAAGTAATATGGACATCATCAAAATCTTTGATCTTGATTTCTTTTAAATCTTTCGCATCAAACATTGCAAAGCGGTATCTACCACCTTGGAAATGGTCATGCGATAGAATCGATCCACCAGCAATTGGAATACCGGCATTAGATCCCATGAAATAATGAGGGAATTGTTCAATGAAATCGATTAAGGCAAGAATCGTCGATGAATTTGCACGCATTGGAAAATGATTCTCATTTAAAACAATTGTATGCTCATTATAGTAAGTATATGGGGAATATTGCATATACCAGTTTTCCCCATTTAATTTAAGGGGTATTAATCTTAAATTTTGACGAGCAGGATGTGAGCTAGTCCCGGCATATCCCATATTTTCTTTACATAATAAACATTTTGGATATCCATTTTGGGGAGCTAAGCGCGCTGCTTCGATTTCTTTTAAGCTCTTTTCTGGTTTAGATAAGTTAATTGTAATATCTAACTTACCGTATTTTGTATCTGCCTTATAGCAGATATTTTTATCAATACGGTCTTTTCTGATGTAATTAGACTTTAGTGATACATCATAAAAGTAGTCAGTCGCATAAACATAACTAATCTTAAGTTGTTCTAAGAAGTTTTTATAAACAACTGATGGATGCGGAGTAAGAAAGCCCATGATACGAGTATCAAATAAATCATAATCAGTTATTGTATCTTCAATTAAACCTTTTGCGCATGCTATATCGCATAAACCTTTTAAAATAACAGGTAACGCCGGATATGTATGTTTATCTAATCTATCAAACTGTTTTTCTTCGATTAAATCGATTATTAAATTACCGATATAAATACTATCGAGTTCAGTAATTAAATGATTATCAATACCATAATCGATTAAATTATTAATTAATTCGTTATAATTCATAATCTTTCTCCGCTTCTAATATTTTCGTATTTCCAGCTACACTTGCTACATATAATTCGCAAGCATGACCGATTTTTTCTAAATACTCTTCTTTTATTTTAGATATAGCGCTATCTACATCATCTTTATTGATAATGGCGATGGCACAGCCACCAAAGCCAGCTCCAGTCATTCTTGCACCTAAACAAGAATTAATGCTTCTAGCCGTATCAACTAATAAATCAAGTTCTTTACAAGATACTTCATAGTTTTCTTTTAGTGATTCATGACTTTGATTTAGAAGTTTTCCTACAGTCACTAAATCATTATCATTTAAAGCATTATAACAATCTTTTACTCTTGCCATTTCACTAACGCAGTGAAGGGCACGTTTGTATATGACTTCATCATCAAATTTATCTTTAATTTTAATTAAATCGACTACACTAAGGCTACATAAGTCTTTCACATCATAATATTTTTTAACAATTTCTAATGCCTTCATGCACTCAGATAATCTTTCATTATATTTGCTAGCTGCTAAATCTCGTTTTTTACAGCTATTCATAATTAAGATTACGTAATCGCCTAACTCAAAATTCGAATAACTATGCTCTAGATTAGCGCAATTAAGTAGCATAACAGCCTCATCTTTGGCACAAGATATTATAAACTGATCCATTATTCCGCAGTTCACCCCGATATAATCGTGTTCAATTGCTTGACTAAGTAGGGCAATCTTTTCATCAGTTAAATCTAGATTATAAATATCTTTAAAGATATTAAAGATTGATACTTCTAAACTAGCGCTACTCGATAAGCCAGATGATGTTGGGATTGTACCTAAGAATGTTAAATCAAGACCATATGGTAAATTAATACCTAGTTTACCTAACTCAAATACGGCACCCTTTACAAAATCAGCCCAGTTGTTATCTTTATGATAATCATCAATATTAAAACTAATTACGCCTAGACTTTCAAAATTTTTTGAAAAACAGTTAATAGTTTTATCGCTTCTTGCTGATGCAGTGACATATGTCCCTTTAGTAATAGCAAAAGGCATAACAAGTCCACCATTATAATCGATATGCTCACCGATTAGGTTAACTCTACCAGGAGTGAATATATTTAATGATGGTTTAGTTTTATATAATGATTCGTGTAATGCGATTAATTGAAATGATGTCATAAATTCTCCATAATCTATTTAAATTATTGAATTTCTTCTGGAAGCATTCATAAACTAGTCAACTTTTTGGTGATTATTTAAATAATCGCCTATTCTTCTTTTCTTAATTCTTCAATCTTCTTTTCAAAATAATCCGGAAGTGGCGCGCTAAAACTTAAAAGTTCGCCAGTTCTTGGATGATAAAATGATAATTCTTTCGCATGTAAATATTGGCCATGCTCATTATCAATTTCGGCTTTATATCCATAAATTGGATCACCAACAATTGGATAACCAATATATTTCATATGAACTCTGATTTGGTGCGTTCTACCCGTCTCTAACAATACTTCAATTAAAGTGTGTTTTTTAAATCTTTCGATTACTTTAAAGTTAGTAATGGCATTCTTGCCACCGACTTGAACAGCCATTTGTTGACGATTTTTAGGATCGCGGGCAAGTGGTGCATCAATTTTACCTAGGTTATGGCTAATAACGCCGCTACAAATCGCAATATATTTTTTCGTAACTTGTTTTTCTGAAAACTGAATACTTAAATTGCGATGGGCAAAATCGTTTTTACAAGCAACAAGTAATCCTGATGTATCTTTGTCAATTCGATGAACGATACCAGCTCTAATTTCCCCATTAATTCCTGATAAATCAGTGCAGTGATACATTAGGGCATTAACTAGCGTATCTTGATAATTACCAGCACCAGGATGAACTACCATACCAGCTGGTTTATTTACTACAATTATATCGCTATCTTCATAAACGATATCAAGAGGAATATCTTGAGGAACGATATCGACTTCTTCTAAATCTTTAATCGTAACATCGATGACATCTTTATCTTTTAAAATATAATTAGCTTTTTCAGCTTTACTATTTACTAAAACCAGTCCATCTTTAATTAGCATTTGGACATAAGATCTAGTAACATCATCGAGCTCAGCTGCTAAATATTTATCAAGACGATCATCATCTTGTCCTTTTTTATAGACTAAATTAATTAGTTCCATCAGTTTCTTCTTCCTTTAATTCGTCAGCTGGTACTGCTGGTTTATCTTTATCTTTCTTTTGGAATAATTCTTTATCAAAGAATAATAAATAAATTACTAAAGCAATTACACCAATTACTAGTAAGCTATCCGCAATATTAAATGTTGGCCATGGGTCTAGAGAAATCCAGTTAATAAACCAATCATGTCCTTTTCCTAATGGATAAAAAGATAAAAAGTCAGTAACTCCATTCAAAAATAATCGATCAATAAAATTACCAAGTGTCCCTGCAATAATTAAGCATACTGACCAAGAATATAATCTTTTCTTCATAAAGTTTATATCTTTTGCGAAATAGCCAAATATTACTAAGGCAATAAGAGTAATTATGATTAAAATAGCTTTATTTCCAGTTAAAATACCATTCATAGCCCCAGTATTAATTGAATAAGTAATGTAAAAGAAATTATTGATTACTTTAATACCAGGATATAGGCCTAGCTCTACATTTTGCCTTACTACATATTTAGTAATTTGGTCTGCCGCTACAAAACAAGCAACAATCCCAATTGCTAAAAAGTAATGTTTATATTTTTTAATGAAATCTAATACTTTTTTCATTTTTACCTCACAAATAAAATCAAAAATATAAATATGACTATAAGTGTAAATATAGCAAAGCCAATATTTGTAATTTGATATAAGAATACGGCTTTTGGATTTAATTCTTGCGCTACTTTATTATCTTTATAAGTTGCTTTCGCAAAACAAATTTGTAAAGCATTACTGATACCATTTAGTAGCATTAATAAAAACCAGCCGATAACTGAAATTATAATTATTGAAATAGTATTATGACCGTATATAGCAAATAATTGAATATACATTAAAATGATAGGTAGCATTATTACAATAGTTAGTAAAATACTCTCACCTAGTAATAACCAATCAGCTAACTTCTTCATTTTAATTTCATAATATTGTTTCATATTTTCTTTACCTTGAGAACGTAGACTCATTATTCCACCCCCGCAAAGTAATTAATAATGTCAGAAAACTTTTCTACTTTAACTAAATCAAAGCTTCCTTTCGCAAATTCATTATAAGCAGCTAAAGCATCATCATAATCATAACTATCTACAAAGAATACATCGATATTATTGATTCTATTGCATTCATATGCAGTTACAATCTTTTGCTTGATTGCGCCAATGGCGCCACCTGTAAATTCTAGTTTATCATCAGTATAAACTAGCTCAATTGTTCCAGTTCCGACTACTACTTTTCCTTTAGTAATATCTTCACCAAGTAGTGAGTTATAAATAGATAATGTTTGGAGTAAGCCACCACTTGGACCAATCGTATTAGTTGGCTTAATTGAATATGCTGGATATGTATTTTCTTGATCGATTATATAATATGCTTCGGTTCTAAAGCCGACATAATAGCCGCCATTATCCGAAGAATGCAAATATATATTTAAATCTTTGGTAATATCGCCTCTTTTAACTGTTACTAATATACGGTTATTTTCGATATTATCGCGGCTAAAGATTTCCCAAAAATGATTTTCACTTTCGACCTTTACCCCTTTCACATGGGTAACAATGTCTCCGGCCATTAACTGGCTATCGCCATATGTATGACTAACTGACTCGACGATCATTCCTTGGAATGAATAAGTTATTTTTATATCATTATTAATTTTAGATGCTTCAGTATAAGCAGCAATAAGCGATTTTGTGACGCTTAAATCCATCATAATCTTGCCTTGAGTTTGTTCTTCTAAATCAGAAAGATCAGTTTTAGGATTATATTCTGAAACATCATATTTTTTGTTTATACTTGATAACATATATCTAAAAATCGATACTTTATTCGACGAATAGACTGCTAAAGTATAAACTTGACCAGTTTTATTATCTTTAAAATCATCATTTTCAATAATGATTCTCTCACTTGCTTTACTAGCATAACCTGGTGTAACAACCGAATAGTTTACTTTAATTACACACATTAATAATAAAACTAGCCATAAAAGCATACTAAAGATTACTAGAGCTTTGCTGAGTACTCTAGCGCGTTTAAACCTATTAAGTAAATCTTTAAGAAACGCTATCATTTTTTACCTTTTATTTAATGATAATATCTACTTTATCAATCTTACGATATTTAATGCCAGCGGCATCTAACATCTTTTTTGATGCGATATCAGATGGCGTACCATTATATTTATCATCCATATAAACGATTTCTTTAATTCCACTTTGGATGATTAGCTTAGCGCATTCATTGCAAGGGAATAAGCTAACATATAGTTTACATCCTTCTAGTGATGAACTAGCATTTAAAATCGCATTCGGTTCCGCATGTACTACATATGGATACTTGTTATCTAAGAAATCTTCTTCTTTGTTAGCCCATGGGAATTCTTCATCAGAACAGCCATATGGAAAGCCATTATAACCAATACCAACGATGCGGTTTTTAGCGTTAACGATGCAAGCTCCTACTTGCGTATTAGGATCTTTAGAACGTTTGGCAGATAACAATGCTACTCCCATGAAATATTGATCCCAACTAATATAATCTTTACGTGCTTGTGTAGGCATATTATTCTCCTTTATTTAGTAAATATTTAATACAATAATCGCTTAAAAGTAATGAAAAAGTATTTACAACTGGCATATAAGACCCAAGATCAGTGCACTTTGGTTCTTCAGTTGATGATACAACTGGAAAATCAAATCCTCTTAGTTTTCCTCTTATAACTTTTGCAACCGGGTCATATGTAGTCTTACTAATTTTAGTAATGGCTACTTTAGATGGTTCTACCTTTTTAGCAGCCCCCATTGAACTAATAAATTTAATGTTTTTATCTAAACATTTTTTAATTAATTCTATTTTAGAAGGCAAATCATCAATTGCATCAATTAAGAAATCAAATTGATAATTAAATAATTCTTCATCAACTTTTTTAGTGATTTTTATAACTTCACAATCTGGATTAATCTCTTTAATCATCTTTTCTAGTGAGTCAGTCTTATACATCCCAATTGTATTAGTATTAGCTACTATTTGACGGTTAATATTAGTCTCTTCAACTTTATCAAAATCACAAATGATGATTTTACCAACGCCGCATCTTGCAACGGCGATTGCTGCTTCGCCACCAACTCCACCAATCCCTACAATACAAACTGATGATTTATTAAGTTTATTTAATCCATCTATTCCAAATAGTGGTATTAATCTAGCAAATTTAGACATATTATTTATCAAAATGAATCTTTAATTCTTTTAATTGTCTTTCATCTACGAAGCTTGGAGCTTCACTCATCGGACAAATTGCATTTGCACTCTTTGGAAAGGCAATTACTTCTCTTAAAGATGAAGAATGAGTAAGTAACATAGCTAGTCGATCTAGACCAACTGCGATTCCACCATGAGGAGGTGTACCATATTTTAAGCCTTCTACGAAGAATCCAAATTTAACTTTGATTTCTTCTTCCGTTAAACCGATTGCTTTAAACATTGTTTCTTGTACATCTTGGTTATGAATTCTAATTGATCCACTACCTAGTTCGTATCCGTTTAAAACGATATCGTAACATTTAGAATAGCATTCTTCTGGTTTAGTTAATAATTTATCTACACATTCATCTTTAGGCATTGTAAATGGATGATGAGCAGCAACATATCTTCCTTCTTCTTCATCCCATTCAAAGCTTGGCCAATCAGTGATCCAAGTAAATTCATATCTGTTTTCATCGATTAAACCTAAATCTTTACCTAAGAAGTTTCTTAAATACGATAATGATGCATTAACAACATTTTTCTTATCAGCTACGATTAATACTAAGTTATCTTTTTCTAGACCTAATTCTTTAAACTTAGCTAAGATTTCTGGAGTAATAAACTTAGCGATGCTACCATTAACTGCCTGGCCATCAAATTTAAACCAAGCTAAGCCTTTAGCTTTATATTTCTTAATATCTTCAGTTAATTTATCGATATCTTTACGTGAATATTTAGATGCATTAGGAGCAATAACGCATTTAACGATGCCACCATCGTTAATAGCATTATCAAACACCACAAAATTCATCTCTTTAGCAATACTAGTAATATCTTTTAGTTCTAAACCAAATCTTAAATCTGGTTTATCGTTACCATATAATGCCATTGAATCATCAAATCTAATTCTTCTAAATGGAGTTACTAAATCAATATTCATAACATCTTTGAATATTTTCTTAAACATACCTTCCATTAAACAATAAATATCTTCTTCATCGATAAAGCTCATTTCCACGTCAATTTGGGTAAATTCCATTTGACGGTCAGCTCTTAAGTCTTCATCTCTAAAGCATTTAGCGATTTGATAATATCTATCCATTCCTGCAACCATTAATAATTGTTTATAAAGTTGAGGAGATTGAGGTAAAGCATAAAACTTACCAGGGTGAATTCGTGATGGAACTAAATAGTCTCTAGCACCTTCAGGTGTAGATTTACCAAATGCTGGTGTTTCTACATCAACAAAATATAAATCATCAAAATATCTTCTGGCTGCTTTAGTAATATTATGTCTTAAGATTAAATTAGACTGCATACAAGGTCTTCTTAAATCTAGGTAACGATATTTCATTCTAAAATCTTCTAAAGCATCGGTCTTATCGGCAACAATCATTGGTGGTTGCATTGCTTTAGATAATATTTCTACAAAACTAGCTTCAACTTCAATATCGCCAGTTGGTAAGTTAGGGTTTTTAGATTCTCTTTCGATTACTTTACCTTTAACTTTTAAAACATATTCGTTACCTACTGTAGCTAGGGTGTCATATGCAGCGCTTCCTGCTTTAGCAGCAATTTGGGTAATTCCATATCTATCTCTTAAGTCTACGAATATTAAACTACCAAGATTACGGCTTTTGGCCACCCATCCGCATAATACAACTTCTTTATTAATATCACTTATTCTTAACTCTCCGTTAGTATGTGTTCTCATAACTATACCTCTATTTAATATATTTAATTAAGTCATCTTGACTTATAGTAATTTGTTCTTTTGTTAATGTGTTCTTTAAATTAACCTTATTATTAAGGCGTTCTTCTTCACCAATAATGGCGATATATTTAGCATTTAATCTTTCTGCTGTCTTAAACTGACTCTTCATAGACATTGATGCATAATCTAATTCGGCTTTAATACCTTTTTCTCTAAGTTTATTAGCAAGATTTAATGTAACCACTTTTGATTCTTCATCTAAACCCATTAAGAATACTTCGGTAGAATTATCTAGATTATCAAACAATCCTTCTTTTTCCATTAAAAGCTTAACTCGCTCTAAGCCAATGGCAAAGCCAATACCAGGAACATCAACTTTTCCCATGTCGTATAACATGTTAGCGTATCTACCCCCTCCTACAACTGCTAAGCCATTTAATTCATCATCAGAATTAATAATGCACTCAAAAACAGTGTCAGTATAATAATCTAGGCCTCTAACTAAGTTTTCATCTACTACATAATCAATTCCTAGATTATCTAAGTATTTCTTTACTTCATTAAAGTAATCAATTGATTCTTGATTTAAAAAGCTTGATAGTTTTGGTGCGTTTAGAATCTCTTCTCTGCCTGCATCGACTTTACAATCTAAGATTCTTAAAGGATTAGCATTAATTCTTTTCTTACAATCTTCACAGAATGTATCAATACATCCACCAAAATATTCTTTTAGCGCTTTAGAATAATTATTACGTGAACTAGAATCACCGATTGAATTAATCTTTAAAGTAATATTTTTGATTCCTAAGGATTTGCATAAATAATATCCAAATGCGATTAAATCAGCGTCTAACATTGGACCTGCTTTACCATATACTTCTACGCCAAATTGGTTGAATTGACGATAACGACCGGCTTGTTGACGCTCATAACGAAACATTGGACCTACATAATAAAGTTTCTTGATCCCTGCTTCTCCATACATTTTATTTTCTAGATAACTTCTCGCAATGGCTGCAGTTCCTTCTGGTCTTAAAGTAATGCTACGTCCACCTTTATCTAAGAATGTATACATTTCTTTGGTAACTACATCGGTAGTTTCACCAACACTCTTAACAAATACTTCAGTATTTTCCATAATTGGCGTTACGATCTCTTCGTAACCATAACATCTAGCAACATTTGCCATTTTGTCTTGGATTAGACGCATCTTTTGCGCATCTAAGCCAATGAAGTCTTGAGTTCCTTTAACTTTTTGATATCCCATAATATCCTCCTATTAAAAAAAGTCCATAAGAATCATATAATTCTTAAGGACTAGATAATTATCCAGCGGTGCCACCTTAATTAAAAGTAAAAAACTAAGCGCTCTTTACTTCTCGCTTCTTTTGTTTTTAACGCAAACCTACGCTTATAGAAGACCTATTCAGGTGTCGGAATAATAATTTAATTAATAAGTTTGCACCATCCACTTACTCTCTACGTAAATAAATTATCTTCATCCTGCTTAATCGGCTATTTAACTAAATTCATTATACTTTTTTTTGTTATTCTAGTCAATCAATAAAAATATCAGGCATTTTATCTTAAGATATTTTTATAAAAAGTGCCCAAAAGTTATTGATATTTTAGATGTATTAGTGATAATTTCGTTAAATTCTATAACTGTTGACAGTTATATTTAAATGTGTTATCATCTAAATAGAGGTGATACTATGTTAATAGATTTAATCAAAGATAAAGGTATTAGTGTTTATAGTTTAGCTAAAGGGTCAAATGTCCCATATACAACAGTAAACGAAATTGTTTTAGGCAAGAAAAACATAATGGATTGTAGTATCAAAACAATTATGGCTATCGCTAATTATCTTGGATATCAAACTGATGAATTTGTTCGCCAAATTACATCTTCTGATTCAATTTTATCTACGAGTTGGCAAGATGCGAAATCAAAGTCGTACATATTCCCTATTATTTGTAATAATCCTCATTATGAAGTTAGAATGATTCATCCGTTGAAGCAAAAAATGATTAATGAACTATTTCAATTATTCATTAATATTCCTGCTATTTCCAAAGTAATATTGTTTGGAAGTAGCATCAATATTAGATGCAAATCAAATAGTGACATCGATTTAGCAATACTTTTAAATGAAAATGATTTTAATAATGATACAAAAAACCAAGTATCAGAATTAATTCAAGAAAAAAGCGATTATTGTTGTGACATAATTTGGCTAAATGATATTTCTAAAAAGACAAAGCTTTATGAAAACATCAAAATGGGGTTAACAATTTATGAGTAAACTATTAGCAAGAGCCAAAGTTAAAAGAATAAATGCGGAATACGATTATCAAAATATATCAATTGATGATGCATATATTGATGATTGTTGTTATAACTTAGAACAAGCTATTGAATTCGCCCTTAAATACTTAGTTGAAATGAATGGTGAGAATTATGTAGAAAACCATGACATCAGAGCGCAAATGAATAAACTTAAATCGCTTAATGCTTATATCCCTTGCGAAAAAGAATTAAGACTACATGCTTCTACTATTAATTCATGGGAAGTTGAAACTAGATATAACGATAATTTTGTCGCACTGATTGAAGATATTAACGATATTAAAGATATAGCTGATGCAATAATAGATTATTGTGATAGCTTAGTTAAGCCAATTCACGATATGAAATTATATGATGATGCATTTAATCTCATTAAGAATAAAACTAAAACAATTGAAATGCGCTTAAATGATGAAAAGCGAAAACTTCTTAAAAAAGGTGATTTCATTAGATTCACTAATACACTAACAGGCGAAAAGCTCATTTGTGAAATAATCGATATTTATAAATATAAAACATTT
>Ga0310690_10007426_pt1 | contig 14122 bp, 6 predicted proteins | sample AusTroGonzalo_MG_2_FD_207661 | JGI IMG/M metagenome (GOLD analysis project Ga0310690, IMG submission 207661) | Bovine rumen microbial communities from tropical cattle in Woodstock, Queensland, Australia - Gonzalo_04 (v2) (version 2) | ecosystem: Host-associated > Mammals > Digestive system >...
ACAGCTCCACCGGCAGCCGCCCATGCTTCTGAGGCGCCGCGAACTCCGTTCCCGGCACGGGCAGGTTCTCCAGCAAGTCGCGGTCCTTCGGCTTGACATCCCCTATGATGTCGCGATTGCGGTGGAAGCCCCCCGGCTCAAAGCCGTCGACGCACCAGAACCGACGCGTGAAGTTGAAGTCCTCCGCCGCCGACAAGAACGGCTGCAGCGCCATGACGGAGACGATCCAATTGCCGGAAAAGCCGACGTCGAGCGTCCCTTCCCGTATCCGCATCAACTTTGTCACCGTGCGCAGCTTACCCTTCGGAATGCTGACATCCTCGAGAAACGGCTTTCCGTTTGCCGTCACGCGAAACGAATTATCCTCCCCGGAGTAGTTTCCGAAGGCAACAGTGAAGAAATACCATCCATCGGGCAGACCGGAAAACCGGTAGACGGCATCGTTGCAGCTCCCGACATGGGAATAGTATGCGCCTTCGGGATGTCCTACAAACGGCCAACGGCGCATGTCGCTTTCAAGCCACCCATGTCCGCGCGCCGAGCTCCACACGACCTCTCCGTTTGAATACGACGCCCCGCGGCGCGGCGAACCAAACGCCAGCAGGCGAAGCGGCTCCATCGTCGACTGGTACAGAAAGCCGTTCAGCGCATGGTACTTCCCGTAGTCGTCGAACTCCCCTTCGCGAATGACGACTTTCGCGCCGACGAACCCGCCCCATGCCGTCTTTATGCCGCTACCCGCCTCGAACAAGTAGCGGTCGCCGTCCCGCCGAACCGTCCACACTCCAACAATGCTGTCGCTGTGGCGCCACCCGTCCTTTGTCGAGTTTGCCTCGTAGTCTCCAGGGCCGAGGGGGTTGAAGTCAAAGACAACCCCGTCCACCGCCAGCCAGCGCATCCGCGTCTCGCGAAAGCCTTCGCCGAAACTGCCTTCGATTGCGAACTTGCCGCGCAGCTTGTCGTCAAGCGCACGCCACCGCCGGCCGTCAAGTGCCGCCGCGGGGACTTCAAGGACTATTCTCCTTTCCGTTGGCGCGGCGCTGCCAAACTCGGCCCGGCCAGCCATGGTGATTTCGACTTCGCCATTCCCGTGCCGGGCCACCTCCAGGCGAACTTTACGCCCAGTCTCCTCGCACCATCTGTTCCAAACGGTCGAACCGTCGCCCAGTGCGTCTCGGGAAGTCTTGAATGTCGCGTCCCCCGACCCGTCCGCCGAGAGCCGCACGGCGTCGACGACCACTTGTCCGCCGCGCATGACGCGAAAGCCCGCGCCGGCGGTCTCGACGTCGAGACCGGCGGCAGCCAGCTGGCTGACAACCGCGAAAACAGCCGCCGACACAACACACCGTCCGCTCACGACACCTACTCCTTCCGCTTCAAGACAATCCTGTCGACGCGAATCCTTCCGCCCGCATAGGCGGCGGAAACCCAGCAGTCAAGGACGTTGGGGTCCTCGGCCGCGCCGTCCGCGTTAAGATAGCACCTGTGCAGGGACACGTGGTTCGCCCACCCCCCGAACCTGAAGATCGAATCCCGGCCAATCCGCCCGCGTCCGACCTTGTACCACCGGTATCGACCGTCGCGCTCGCCAGTCGGCATAGAAAACGAGAAGTTGCAGGCGTCTTTCGTCATCCTGTCGTAGAAGCCACAGTCGACAGACGACGGCTTTACCTTGTCTTCTAGCTCCACCGCCTGCCCCCGCCAGGCCGCAGGGTCGGCGACCGTGCGCTTCTCGATGTGCGAACCTGAAATGGAGCGGATGTCGAAGCACACGGCGGAACAGTCGTTCGAGCTGACCCCCTGGGGCATCTGGTCGAACACGAGCTCGTCGATTTCGCGCCGGCGGACGAACTCTTCCTCCAGCTTCCTTGACAGCTTGGCCCTTGCCGGGCCGTCTTCCATCTCGCCCGTCAGCGCCTCGATGCGATGGCGCAGCGCATTCTCGCGGTCGCGCCGCAGGAGCTCCCGGTCTGCAGCAGTAGTCGCGCCCCTGAGATGCGAAAGCTCGTCGTCGACCGCGGCAAGCACCCCTGCGATGCGCGCGCGCTCCACGGGACGGTCCGCGAGGTCGTAAGCCGCCTGCACGGGCCTGCGGAACGTCTCGTAGAACTTGACGTTGCGCCACGGCAGGTGCCGCTCGAACCATTCGCTGGCGGACGCCGGCGGACGGGCCGCGATCTCGGCGCGAAGCATGTCGATCGCCTCCCGCATCTTTCTCGCGCCCTTTCCGTAGACGAGGCAGTACTCGTCGAGCAGGGCCTCGATGTCGCAGTCCGGGTTCCAGTAGCATCGGCCCGTTGCATAGGCGTTCAACTCGTAGAACGGCTGCTCGATGAAGTCGTTCTCCATGAAGACGCGCTGGATCCCGCAGTCGCGGAAGAAACGTGCGTCCGACGAGATGGCGTCGACGTTCACCTCGGGTATGGCCCGCCCGCGCGAGACGTACCGCGTGTCGATCATGTAGTCCCAGAGCTCCAGCTCAGGCGCGACCTTCGCCCAGTCCTCGATGACCTTTCGCCGTTCGGCGTTGAGAGGATGGGTCAGCGGCAGCATGTGGTCGCTCAGCGTGTACAGGTCACACAGCCAGACGAGGACGTTCTCGGCAGGGACGATTCCAGCGGGGACGGCCTCCGTCGAGACGTAGGCGAATATGCGGATCTTCACGTCCGGGTAGCGGGCGCCGACCTCCTTCGCGACGGCGTTCACGAACTCCAGCTGCAGTCCCATGTCGCCGCCTTCACGGTGCCCGCCCTCGACTCTATTGTACTTGGCGATAACCTTCTTGCACTCCGGGCAGAGGCAGAGATACCCCGTGCCGTCCTGCTGCGTGAAGTCGTAGACGCATGGGTAGTCGGACGGATTCGCCTTGCGGTCGTTCCCGATGAAGCGCAGAAGGCTCTCCGTGCATATCCGGCGCACGTCGGGATTCGAGTAGCATATCTGCCCGCAGTTGACGGAACCGCCGGGAATGCAGCGGCGCATTCCGGATTTGTCCATCGAATAGTACTCGGGATGGTCCTTCCAGTATTTCTCAGGCGGCAGGTAGCAGAAGGTAGAATGGCATGCGCGCGTCTGGCGCGAGACCCTCAGCGAGCCTTCGATGTCCGCCTCGCGGAAGCGCGTCCGCATCCTGCGGGCGAATCCGCTGTAGTCGCGCCAGTGCCGCGCGGCCTTCGGATGCGTCTCCGCCGGAATGGCGCCGTAATACGTCTCGTGGCGGTAGATCGCGGCGCGTTCCCTGTAGTCGCACGGCGCTATCCTCAAGAGGGGGTTCTCGGCATAAGGGTCGTCCCCCGAAAACGTGAGCATGTGGTAGCCGCACTGCCTGGAGAGAAAGTCCGCGACGGCATACGCCGCGCCCGTCGCCGTCTTCGACCAGAGGAAGGTGCGGCTACCCTCGGTCTTGACGCGGAAGTCCAGGTTGCGGAGCGTGTCGTCCGCCACGCCCGCCTCGTACGCGGCGCGGACGTCGCCGACGTATATCACCGGCGCATTCTCGGGCAATGCGTCACCTTCCCGCAGGAGGGCGACATGGCCGCCCGTGACGAGGGCGAGGGCGTTCGTCAGGTCCTCGGCCGCCGCTCCGCCCCAGTGCGCGGCCGAATGGGCGGTGCGCGGTTCGAGGAAGGCGTCGGGCACGACGACCACCGCACGGCTCGCAAGATAGCCTGCCGGAGGCCGCGAACATCCCGCAAGTGCGCAGGCAACGGCCGCAAGCAGGCGCGCAGACGCCCGAAAGCCGCGAATCTCCATGCCAGACCTCCTTACCTGAATACGATCCTGAGCCCCTTGCCGCTCAGGTATATCCTGATGCCCGAGTCGTCCACCTTGATCGTGCTCCGGCTGGTCACGTCCTCGCCGTTGACCACAACCGCCCAGTTCATAAGCGATCCGACGTTCTGGCAGCCTTCAAAGCGGTATCCGAGGTCGATGCTGTCCGGCTTGGCCTGTGCGGCATTCACGCTAATCGTCCCCGTCGCGCAGAAGGACACCCCGGAAATCGTGCCGCAGCCATCCTCCTGGTTCGCGCGGATTCCCGAGGCCTCGACCCCGTTTCCGACAAACGTCGCTCCCTCCGCGACAGAGACATCCGAGAGTGAGGCCGCCCGGCGCGGCACGGGGACGGAGGTTCCAAGCGGGTAGCCAACCAGTTCGCTGGCGTCGAAGCCGCCCGTGTAGGTCTTTGTCGAATGCCAGCCCTGCAGGGGGATGACGGCGTCTGCGTCCGTCACAGAGCTGAGCTCGGTCCAGACAAGGCCGTCCGCAGACCCCTCGACCGTCCATGTCTTGACGTCTCGGAAGAAACTCGACCCGGTATCCGACCCCCATGCGCGGATGTCGTACTTGACGGCCGGCTTCGACCCGGCGGGAAGCCTCATCGTAAACGCAAGCCAGCTGTTTGTGTTCGCCAGCGTCACGTAGTCGCCAGACACGTTCTCTATGACGCCCTCCGCCGTGGAATCCTTGAACATGTTCTCTATCGCCGTCGCGGACTTGACTCCCGTGCTGTCAACCCAGCTGTTGCGGACGGCGACCACTTCGCCGGGGGCGATCGACTCGGCATAGCCGTCGGCATTGCTCTTCCACTTCAGATTCGCGTTCACCAGGTTGCCGTCTTCGTCCCAGAACGCGATATGCCGCATCTGCATCAGCAAGGTATCGGTCTGCAGGGCCTTGAAGGTGATGCGGTACCATGTTGGCGCGGCAGAGGAAGAAGTGAGTTCAAGTGTCCCCTGCTTCACGTCCGCCGAGGTCGCGTCGACGTCGCCGCCGACGCGCCAGGAGCCGGAACCCTTCTTCACGATGCCTGACAGGCTGCCGACGCCATTAGTCGCATTGACCAGCACGTTCTCGCACGAGCCGCCGAGCACCAGCGCGTTCGGGCCCTCCTGATACGAGAAGACGCCGTTGACGCGGATCGGCGCGCGTCCGCCGTCCGCCAGCCCGCCAGCGCCCTTCACCGCAAACGGCCGAGTCGTGACGGTCGCGATGACAGTGCCAGTCGGCCCGTTGTACGACATGCAGCCGATGTCGGAAAGCCCGCCGTCCGTGCGGCCGTCGCCAAGGAGGTAGGCATACGGCACGGCAAAGTTCCCGGCTGCGCCGGTGAAGTTTGTAGTCAGCATCGTCGACGTGCCCAGCGAACAGCCGATGCCGCGCTCGGCAATCGACGCAAAGCCCAGCACGCCTTGTTCCACCGATATCGGGCCGCTGATGCTGCGCTCGTCCGCCGAGAAGTTCCACGTGCCGGAGCCGCGCTTCACGAGCGCAAGGCCGTTCGTCGGGGAATTCTCGGTCACCGCGCCGTCCATCGCGCACGGCACGGAATTCGACCCTTCGAGCACGAGACGGGTAAGCTGGCCGTTGGCGGCGGCCGCAGCGGAGGGGACGTGGGACCATGTGTTGCTGAAGACCAGCCCGCCCGTCGCGCCGGCGTCGACCACGAAGGCGCCAGTGCCGTTTCTGTTGTAGATGTATATGTCGCGCCCGCTGACGACCTCGCCGGACCCCACATAGCCGACGCCCGTCTCGACATCCGGCAACCCGAAGAAGTACAGCCGCCGATCGTCCGTCCAGCCCAGCGAGCCAGGGGCCGCCTTAGTCCCGTTGCCGAACGACCCGACCGATATCTTGCCGGCGTAGAAGCGCAGCACGCTTGCGACATCGTTGCTGTGCGCCGAGATGGACTGCCTCAGGGGGCTCTTGTACCCCAATCGACCCGCCGAAATGTTCATCGTGCCGCTAAGCTTGCCGGAGAAGGCGAACAGCGGCGAATCCACCACTTCGGAGGCAGGGCCCATGAGCGCCAGTTCGAGCGACGCGTACTCGCTGACAATCTTTCCGTCCCCGACGAGCCCCTGGCACAGGAAGGCATCCGCACCATAGGGCCTGCCAATCGTCAGAACACCCGGATCGGCCACTTCCAGCAGCGGCCAGCGATCGCCCTCCGAGCTCATCCCCTGTATGTGCATCGTGCCGTTGGAGACCGACAGGCACCCGCTGAACAGAAGCGAGCTCTTCGTGCTGGGATCGGCGGACAGGCTCAGCGACGCCGAATTCAGCTTCACGATCCTGCCGGTACCGCCAAGGCGCCCGGCGAAGGAACGGTCATCCGGCAGGTCGAAGACCAGCGTTGCGTCCTTGCCGACCTGCACGACGGACGCCAGGGCGAATGTATCCCAGTCGGCCGCTCGAACCGTCGCATAGGCCGCGCCGTTGAGATAGACCGTGCAGCCCGACACCGGCTTGACGCCGTTGCGCCAGCGCGAAGAGTCCGCCCAGCCACCAGAGCCATTGACGTCCCAGACGGCTTCGGCTCCGAAAAGCCGAACACCGAAGACGGCGCACACCGCGAAAACGACTAGCCTTGATTTCATTTGCCGTGTCTCCTTGTTTTACCGAAATGCCATTCCCTCTGGAGGTCCTTGATCCATTCCCGATACATGAAGTCGTAGCACTTGTGCTGCCCGAACGGCAGTTCGCGCAGGTCCTTCGGCGCTGAGATGTGGTTGAAGGTGGCGAAGACGCAATCGGCCGGCACGGCCGTGTCCTTCCCGCAGACGTACCCGCGCACTGGGCACTTTATCCGCGCCGCGAAGTTCATGCCGTCGAAATACGACAGCTTGTCCATCACCGCGGCGACGTCCGAGGGATGCTCCTCGAGGTAGTCCGCAAGCCTGGCCGCGCTGGCGGTCTTCGTGGCGATCCGCCGCTCCCACCAGCAGTAGCTCGGCACGCACGCAAAGCACCGCGCGACGCGAGGCTCCAGCGCGGCGGCCATCAACGCAGTCCCCCCGCCTTGGCTCTGGCCCCAGACGACCACCTTTGACGCGTCGACGAACGGGTGCTCGAACGCCGCGCGCAGGACGAGAAGCGCATCCGTCCAGACATGGTAGAGGTAGTAGTCCTCCTTCCTCTTCATGAGGTTATACCCGATGAAATGCGTTCCGCACGACTGCTCAAACGCCGTGCTGCTCCCCGTCTCGCCGCCCTGCATGCGGAAGTCCATCATCAGCATCGCCATCCCGGACGAGGCCCAGAACAGGTCCTTGCCGCGCCGTCCGCCGCCGCCGTGGTAGACGACCGCGCATGGAACCTTGTTCGTCTCGCTGGCATACGCCGGACAGACAAACCACGCCTTTACGCCCGTGCCGTCAAGCCCCGGCACGACGACGTCGAATATCCGCACGGTGTCGAACGGCTCGTCGACAAGCTCCGTGAACTTGGCCTTGAGCGGGTGCCCGTGGACTTTCCTTGCCGCCGAAGCCCAGAAGGAGTCGAAATCCGCCCGCGCAGTAGAGTCCACGCGCATTCCCCGCACTGATTCTGGGAATTCGAATGGCGCCTGTTCGCCTCCATCGCAGGCAGGAGCCGGCACCGCAAGCGCAACTGCGCCACAGACTGCAAGAAGATTCCTATGGGCACTCATCGGCGGTATTATAACAGACACGACAACCCGAGACAATCCATACATTTGTAGGGGGTGACAACAGGCGGCATTATGCTATAATACCGCAGAATGAAACGCGCTATACTGTCGTCCGCACTGTCGGCCACGCTGATGGCCCTCTCCCTTGGCGCAGAGACTCCGCGACTGTGCAGCACGAAGGACATCCGGAACGCCATATACGCGAACACGGCGACTGGAAGCGTTTTCGAGATCACGGCGACGCTCGTCAAAAGCGTTCGGACAAGCCCCGAGAAACGCTTGCTTCTTGTCGAAGACAGCTCTGGAGGCGCAACCCTTCTCGCCGTGTCCACGAACTCGGTCTGCGACAGGCTTTCGGCAGGTGACGCCCTTTGGCTCAAGGGCGAGCTCCGGCGGCTTCAGCCGGATCACTACCTCACGCCCAGGATCCTGCACTGGACCCTGCTAGGGCACGGCTCCGCACCGACCGTTCCCGCCGTCTCCGTCGAGGACTTCTGCGGCGGAGACCTTGACTTCCGGATTGTCCGGATAACTGGCGCGATAGAGGACGTCGTAGACGACTACATCGACAAGCGGTTCGCCAATGTCGTAATCGCATCCGGCAGCCGGAAGATGCTCATGCAGGTGTGGAAGGATTCCGACGACTATCGGCGGCTCCGCAGCGCGATTGGCAAGCAGGTAGCGACAAGCGGGTACTGCAATCCCCTTACGCTGGGCGTGCGGCGACAGTCCGGCCGGCTTCTGCAGAACTGCTTCGACATCTCGACAAGCGACAACGACAGCGGGCAGATCGGGCCTTTCAACGTGCCGGAGCTCGGCATCACCTTCCACCTGCAGCCGGAGCAACTGATCCTGCTCGGACGTCGGAGGATCTCTGGCAAAGTCGTGGCCGTGTGGAACGGCACGCGCGCACTCGTCCGCACTCCTGCCGGACATATCGTCAAAACGAGCTTTGCATCGGTTTCCACCCCATCATACGGCGACTGGATTGAGCTTTCCGGCATCCCGGAAACCGACCTCCTCTCAATCGTCTTCGACCACGCGATCTGGCGGCCGACGACGCCACGAACAATCGCATACGAGCCACCGGAGACCGACCGGTCAATCCGCGAGATACTCTCCCACAACCTGAGGAACGGCTCCTACCAGGCGCCAATACGCGGGGCCGTCCTCCGGTTCCGCGGAATAGTGCGCAGCCTGCCCACGCCAGACTCCCGCACGCCGCAGATCCAGGTGGAAGACGAAGGCTATGTCCTTCCCGTCGACATACAGGCGGCCGGAGACAGCCTGTCGGGCCTGTCCATCGGCTGCCGCGTCGAAGTCACGGGAGCGTACATACTGGACAGCGACTGCTGGAGGCCGAACTGCCCCTTCCCCGGCGTCACGGACATCCTGGTCTCAATCCGGACACCAGACGACGTCAGGATACTGTCGCGGCCATCCTGGTGGACGGCCGCCAGGCTAGCGTGGCTGATCGGGGCGCTGTCGGTCCTTTGCATAGGGGTCATCATCTGGAACGTCTCGCTGCAGCGTCTATCTAGGCGATATGGACGCGACTTGGCAAACGAGCAGATTGCCCATGCGAAATCCGACATGCGCACGATGGAAAGAACCAGGCTCGCGGTGGAGCTTCACGACTCTATCGCGCAGAACCTAACAAGCGTTGCAATGGAAATAGAGGCCGCCAGGCTGTACGATGCGTCCGCAGACGCGAACCTGCGCCGGCACCTGAAGATCGCAGACAGGACCCTTGACGCCTGCCGAAACGAGATACGGAACTGCCTATGGGACCTTAGAAACGACGCGCTCGAGGAAAAAAGCCTCGATGTCGCCGTCATGAAGACGCTTGCCCCGCACCTCAACGGCGCAGGGCTTCGAGTGCAGTTCGACATTCCACGCGAGATGCTGACCGACAGCACGGCGCACGACATACTGTGCATCGTGCGGGAGCTTGCCGCAAACGCCGTCCGGCACGGCGGAGCCTCGCGCATCGACATCACAGGCGGCCTTGCGGGCGGCGACCTGCGGTTCTCGGTCAGGGACAACGGCTGCGGCTTCTGCCCCGAAGACGCACCCGGCGCGTCCGAAGGACATTTCGGGATCCAGGGAATCAGGGAACGCATCAACGCCCACGGCGGGTCATTCTCGTACTCGTCCACCGGAAACGGCACAACGGCAACGATAACAATCAAGGTCGCAGGGACATGAACAAAATCAAGGTAATGATCGTAGACGACCACGCCATCACGCGCATGGGGCTCTCGTCCCTGCTGAAGACTCAGCGCGACTTCGACCTGGTCGGAGACGCCGAGAACGGCGAAGCCGCCCTCGCGCTGGCAAAGAAGCTCAAGCCAGACCTCGTGATAATGGACCTGATGATGCCCGGCATGGACGGTGCCGAAAGCACCAGGCGTCTCGTCTCGGAAATCCCGGGAATCAAGATCCTCATACTCACGACCTTTGGAACGGCGAACAGCCTAAGCGTCGCGCTTGCCGCAGGGGCACACGGTGCGCTGCTGAAGACCGTAAAGCTTCCTGAACTCTGCAGCGCAATACGCGGCATCGCGGACGGGAAGATAGTAATTTCGGAGGAAACAAGGCAGATTCTCGACAACAGCCCATCTGTCCCCGAACTCTCGCCGCGGCAGCACGAGATTCTGCTTTTCGTAACGAAGGGCCTGACAAACGAGGCCATCGCGCAGAAGCTCGGCATAGGCCTTTCGTCCGTGCGCGAGCATCTTCAGCTGGCATGCGCAAAGCTCGGCGCGGCGAACCGCGCCGAAGCCGTTGCCATTTCCCTGCGAAAGCATCTGCTGAAGATTTAGTAACGACACCATCCCACAGTCATGGAGTGAAATGCCCCACGAAGAAGAGAGGGCGAAAAAAATCATGGCCCTCATATGGCCGGGACAGCGGAGAGGAGGCGCTTCACGCAGGGGGTCTTGGGACGGGAAAACACCTCGAAAGACCAGACTCGCCCTCTAGGGGACGCCAGGCGTTGCGCCACACCTCGGAACCTGTGATGACAGCACCGTGCCGGTGTTCGCTTTTGAATACAACGAACGAGACGTCCGGAAAAAGGCAGATCAGTCGGACACCAGGCGCCCGAACTGCGAGGGCGACAACGGATGCCACAGCCTGGGCACAGGCCAGGCATCGCCGCCGACAGGCCAAAGCGCGTTCCTCTCGTCCCCATAGAACAGGGCCCAGCCCGGCCGCAGCCGACCGCTGCCGCCCCATGACTCCGCAGGCACCGTCAGGACGAAAGTCCACCGCCCGTCGCCCTCGTCGCTGGCGCTGGCGGTCGCCGGCTCCGCGCCGCGCGGCTCTCCGTTCCAGATCGGCGCAGCCAGCGATCCGCCGCGCGAAACGCGATACACCAGGGGAAACGCCGCAGCCGCGGCATCGTACATCGCCACGTTGACGGCAGGGACGTCGGCAGTCACCTCGCCCTCCAGGCGGACGGCGCCGGACGCCAGAAGACTGGCGCGGCACCTGAAGCCCGCTGCGCCTTCCGACCACCTTCCGCCGTCAAAGGCCATTTTCGGCGCCTGCTTTTCGCGCTCGCTTTCGGGATACGCACGGCCTTCGGCAAGCACTCGGTCAATCGCGTCCACGTCGCGCAGTGCAAGCTCGAGCGCGCCAATGCGCCATTTCAGCCGCTCTGGGAAGAACTGGTGGGCCTCGGCCTCGGAATGGAACCCCAGGCGCGAGTCGAATTCGCACAGGCCGGACATCTCACGCGACACCGCCTGTTCGCGCACCAGGATGGACTTCATCTTTGCCAGCGATTCACGGGCAAGGTCATGCCGCCCAAGCACACGGCTCTGCCACATCGCCTCGGACCTGGCCCGATAGAAGGCAAAGGCGTCGCGCGCCGCGGCAAACTGCAGCCGCACTGCCTTCATTACGCCGACATCCCGTCTTTGGTCGTGCGTGGCGCAGGCAAGGTCCGGCTCGGGCATGTCGGCAGCGCGCTCAGCAAGGGCAAGCGCCTCGTCGAGCGTGAAGTCGCGCAGGCATTCGCCTATGGCGTCGCCGGCAGGCGCGTAATGCGGCATCCACGTCGGCTCCAGCGGCTTCATTTCGACCTGTGGGTAGAGCGCCCACGCCACTCCGGCGTGGTATGGCCCGTAGTACTGCATGTAGTTGGAGACTGGATAGTGCGAATAGGCGTCGGCGTACGCCTTCCACAGGCGGACCGCTCCCTCCGCCTGGCCGCCCCACTCTTCTGACGCCAGCCGCCGGAGGAATGCGTCTTCGCCGTCGGAGAAGTCTTCGTGCGCAAGCCGCCACGCCGCGCGGCTCATCAGGCATGGATAGTTGCCGAAGTACCACGACAGCATCGCAGTCTCAACGCCGCAATCCCGCATCGCCCTGAACTTGCGCCAAAGGAGCCCGGGAACGGGGATGTATGGCACCGTGGCGTCTTCGTGCGAACAGGCCATCTGTATCTTCGCGGCGACCTTGCCGCGCCCCGACGCAGCGGAAAGCGCGGCGAACGGATCGCCAGGACCGGGCTGGGAAAGCCAGTAGTCGCCGCCGACGCGCCAGCGGTCCAGCTGCTTGACGAGCAGTCCGGACTCGAAGTTGTACATCAGCGTGACGCCCTCTGGCAGGTGAGCCACGCACTCCTGCACCCATCCAGGGCGCTTCGTCCGCGCCTCCGGCTGGTAGAACCAGCTGATGACCCTGGCGTCGGGATTGCCCGCGCGCGCCCCGCGCAATATGGCGGAGACGATGTCGTTGTGCATGCGCCAGCGAGGCTGCCCGCTGCAGCGAGGGCATCCCCTGCCGCTGTAGCTGAAGCAGCTCGTTATGTCCTCGCCGTGAGTTATCCCCATGAATCCCCCAAGGCCCGGCACGCGCGTGAATATGTCGCGCGCCGAAGCCTCCAGGTACTCGCGCACCTCGGGAAGTTCGGGGCACATGGCGAAGTGGTAGTCCCGCTGCACGAACATTCCGGGATTCGCCTTTCGGAAGGGGTGGTCCTCCTTTAGCCACTTCGGCTCGAGCGCGAATATCCACACCTTTATGCCGTAGCGCCCGCATTTCTCCACCGTGCGGGCAAGCTTGGCCAGCCGGCGGTTCGCATTCGGGTCGCGCGGGAAGAAGCGGGTCTCGGCAAGGTCAAGGAACTCGACCGTTATCCAAAGCCCGTTCACGCCGTCGCGCCGCAGGCGCTCGAGATAGCCGTCGGGATAGTAGTCCACGTCGTCCATCAGCTCGTCGCGGTTGTACGGCTCGCGCTTTATCGGCCCGAAAAAGCACCTGGATATGCGTTCCTTCAGCCAAGGCTCTCCGGACGGCTGCGACGCGCAACTGGCCGGCGGCGCGGCAAGCTCCTCGCGAAACGTCCAGCTTTCGGGACCTGGCGGTTCAGGACGAGGCGGCAGGGACGCCATTGCCGCGGCCGCAAACAGCGTGCAGATCATTTTATCTCCTCAAGGACGACGTCGTCAAACCACGCGGTGCCGGTGGCGTCGCGCAGGCATAGCGAGATGGAGCAGCTGTCGTATCCGCCGTGCAGCCCCTTCTCCTCCCGCGACACGAACTCGTGCTCCTGGTATATCCAGTCGGCGCTTCCCGTGTGCCCGCAGTGGTTGAGCGGATACCAGTTCTGCCCCTCCGTCCACACGTTGGAATAGACGCCGCCACCCTTCTTGGAGGGAACGACATTCTCGAAGCGCAGAAAATACGACACGCGGTACCTGGTCTGGGGCTTCAGGCGCTGCGCCCCCTTGTTCAGCATCTGGTAGACGCCTCCGCCCTTTGGGTCGTCAACTACGATCTTGACCGCCCCGCCGCCGGTCATAAAAACACCTCTGTCTATCGACCCCTTGCCAATCCACCCTTCCGTGCTTTCGTCGAACGTTCCGTTTCTAAGTATGTTCCCGCTCCTGCCCGAAACGGCGCGGCGCTCGCGGCCACGCTGCACGTCGGTCGCCTTTATGTAGGCGGAGGCCCTCTTCGCCATTGGCTCGAATATCTCGCGTCTCATAAGGGCGACGCGACGCGCCTCAAGCGTCCCGGCGCCGGCCTTCCGCGCGGCCGCGTCCAGCCAGCCGGAGAGCCTTGCCAGCACCTTAGGCGAATACGTCTTGTTGAACAGCTCGTAGTCGGACGGCTGGGACGGCACCGGGCCGAGCGGCGTGTCGATGATGCGCCCGACTATCCTCCCCGTCCAGATTCTCTCCAGCGCCTCGAAGAACGACTTCATCTCGTCGCGCCCTCTTCCGTACATGAGGGAGTAGTACTCTTCGAGAAGCGCGTCAACGTCGGTCGAGTTGTCCCAGCACACCTTCGAGTAGACGTACGTGTTCAGGTGCCCGTAAAGCCACCTCGTCGTCGTGTTCTGGGCGAACGCGCCGAATATGTACGGGGAGAGGTCGCGATAGTACTTCGCCCACGCGCGCGGACAGTGCTCTGGTATGTCGGGGAACTCGCCCCTGAACTTGCACGGATAGTTCCACAGCCAGACCTTGCGGCCGATCTTCTCCGCCCACGCGCGTATCTCGGCCTTCTCCTTCGTCGCAACGGGCGGATTGGCCTCGCTCCACGGGCCGCCACGGGCGACCATCACCATCAGGTTGTCGGGGAATTCGATGTCCGGCGGGTTCTTGTACGGAGTGTACCCCATCATGGTCACGGTGCCTTCCACGCCTTCGGCCTTGAGGCGGCGGCAGAGCCTTA
>Ga0310690_10007427_pt1 | contig 14121 bp, 7 predicted proteins | sample AusTroGonzalo_MG_2_FD_207661 | JGI IMG/M metagenome (GOLD analysis project Ga0310690, IMG submission 207661) | Bovine rumen microbial communities from tropical cattle in Woodstock, Queensland, Australia - Gonzalo_04 (v2) (version 2) | ecosystem: Host-associated > Mammals > Digestive system >...
CCCTCTGTGGCTCTTTGCACCAGATATTCTCTGTTCCAGATGTTAGTTGATTCAGAACGGATCGAGCCAAGGAAATCGCCTGTGCTGGGATCAAAGAGCTTATCGGTGACTAGAAGCGCATGAGTGTGGAGACTCCGTGTTCCCGGCGTCCACGCACTTCCATTCCAATAGTACCACCAATCGTTTTTATAGCCTGTTTCGTTGCCCGTGTAATGATATACCGTATTATGATCGGTCATAGCAGCGGCAGTTGCAGCATCCACAACATCATCCGTCCCGATGCTTTTCCCAAGCGCTGTCTGGATGTCTTCGTAGTACTTTTGATGAATGAGGACATCGCCGGGACGGATAATGGTATCGGAAGTCAGCTTTTCCAGCTTGTCCCAATAAGTCTGAAGCCACCATTCTGTTCCCTCAAAATAAGGAATGCCAAGAGCCTGAGAGACAAATTCGATGCAGACCTGTCCGAATTTGCAGTTATTGGAATGACTTGCTGACGCTGAAACATTCGTTGACGAAATAATACTCCACACTTTGAGAGCGCTGAAAAACGTGTAATAGGAACATTTAATTCCGGGAGCAATAGCGCCATACGGAATTCCGACAGCTTCGGTCAAAGTCTTGTGAGAACTGACACTTGTTGCTGGATTGAAGTTATAATTCCGTGTGCAAATTTTCTTCGCCTTATATCTTACGTTTGCGAGCTTTTTTGCATTCTGAATTGCCAGACCAGCCTTATAATTCGGAATCGTGTCATGCTGCACATCGCAATAGACTGCAATGTATGGCATACTTTCGAGCAGATAATATGCCAGATTTGAAGACAACGCCGGCCTTGCAATACCATAAACGGAAACTTTGTAACGATCACACCCGTCAGGAATTTCAATCCATCTGTCATAAATGACATTAGCGTCCATTTCGCCGCCGAGAGCCGTTTCCATTTCTGTTTCCGATCCAGTCGGGCAGCACTTCGGAGCTTTGATGACATCGTAGGTCGCTGTTGCTGGATTGTACTTATAAAAAATCGCGTCGAGGCAAAGTCCGTTAGCGTAAATCCATTTTCTGGATGGCGAGCAAGATTTGTAATTATCAGATTCTCCCTCTGTCTGATGAATGTCGGTATAATACAAAATGGTCTTGCTGTCATTTGTCACATATCGTTCTGTGTTCGTATTGATCATCGTGAGCAGACGGATCGGAGTGAGTTTGCAGATCGGGCTGCGAACATAAACGTCACCGGGGAAATCATCTGCATTTGTTCCGAACGCAATCAGAGTATTATCTGAAACATTGTCTTTTCTTGCTCGAACGTTGAGCGTGTTTTGGGAACTGTCAAAGGCTTTCGCGTCATCCACAACAAACGCATTGCCTTCGTAGTGTCCGAAATAGAAATAAAACGAATCAGCGCTTGTCGCATTGCGTCCCTCCTTCATAACGACAACCATGCTGTCGTCATAAGGGATCGGGCAATTCAGAGTGTTTACACCTTTATCACCGTTCCAAACTTCGCTGCTGTTGTAATAACCTTTCTGCGGATAGTCCCAGACGTATTTATAAACTGGCATATTCTCAGCAGCTTCCAGATTGTCCATCATTTTCTGGACAGACCCATAGACGCTGCCGTATTTATCCCTATACGACACGACGTTTTTGAGTTCTGTTGTGTCAACGAGATCAGCAATCTGTTCTGCGGTATACTGCGCGTCATACAGTTTTGCGTCAGCGCGGTATTCCACAGCGCAGTCTCCCGTGTCAGCCCACACATAGTTAATCCCATGCAGCGTTTTGATGCTGCCAGTATCGACCTGATAGCTCGTTTCCGTACCGCCAAAGTCTACGACTTGAGCGCCAGTTGTCGGACTTGTTCCCTCCGCATATACGTCACGATCAGAAATCCAAGGGCCGACAAGCGTCTCGCCGTTATAAGAGGCATAATACGGTCTAGCTTTAAGCGTACCAGATGCAAGATCAAGCGTACCAGCGTAGACAGTCCCGGCTACACTCTGCCAAGAGATAGAACAAGAATCACCGTTATACGCTTCGTATTCGCTCTCAGAATCGCTTTGCTCAAGCTGAATGTTGGTGTAAGTCACATCGCCTTTTTCCGACGTTGTCCATGTGCAAGCAAGGGCAAGAGCGAGATCGCCGTCCCCGTCGCTGCTGCTGAGAGTGACGCTCATATGCCCGTTTACAATATCAGTAGTCGTTTTGACCGAGCTGTTATTACTAATGCGTCGAAAAACAATGCGCGGTGAACCAGACGTCACAGAAACGTCAGCAGAAAGCGTCCAGCTTTTTCCTGCTGCAAGCGTCGGAATAGGGATTTTCGCGCAGCGATAAGCGCCAGCCGAAGTCGCTTGAACGCGAATTCCGTTTGTCACCTGAGAAACAGAATAGCCGCTGTTGGTGTTCCATTTAACAGCTTTTGTGTAGTCAGCAAGATTCTTTCCGCAACGGTTAACAGTCACGCCAGTCGAACCAGAGATTGCTCGGATATTGGAAGATGACGGATCGCCGCTGCCGCTCTGCGTCGGCTTGATCTCGACGCTCAGATTCTTAACCGGCGTATTCTCAGCACCATCGGTAAACGAAGCCAGAGCGCCAGACGCAGAATTTGTCGCATAGGCGGTCAGGAGATCGCTCTCTTCTGCTTTCTTGGATACGTCCGTACTCAGCGAGACAGATGTTGCGTCCGTTCCTGTCCAGGCCCCGGCAGCATGGTCAGCCGTAAACCGATAGAGCTGCCCGCTGTACCAGATGTAGTCTCCGACCGAATACGCATCGGAGGTGCTGAACGTCGGGGCCATGCTCGCGGAGTTGACGTCGCCGTCCGCACCCTTGGGGATGCCAAAGTTGAACACTGCAGCTCCAGACGTTCCGCTGTTTGTTACGGTTGCATTATTACCGGCATCAAGAGTCGTGACCGTGCCGACTGTAACAGTGGCAGCCGTTCCGGTATCACCCTTTTCTCCGTCCATGACATCAAAGGTAAGTCCAAGAGGATGATCCTTGTCAATGATCGTGACACGGTGGCCACCAGTGATGTCGGAAATCAGCACATTGGGGGAAATGCCGTCAGTGCCGTTGGTACCGTTCGTACCATCATTTCCCGGAGGTCCCTGTGGCCCCGTGCTTCCGATAGGCCCCACAGGTCCTTCGTCGCCCTTATCTCCCTTGTCTCCCTTATCACCCTTGTCGCCTTTGAAATTCCCGGCAGCAGCCTCGGCGGTCAGCTCGTCGATGATCGCCTGGGCCTCTGCGGCTTTTTCCGTCCAAGTGACATAGCCGACGTTGTCGAAGTAGTTGTAGTCCATCGGCTTCTGCCGGGGCTTGACAAAGTACTTCGCCTTCTCAACCTCTACTACCTCACCGCTTTCTGCCTGCGTCACAATCGACAGCAGGAGCCAGCCGGGATATTGCAGCGCAATGTTGGGAACCACGCCAGACCACTCGTTTTCCTCTTCCGTTGCCGTTGTGACAACAGGGATGGCTTCGGGAATGATTGGTCTGTTATGCTCCATAAAAGTCACGCTGAATCGCAGGATCGGCTGTGTTTCCACGCCGCCTACAACCAGCACACGGTCACTCTCCCACTGGGTAAAGACCGGTGCATTGCCGCTTGAATCTTTAATCGTGATTGCCATGTTTCCTCCATTACTGCAGTAAACCGTGCAGTGCGGTGTAATCCAGGTCCTCATAGGTGGTACCGTCCGAGGACCAGATCCTCAGTGCCCACCCGGGTCCTATTTCCAATAGTTTTGCGTTTGCTGATCCAGTGCCGGGTGCCTTGCCAAACGCGACGCCGTCCCCTGTCTCCCGGAATTTCATCGCCCAGGCACGGGTCGGCAGCGTCTTGAGATATGTCGCGGTGTTTCCCAGCCCGTCCGAAAGCTCGATCTTGACCTCATAGCTGACGTCCGGGGAATACAGGCTCAGAACGGATTTCACACCGCTCGTCATGGTGGTCCCATTGCCGCTGTACTGCTGATCCAGCTCCCGGACAAAGGCTTTCATGGAGTATGCGTTTTCATCTACATCCGAAGCATTTATAAACTGACTGATGGATGCGGTCGCCTTTGCCGCAATGTAGTACTCGTCCTCGTCCGGGTCACCGTCAATATCGCAGCGGAAAACACTTGGGTCAGAAATTACCGGCAATGTGTATCCGATAAGGGATACTGTAATGGTTTCAGATACAGTAAAGCCACGGCTGTCTGTTACGGAACAGACAATATTTGCGCTTATTCCAGGGATAACGCCGGTATCTCCTGTTGTCGTAGGGGGAGTAACGTCCGTGTCTGTCCCATTGAAACTGACGGTGTATTTTGTGATGGTCGCGTTGTATTTCAGGGTAATCTTGGAACTGTCAAAAGAAATCCTGGCCTTGCTGTATCCCTGTATCCAGACTGTGAAAGCATTTCCATTGATCGCATTGGTAAATTCGTTCAATGGAGCAGCGATTGCCCAGCCTGTTGTCGTAATGGGTGCCACGTCAGAGGCATCAAATGACATGGTGATCGTTTTTGTGTTGCTGCCCATCGAAACGTCGTTGTAGTAGGTCGTGCAGGTAATCGTCGCCTGTGCGGATGATGCGCTTGTGATTACTGCTGCATAAGTTGCGACGTCAGGCGTCCAGGTCGCTGTCGTGGCGCTGCTGTTTGTAAGGAGGGTTGTACTGATTCCTCCGCAGCTCACGGTCATCGTGTGCTTGACGCCGGAAACGACGTTTGACAGCGTGATCGGAATGCTCTGGCCAAAAGTACCATCGCTCGCGTTTACCACGGACGGCGTCGCCGCTGTAGCTACCAGTTTGACATCGACGTTATAATTCGCGATGCTGAAGCGAAGCGTCTTGTTGTTCCACGAGACTGGCACACTGACAACAACACCAGAATTACCGTAATATGAAGCCGTACCAGGAATAGCTCTTGCAAGGTCTGTTGATGTATTGGACGGGTTTATATAAATATTCTGGCCGTTATAGGTGATCTTGTCGTGCGTATAATAAACGATTGCAAGGCTGTCGGTCGTATAGCTCGGATTCGTCTGTGTCTGGACTTCAATTTTGAGCCGGATATAATTTGCGCTTGTTGGCGTCTGTTCTGTGACAGTAAACTTTCTCCACCATCGTGCCCAGTGACCACTGCCGCCATCCATATAGACTTCCTGGTATCCGGTTGTATATGTAAATGCCATAGCTACTCACCTCATGTCGGTGTACCGACATACCGGATGCCGAGGCCGCCTGTCATCGTGAAAAGCCAGCCGTCTCCCAGCGTCATTGTCTGCTGAATGGAAATATTCCTCACGTTCAAGCTGGAATCCCCGGACTTGAACCAGCCGACTTTTACACCGCCGAGCCAAAAGCTCCAACCGCTTGACGAGTAAAGGCCGAAAGTCTGCTTGTCCTGGATGTGGTAGTATGTCACCGCGTTCTCAGTGATCTCGGTGTTGTCAAACTGGATATTCTGCGCAATCGCGATTCCAAGGATGTAACTGCCGGGGTTGTCCGGGTCCTCAATATACCCACGCCTGATCTCGCCCTGCATCGTTTCCAGCAGCTTGGAGTTATCTGTAACGATTTCAGAAATCGAATCGTAAAGCTCCTGGGTCCCGCTCGCGGTGTCGATGATCTGTCTTTTAAGGTTATCAGTAATGGTGCCAAACTGTGAAATATACTCGGAGTGAGTTTCCAACGTGGTGGTGATCATGTCGATCTGCTGCTTCACAGTATCAGACGTCTTTATGATCAAACTCCGCAGGCGCTTCGTCTCGTCAGATTCTCCGGTCGGCCCGTTTTCGTATCCGGTCCCGCCACTGACTGCACGCTTCACCTCGGAGGAAACGGTGTTGACCACAGCCTTCTCCACGTTCTCGTCAAGGTCACGCGCCATACGAACCAGATAATCCCGAAGGACTCTGAGCTGTTCCTGCTCATCGCCCTTCAGGATCGGGGGGAGCTCATACATCGCTGCCCACCTCCAGTGTCCTTGCAATAGAAAAGACCTTGACCGTGCCTGTGCCGGACAGCTTCATCCTCAGATGGTCACAGCGCTTCGGCCTGATTGGGATCACGACCGTTCCTGTCCCGTTCCTGCTGATCGTCCCGCTCTCAACCCAGTTGCCGGAGCTGTCGTACTCCATGTAGATCTTCGCGGTGGACTGTGCCGCCATGTTCAGCCGGATGTCGTAGCGGAAGAGGTACTTGTTGTCGGGGTATTCGTAATACATGATCCCCGTTTCCATCGCCCATTCCAGCGTGCTCTCTGCCGTTCCGGTCGTTCCGTTGAGCGCCAGCAGCTTCCCATTGACATCCAGGCAGTACAGCTCATCGTCCACCTTTGCGAAGCACAGCGCGTGCAGGTTGTCTTCCCGAATCCAGAGGCCCTTGCCGGTGTCGTAAACAAACAGGTGCCAGTTGTTGCTGCTGTCCTTCATCGACAGGTAGTACTTCGTCCCGAACACACCGCCGACCGCGTCAGAGTATTTCTGATCCCCGAAGGAATCACTGATCGTCACGGGGAAGCCTGCCTGCCAGCCGCACACATCTGTCCTCGACTTGTAGTACAGCGTCTCGCCTACCACCTGCAAACTCTTGCTGCTGCCCTTCTGAACTCCCCTGCAGATCGTCTCATCCACGCGGTGCGCCCCTTGCTGAGAGACCGTCACCATATGGATTCGATTTTCCTTGAAAAAGGTCGGGTGCCCCAAATAGTTGATAGCTCCGGTCCATACGCCGTCAGAACCGACGGAGGCTGCCCAGGAATCCGTGCTCAAGCCCTGATACTGCCGCCAGTTTTTGAAGTCCCCCAGCGCCGAGCAGTAAAGCTCATTGATCACCTGGCCATTGACCATGCCGTATTTGCATCCCCATAGCCGGTTCTGGCACTCGATAACAAAGTCCATGTCAGGGATTTTGCGCTCCACATTGACCTTAACACTGTTCTGTGTCATTGCTTCTGTAAGTCCAATCAGAACAATGTAATCATTGGTCACGCCTGTTTCGCCGCCGACGCCGTACAGGTACTTGGTACCGTTCAGATCGTCATAGTACAGACCGGAGATCTCCACGCCGTCGCCTTCTTTGAACATGGACGGCGCAGACCCCTGCGTGGAAAACGTGACCTTTGTGTAGACCGTGGCGACCTGCTCCCAAAGCCCGGAGGAACTGGTGTACTGCTCCAGCGTGCCGTCCTTTGTGTTGATCCAGTAATCCCCGTTCTGCGGGTTTTCCGGCTCCGTGTCAGATGTGGACGAGATTGTGTAGACATTGCCGTCCACATCACATGGCGCATAGCTTACCTGTCCCTCGATTTCCCACGTCGCCTCTAGACTGCCCTTGTCCGCAGAGTCAACAGTGTTGTAATACATCTTGTCCGGAAAGACAATGATATATGCGCCCATGCCGACGAGCTGCTTCTCGACTTTTCCTGTATCGGTGCTGAGACCCGTTAGTGCGGGATGCGCCGTGTCAAAGTTGTAAATCAAGGACCCGTTTGCGGCGTATGCAAGCGCGTCCTTCTCGATCAGCCCACCGGGATTTGTCAGCGTGGAGACCGTGCCTCTTTTCTTTCGGCTCGCAAGCAGAGGATAATAATCGGTGGTGAGGTTCGTTGTTTCATACATCTCCCCATCACCGATCTTATGGTTATGATTACGGCCCCGGAACGTCTCCGTCATCAGACGAGACGTGTTCCCGGGGCTCAAAACTGGCAGTCTAGGCATGTCAGAACCTCCAGGAAGGGCCGCGCAGCGGGCGGTGATTCCGGTGGTACCAGCTCACCCACTGACTGTATTCAGTGTTGTACAGCGTGCTGTAAAGGTTGTACTTGGGGATCTCCGCATTGGCCTCCGCGATCTTCGCGAGCAGGTAATTGGAGTACACATCCAGCGCATAGGGCTCACGGATCAGCAGCTCGTCATCCGAAGAGGTGTAAGCCTCCCAGCCCATAAGGGGCACGCCCTGCAGCGGATTCTCATGTGTCAAGAAGACTTCGTTCAGGACCTTGCCGTCGAAGTTGGAGACCCATGCCATTTTCTGGCTGCTCGTATATTGATTTGGGGAAATATCGTCAACGTGATTGATCAGCTCTCCGACGGTCATGCCGAGTCCTCCTTAAATCGTAACCTTCGCCATGCGGCTCTCTTTGTCGTCGTACATCTTGTCCTCAGCGGTCTGAGAACGCTCGATCTCCTCTGCCACAAAATCCGGGACAGAGACTTCCTTGCCACGGGGGATCTGGTAGCCGACGCCGTTCACGGCGACAAAATAGTTTTCGTCTTCGCCTCTGCGTGCGCGAGGGATCGTGATATTGGTCTTGCCTTCCTGGGGTTTGGATTTGACAGCTTTCGCCATGATGAACTCCTTTCTTGGGGATCACCCCGGGGAGGTTCACTCCCCGGGGGATCTTTTCAATCAGATATTGCTCTCGTCAGTGCCGGAGTAGGTGCTGGTGCTCATGACACGCAGGACACGCTCGGGGTACAGGATGGTCGCGCCATTGGTCTCGAACTTGTAGCCGATGGTGCTGAACTGGTCCAGAGGACCGCCGATCTCGCCCTTGTCGTGCACGATCATCTCCAGAGCGCCGCCCTCGGGATCGATGATGCCGAAGCCGTCCTTGCCGAAGAAATAGGTCGCATAGCAGGCGACACCGTTCAGGGCATGCTCGCCCGGGTAGATCTTCGTGGTGCCGTCGGTGATGCTGCCGAAGTTGGTGCTCGCGAAGGTCAGACCGGAGGTGGTGTTCGCGGTGACGGTCGCCACAACGCCGTTGATCATGATCTTACGACCGACGAGCGCGGAAGCCTCAACAGTGCCGCCGTCGAAAGCCAGGGACGTGATCGCACCGGAGGTGGACGCGTCAGCGGTCAGCTCGAAGCTGTCGGAAGCCAGGGGATCGGGAACGAAGACCGGGGCGAACGCGTTCTCGATGAAGCGGACGCCGTGCAGCTCACCGATCTCACCGTTGAAGATCTGCTCGGTGGCGGCGTACTGGTGGTACTCGATCCACTCCTTGCTGGAGCGCAGGTCATAGACCACGGACGGGTGAACAACCGCGTAGTACTTGTTGTTGATGCGGGGCACGCGGTTCTTCTTCATGATCGTGACCGCCTTATTGACCATGTCGGGGGTCAGGCGGCAGCCATAGGTGCCGTCCTCGGTCAGGCCCTTCTCAGCGGTGACGGCAGCAGCGAAAGCGCCGGTCGCGAGGGTCAGCTTGTCGCAGTACAGCACATTCGTACCGGCGTACAGGGCATTGCGGATCAGGGCTTCCTGGGTCTCAGCAGCGGACGCGCCCATCTCCTCGGTGGCACCCAGGATGACGTCGTCATAGGCGCGGAGCTCCAGTTTGTCAGAGATCGCGGTGTACATACCGTACTGGTCCACGCTGCCGGTAATGGTCGTCATGCCGAACTTCTCACCGGTCGGGATGACAGCTTCCTGCAGGACAGAGGCACGGGGGAAGGTGTTCCACTTGCGCCACTCGACGGTACCCTTGTGGTTGCGGGGCAGGCGCTGCTTCTTGCCGAACTGGGCATAGAACAGCTCTACGCGGGTGTTCTCCAGCAGCTCGGTGTCGTAGAACTCCTTGAGCTCGCCGGACATGGCGTTGGCGCTGGTGCGGTTGGTGGTGTCGCCGGTGTAGGCGTTGGTCATCGTGGCCTGGGCATTGACATTCGTACCCGCGTCCGCGAAGAACTGCAGATTAAAAAGGCTAAGAATAAAGTCTTTCATTGTAATCTCCTCTCTTGAATTTTAGGGGGCACCGTACTTCTGTCGGATATAGGCACGGCGCTCTTCCCTTGTCATTTGTTTGATGTTGGGTGTCGCGGAGACGGCAGCGGTCGAGCTGCTTCCGTTCTCCTTGGGACGGACACCGGAACGGATGTTCGCTCCTGCGTCCGCTTTGATCCTGCGTGCAAGCGATTCCACCTGCCCCTGGAGGATCTCATTGTGATGCATGGAATAGAAAGCGTCTTCAACGCTCATGCTGTTCGGTCCCGGTGCGGTGCGCTGGAAGAACACGGGGTTCGCGAGCTCACGCTGCAGATCAAAATCCGGGAACAGCTCTTTCAGCTTGACTGCCTCCTGCTGCATCTTGTTGAAATGCTGGCGAAGCTGAAACTCCCGGTCGGCCTTTTCCTGCTGTGCACGAAGGGCCTGCTCACGCGCCTCAGCACGTTTGCGTTCCATATTCGCTTGCTCCAACTGTTTCGCCACTTCAACATCTACGCCCATCTCCTCCGCTCTCTGTTCGTAATAGCTGTCGTCGTTGGTGATGGCATTGGTGATGGCGTCAATGTCGAATTGACCGTCCACCGCCTGAATGCCGTACCGAGCTGCGATCAGCTCCAGCGCGGGGTTGAGCTTCTGCATCGTGGCTTCTGCGGCCTGCTTTGCTTCCGTGGCCTTCTTTCCTCTGTCGGCCATCATCGCCTGCAGGCGCTGCTGGTTTTCGGGGATCTGCATGAAGTCGTCCCAGCCCATCGCTGCGGGGGCTGCTTCCTCTACAGGTTCGGGCTCTGTAACAGGCTCCTCATCCTCAATGACAGGGGGCTGCCTCTTGGCCTTCCTCTGACGGAATCTCTCCGCTTTCTCGGGGGGTACTCCCAGATCCTCCAGACTCCGGTCGGCGGCACCGGCACTTACGCCCGAATCGGCTCCGCCATCCCCTCCGCCATCGCCGCCGCTTCCGGAAGCGCCGCCGTCCGCGAAGAACTGGATGTGAAAAATCGGGAGCCATTTCAATACTTTTGCAGACATAATTCTCCTTTCCATACGTCCTGTTTCCGGGGGACGGGCCCTGTGGTTTTATGTCCGCAAACAGCATAAAAAATAGGTGGGTGACAATGTCACCCACCCTTGAAAAATAGTTTCTACTTGTGCCACGGGGCATCCTTGATCGTGTTTTGCGACCAGCCGTTGATGAGGTACAGCTCGTCCTTCTCCTTGTTGGAGATTGGGAGCGAGTCGATGACCTTCAGCTTCTGTTTCTTGACGGACCCACTGTCGGCTTTGCCGTCCCCGTCCTTGTCCTTGCCCTTGCAGGCTTTCATCTTCGTGTCGTAGGACTCATACTGCGACGCCGTCAAGATCGACCTGTACTTGGTGTACCAGGTCAGGTACGAAGCGGATTCCAGCGTCGTGTTCGGGTTCTTGTTCTGATACACAATGAAGGAAGCCTTTGCCTCGGCCTTGACCTTGTCCATGCCGCCGTAGGTCACCCACATTTGCGCGGCCTTGGCCTCGCTGATGCGACCGTCGCGCAGGTCGTCGTCGATCATGCTGTACTTGATGCCGGTAGCCTTTTCACACTTGTACTGCTCGATCATCTTGTCGGCGTCCTCGGAACTCTTCTCGCCGTACTTCATCAGCATCTTCTTAGCCTGAACAGCCGTGATCTTCCCTTCCACAAAGGACTCACCGATCTTGCTGTACGCGATGCCGGTATCGACGAAGCAGGAGTACTCACGAATGGACTTTTCTGCGTCGGCCTGCCGGACGTCTGCCCACTTCACAAGCTCCTTCTGGGCCTCAGCCTTGCTGATCTTGCCCTCCTGGTACTGCTTCTTGATGTAGGTCACGAGCGCGGCGTTGAGCTTCTCATCGTCGCCCACCTGCTCGCGGATCTTCTTTGCGGTGCCGAAGTTGGCGGAGGCATAAGCCCTGTAGAGCCTGTGCGCCTGCTGCGCTGTCGTCCGTTCCACACCGGCTTCGTAGTGAAGGAATTCTCCGTTCATCGCGTCCTCGATGTGGTAGATCATACCGTTGACGATCTTCTCACCGTTGCCGAGTGGGATACCGAGCAGGGTCGAGATGTTCTTTGCGAGGGTGTTTGCCTGCTTGCTCAGGATGATGTCCTTGGCAGACTTCCCTTCCTCGATTCCCTTCTGGACAGACTCTGCGAATTTGTTGGCGCTTTCCACCATGTCCATGACCGTGGAGATCGAGCTGATCTCGACACCGTAATAGGTCTTCCCGAAGACCTTGCTCTCGATGATGTCATACAGCTCGCTGCCGCCCAGCATGTTGCCGGTCAGGGAATCCAGGAACATGTCCAGCAGCTCCATCGAAATGCTTTCTGCTGTGAGCTCCTTGTCGTCGTCCCGGTAAGCGTTCATGCTGTGCAGGATTGCGTCCGCCAGAGCCTTGAAGGCCACAATGGTAGCCGCCGCCGCGATCTGAGACGCCACGGCACGTCTGACGTTCCTCCGCGCCTCTCCGAGCTGCTGTGCCGTCACGCTCCCGGCCTTGAAGTCCTTCCGGGCCTGCGAGTAGGTCGCCGCGCTGTCGTAGAGGATATTGAAGTTTTGCAGGCGCTGGGTCAGGAACATTGTGAGCTGCTTCACCAGCGTCGAGGGATTCCGGAGGATGTCCGGGCGCTGCAGCGTGGTGTAGTTGGGCTGGGACTTCTCAATGATCGTGTTGAAGGTTTCCGCGACCTTCTGATAGTAGGCGTCGGTGCCCTTCTGCAGGGTCGTGTTGTCCGAGACATAGATTTCCGCCGCGTCCCAGAGTTTCCCGACCGTCGCCACGTCCATCGCCTGAATCCAGCCTGTCACCACATGCATCTTCTTCCACAGCCGGTCAAATTTGCTGTTGCTGCCCGCGATATCACCCAGCTCCGTCGTGCTGTACCCTTTCATACGGTACCACATCATCGGGGAGTACTTCCGGATCAGCTCCGCCCGTTTCTGTGCGTTCTTGTGGGTAGCCAGCGCCTTTGTCAGCGGCTCCCAGCCGATGACCGACGCCGCCGTGGGATAGGATGCCGCCTGTCCGAAAGCCGTTCTCAGGCTCAGCGTCAGGCTCGCCCGCGCCATGTGTCCGCGCAGCGTGTTCAGCAGCTCATCGAGAGGACCACCCCGGCCCTTCCGGGCGCCGTTCAGGTCCGCCATCAGGTTCTCCACATAGTTGAGACCGGCGGTGCCGAACTTGTCACGGACGTCGGCCTGCAGGGAACCTGCGTAACCGGTCTGGACCTTCCCCCAGATCTTCTGGAAGTTTCGAACCACAGGCATCAGTCCGCAGTACTGGCTCACGCGCCTGATTTGTGTGCTCGCCACATCACTGACGTCCGCGAGACGGATCGGCTTACCACTGGATACACGTTCCTTCACAAAGCCCGCGTTCTCCAGGGACATGTCCTTCGCGATGCTCTCAAACGGGGTGTTGAGGAAGTCTCCGTCCACCCAGATCGGGAAGTAGTTGTCCACATTGGCTCTCTTGATCCCGTACACGTCCATCGTGGTCTCGTTGATGCGGCTCTTGGAGTACACGTCAAAGAGCTCTTTCGCCGCCGCGATCCACCGCCGGTCGTACTCAGTGAGCTTCTTCTCGATGCTCTCCCGCAGCCCGTCGATGTAGTCGTCCGCCTGGGCCTCGACCTCTTCGATCTGCAGGCGGATGGCGTCCTTCTCTTCCTTGGTCTGCGCCTGCCTGAGCTCGTGGCTGAGATCGCTGAGCTGCTCGCTGAAGCCCACAGCCCTCACGGCACTGTCCATGCCGCTGCTGTTCCTTCTGTTGTAGTAGTCCTTCAGGTTCGGGACCGTCAGGCCGCCGTACTGGATGTGACGCACGTTGTCCTCGTTCTGCAGGTGCAGGTACAGCGCGACCATCATGCCCCTGGTGATGGGGATAGCCTTGCCGTTCTTGTCCTTCAGCCCGATGTCCAGCGTCTCCTTCGGATCGATGAAGCGGTCATAGTTTTTGCCCTTCAGCAGATCGTCGAAGATCATGGTGCCTTCCATCTGGATCTGAAGCTGCCTGAGCTGCCCGTCGTCCAGCATGCGGTACACCTGGTTCCAGGCACCGTTCATCTTGTAGCCGCCCAGCCGGTTGAACATGCGCTCCGGGCTGAGTTGGGCATTGATCCACTGTTCAAACAGGTTCTTGTGGGGCTTCGTAACGCTCTGCGTCTCCTCGCCCATCTGCTTCGCGACCTGGTAGGCGTCGCGTTCCTCACCCATCATTTTGATGACAAGCGCCTTCCGTGCCGTCTTGTCCAGCGCCGTCAGCGCGTCGAGCACCGTCTTCATCTGGTAGGCGCTCATCTTGTTGATCGGCGTCTCACCGACCTCCTCGACCATCTTGTCCAGAAGCTCCGCCACCAC
>Ga0310690_10007428_pt1 | contig 14120 bp, 25 predicted proteins | sample AusTroGonzalo_MG_2_FD_207661 | JGI IMG/M metagenome (GOLD analysis project Ga0310690, IMG submission 207661) | Bovine rumen microbial communities from tropical cattle in Woodstock, Queensland, Australia - Gonzalo_04 (v2) (version 2) | ecosystem: Host-associated > Mammals > Digestive system >...
GGTCCCTATCTGCCGTGGGTGTAGGATACTTGAGAGGATTTGTCCTTAGTACGAGAGGACCGGGATGAACATACCTCTGGTGTACCAGTTGTAACGCCAGTTGCAACGCTGGGTGGCTAAGTATGGACGGGATAACCGCTGAATGCATCTAAGCGGGAAACCCACCTCAAAACTAGGTATCCCCATTAAGATCGTGGTAGACCACCACGTTGATAGGTCGCGTGTGTAAGTGTAGTAATGCATTTAGCTAAGCGATACTAATCATCTGATTGGCTTGATACTTAACGTATAAATAATTTGCATAACGCATTTTCGGCTTTTTTGTAGAAGATAGATGAACCGGTGATTATAGCAAAGGTGTCCCACCCGATCCCATTCCGAACTCGGCCGTGAAACCCTTTAGCGCCTATGGTACTTTGTCTTAAGGCACGGGAGAGTCGGTCGTCGCCGGTTCTTCTATCTTCTACTTCCCTTTTTACATCTTTTACATACCCCTGCGCTCTCCGCAGGGGTTGTTTGTTTTTTGGATTCTGGGCATAGACATCAGGATAAACGGGCATCTTCAAATCTTAATTCGTAGATGCCTTGAAAATTTCAGCAAAGCTGAAATTTAGGCATGACGGTTTTTTTTGGGCTTTGGATTTTAGGGAACAAGCCGAAGATGAGGGAGAAGGCGTTTTTTTTGGCCATCTAAAAAATTCTCTTGACAAAACGGAAAAAATGTGTATACTCTCAATAGGAAAGTTTGAATTTTTGAAAGGACTCATAATGGAAAAATCGTTCCAGAAAGATATTTTGTGCAAAACGATTCTTGTTGGTTTACCTGCAGTTTGAAAATCGACATTGACAGACGAGCTTTCTCGTTTGGCGGAAAATGAAACGGGCGAAAAAATTGAAACCGTTTCATCCGACTTAAAGTTTCGCGCCGTGCGAAAAGACAAAAATCATCCGGTTACGCAAAAATTTATGGAAGATTATAATATTCCGGATTCTGATTTTCCGCTTTTGATTAAAACAAATGATTTTATCAAAAAATATGGCGAGCCGACATTTCGCGATTTAGAGTCGGCCGTTATTTTGGATATGCTCAAAAATGGTGAATTTGAAGGGAAAATTCCAAATCTCGGTGGCAAAGCGATGTTGCACGAAAAAACGGCCGAGGCTTTCAAACAAAGAGGTTATCAGGTTGTTTACTTAAAAGCTGACTTAAAAACGATTGCAAGCCATATCACTAAAGATTTTGAGGCAATGCTTGACGGTGCAACCATTACGCGTTCGCCGACAAACGGACCGATTGCCGAGCACTTAAAAGAGGTTTCGCCCGAGTATGCCGAAATTTCTCCCAATCAGTTTATGCAAGAGCGTATTGCAAATATGCGCAAAGCCTTAAAATCGCCCAATGCGGCGAAAGTTCTGCGTCAAGCTTCAGCAAAAAGAAATAAAGAAAGAGAGGACTATTTAAATCGCATTAAAGAGCGTGACCGCAAAGCTTTGGAAGTCATTACAAAACGCCACATCGACGGCGACCCCTTGTATCAAAAAGTGGCGGATAAATCCGTCTTTTTATCGGGCGAGATGAAAGATGATATTAAAGCTTTGTGCAAAGCCATCGGTATTGAAAATTTATCGGAAAAAGCCAAAGAAAACGATATTTACACAAACTCGATTCGCTCGATTATTTCGGGTATTGATGAGGTTGTGCCTTATACATACGATGATGAGCGCTATAATTTTAAAGAGTATTTTGACCCGATTATGGCGCAAGTCTTAAACGAAGCACCGTCGTCAGACAAGCCAAAACTTGTTCATATGCTTGGCATTCCGGGCGCAGGTAAATCGACATTTTATCAAAAGCATAAAGATGAATATAAAGATTATGTTTTAATCGGGTTTGACCTTATTATGGAAAAGGTACCCGAATATCACAAAGACAGGGAAGAACTTGGCAAGATGGAAGCTTTCAAAAAGTGGGAATTACCGGCACGAATTGCAGGATATGAATTGCTCAGACAGGCAATTGAGCAAAAAAAGAACATTTATTTTGACCACGGCGGAACGCCGATTTGCCATCGCGAACTTTTGGGTAACCTTAAAAAGATGGGCTATGAGACAACAATGTTTTATGTTGATTGCGACCCGCAAACAGCCATTGAGCGCGTTGCAAACAGAGAACGTCCGTTCCCGGGCGAACGCATGCCTGAACGTGTGGCACTGGTTGAAGAACAGAAAAAAGTTATGCCGAAAATTGTTGACCATTTTATCAAGATTGATAACAACAGCAGATAAAATGCCGATTTGGCGTGTTTAAGAAGTTTAAAAAGTTATTATGGATGGATTTTGTTGATTATATGGCAAAGTGCCTCGGTGCTTCATAATAACTTGTTTTTTTTAGTGAAATTTATTTTAAGTTTAACAATATAAAAATTTTTTATTATGAGCGCATGGTTAATAATCGCCCTCGTCATTCTTGGGCTTGGTCTTCTGGCTGCAATTATCGATCTCTGTCCTTTTGAGATCTTGGTTTGCCTTCCTTTCCTCGCATTGGAAGGGATTATCTATGGTCTTACCAAATTACCCGCTTGGGTGCTTTCGTGGACAAGTGTTGGAATGGTGGTGAAGGTGGCTTTTATGGCGATGCCATACCTGCTGGTGCTTGGAATCCTCTTAGTGATTCTTGGTGACAGCATTAATGATGATCTTATAATGATCATCGGAATCGTTTTCTGTGGTCTTGGGCTTATTGCCGGTATTGTTGCTGGCGCGTACGCGTGGATTCCTTCCACGGGGTGGCGAATTGCAACAATCAGTCTGGTTCCTCTCGTGATTGCATTTATATGTGTTTGCGCAGGTGAAATGAACGGTGGCGGTTCGTCAAGCAACAGCGGGACGTATGACAGAACATCTTCGGCTGAGTGGGGCGGAGGAGACTGCTAGTCAGAGGTACTTTGAAAAAAATCCATCGACTGAAAAGTTGGTGGATTTTTTTGTTGCCTCACGTTAAATTTTCAATAAAATATCAAAAAAAAGGAAAAGTGATGACAAGAATATATCTGATACGCCACGGGCAGACGGTTTTTAATTTGATGCATAAAATTGCCGGCCAGATTGAAACGGATTTGACCGAGCTTGGCAAAAAGCAAGCGCTTGATTGCGCACTCAACTTAAAAAATCAAAACATCAAATTTGATGCGATTTTATGCTCAACCTTAAAGCGTGCCAAAGACACGGCGGAAATTATTGCAAGCGTTATTGAAGCGCCCGTTTTTTATGATGATGACCTTAAAGAATTTTCAAACGGTGTTTATGAGGGTGTTCAGGTTGAAGATTTGCAAAAAATGGTTTTTAACCCGCCGTATCAAACAGGCGGATTTGAATTTTCAAGCGGAGCTGATTTGTATGCGGCGTATTCTTCTTTTGATGCAAAATATGACGGTCTGTCTTATCCGAAAGGTGAAAGCAAAAAGGCAGCGTGCAATCGGTTTATGAATGCCATTGAGCGCTATTTGGACGCGCATCCGAATACGCAAAATCTCGGTGTTGTGGCGCATGGGGCAGTGATACGCTTTGCGCTTTTAAAAATATGTCCCGAAAGTTTGAAAGAAAAAATCAAAAATGCTGAAGCGCGCGTGGTTTATTATGGCAAATATAGAGGCTTTTATGCTTGAAAACAAAAAGATTTAGCAGGTTGGGTTTAGAGGGCTGCTTGGTGTAAAAAAAATTATATCCTTGATGCATTTTTTTCTTGCAATTTGAAATTCGCTGTGTTATAAGGCGCGCACAACGTTTGTTTAGGGCCTTGAACAAGCCCTAGTGATGTTTAATATAGAATATAGGGCAAACGGCGTTGAAAACAAGGTTTGCTTGAAGTTTTAACAATTTTAAATGGCTGGGCGCCGTTATGGGGGCTTATGCCGTTTAGTTATAGGGAAAAAGAATATGGAAACCCAAAATATAAGAATTCGCCTCAAGGCTTTTGATCATCGTTTGCTTGATCTTTCGACAACAGAGATTGTGCACACGGCCAAAAGAACAGGGGCAAACGTCAGAGGGCCGATCCCTTTGCCGACCAGAATCGAAAAGTTTACGGTGAACCGTTCGCCGCACGTTGATAAAAAGTCGCGCGAGCAGTTTGAAATCCGCACACATAAAAGACTTCTGGATATTGTAGATCCGACACCGCAGACAGTTGATGCCTTAATGAAGCTTGATTTGGCTGCCGGCGTGAATGTTGAGATTAAATTGTAGTTAATTTTAATGTTGGCGGTTTGAAATATGAGCTGTCAACCAATTAGAAAAGGAAAAAATAATAATGCGCACAGGATTGATCGCAAAAAAATTGGGAATGTCCCGCATTTTCGAAGCAGATGGCACGCATATTCCGGTTACGGTTTTGAGTGTGGATGGTTTGAAAGTTGTGGCGGTTAGAACAAACGAGAAAAACGGCTATACGGCGGTTCAGCTTGGTATGGGTGCCGTTAAAACGAAAAATGTTACAAAGCCGCTTAAAGGACATTTTGCCAAAGCAAATGTGGAACCGAAGAAGAAATTATGCGAGTTCAGAGTAAGTGATGATTGCATGCTTTCTGTCGGTCAGGAATTATCTGTTAACCACTTTGTCGCCGGACAATATGTTGATGTTTGTGGCACCTCAATCGGTAAGGGGTTTGCGGGTGTTATGAAACGCCATAACTTTGCCGGTTTGGAAGCTTCGCACGGTGTGTCCATTTCGCACCGCTCGCATGGTTCAACAGGCCAAAGACAAGATCCGGGAAAAGTGTTTAAGGGCAAGAAGATGGCAGGACATATGGGTGATGAACGCGTAACCGTTCAAAACCTTAAGGTTGTTGCTATTGATGCCGATAAAGGCTTGATTATGGTTAAAGGTGCAGTTCCGGGAAGTGAAAATTCTTGGGTAAGAATAACAGATGCCGTTAAAAAATCGGCGAATGTTGAACTGCCGTTTCCTGCCGGTTTGAAGTCAGTTCCCGAAGAAAAAGCAGCTAAAGCCGAAGAAACGGCTGAGAATGCTTCAAATTAAGGATTGAAAAATATGAAACAGGATATTTTAGATTTAAATAATAAAAATGTCGGTACAATCGAACTTGACGATTCCATTTTCGGACTTGAGGTTCGTGCAGACATTTTGCATCGTGTTGTGGTGTGGCAATTGGCACGTCGCCAAGCCGGCACACACTTGACCAAAGGGCGCTCGGATGTGGCCTTAACGCCCGCAAAGCCTTTTAAGCAAAAAGGCAGCGGTAATGCACGTCAGGGTTCAAGAAAAGGCACGCAATTTCGAAAAGGCGGTGTCGTTTTCGGTCCGGTGGTTCGCTCATACGAACACGATTTAACCAAGAAGTTCAGAAAACTTGGTTTGAAAACAGCTCTTTCGGCAAAAGCCAAAGAGGGCAACCTTATTGTTGTTGACGAGGCAAAATTAAGCGAGGCCAAAACAAAAGATTTGCAAAACAAATTGAATGTGATGGGTTTGAAAAATTGCTTGTTTATTGACGGTAAGGCAGTTGATGTGAATTTTGCATTGGCCAGCCGCAACATCAACGGCGTGGATATTTTGCCCACAATCGGTGCCAATGTTTATGACATCTTAAGAAAAGAGAAGCTTGTCTTAACAAAAGAAGCAGTTGCTTGCTTGAAAGAGAGATTGACATGGTAAAGAAAGAAAAACAGGCAAACAAGGTGTCTGCTTTTATGTATGACACGCTTACTCGTCCGGTAATTACCGAAAAGTCGATGATGTCTTCGGAAAACGGTAAAGTAACGTTTATCGTTCCGCTTTCGGCTTCAAAAGATGATGTGAAAGCGGCGGTTGAAGCCATCTTTAACGTGAAGGTTATGAAGGTAAATACCATTCGTCAGTTCGGCAAAACAAAGTTTTTCAGAGGAAGAAAGGGTTCGCGCTCTGACTTTAAGAAGGCTTTGGTAACACTTGCCGAGGGTCAAAATATTGATGTTACAACAGGAATTTAATTATGACTTTGAAAACATTTAAGCCCACATCTCCAGGTCTTCGTCAACTGATTATTGTTGACAGAAGCGAGCTCTACAAGGGAGCGCCTGAGAAAAGTTTAACGGTCGGTTTGAGAAAAACCGGTGGTCGTGATAATTTCGGGCATATCACAAGTCGGAGAATCGGCGGCGGACACAAGCGCAAGCTGAGAATTATCGACTTCAAACGTAACAAATTCGATTGTGAAGCCACAGTCGAAAGATTGGAATATGATCCGAACCGCACGTCTTTTATTGCTTTGATTAAGTATGAAGACGGGCAGCTCGCTTATATTCTGGCACCGCAAAGGCTTAAAGCAGGCGACAAGGTTATTGCATCGGCAAAAGCTGATGTTAAACCCGGTAATGCCATGCCTTTGAAGAGTATGCCGGTCGGTACAATTGTTCATAATGTTGAGCTTAAGGCAGGAAAGGGCGGACAGCTTGTTCGTTCGGCCGGCTGCTATGCGCAACTGATTGGTAAAGATGCCGGCTATGCGCAACTTAAGTTAAGTTCCGGCGAACTTCGAATTGTTCGTGAGGAATGCTTGGCAACGGTTGGTGCGGTTTCAAATCCGGACAATCAAAACAAATCGCTTGGCAAGGCCGGGCGTTCGCGCTGGATGGGCATTCGTCCCGTTACGCGCGGTGTGGCGATGAACCCGGTTGATCACCCGCACGGCGGCGGTGAGGGCAGAACCTCAGGCGGTCGTCATCCGGTTACGCCTTGGGGCAAACCGACCAAAGGTGCCAAAACTCGTTCTAACAAGAAGACAGATCGCTTTATTATGAGATCTCGTCATGATAACAAGAAATAAGGAGAAAGCTAAATGACACGTTCTGTATGGAAAGGACCTTTTGTTGACGGCTATCTTCTTAAGAAGGCTGATGCAGCAAGAAATTCGGGCCGTAATGAAGTGATTAAAATTTGGTCGCGCCGTTCGACAATGTTGCCGCAATTTGTGGGACTGACGTTCGGTGTGCACAATGGCCACAAATTTATTCCCGTTCTGGTAACGGAAGATATGGTTGGCCACAAATTTGGCGAATTTGCGCCGACAAGAACATTCTACGGTCATGCCGCAGATAAAACAGCAAAGAAAGGTAAGTAAAAATGGCTGATGTGAAAAACGAAAAAAGAGTTGAGGCGGGCAAAGCTGTTGCAACCTGCCGCTCAATCAGAACAAGCCCGAGAAAACTGAACTTGGTTGCTGAACTTATCCGTGGTTTAAGCGTGGAAAAAGCTGTTGCGGAGCTCACCTTCTCGAAAAGAAGAGTTGCCAACACGGCGTTGCAGTTGCTTAAATCAGCAGTTGCAAACGCAGAAAACAACCACAACCTGAACATTGACAAGCTCGTTGTAAGCGAAGCTTATGTTGGTAAGGGTTTAGTTATGAAACGTATGCACGCACGCGGCAGAGGAAGAGGTGCAAGGGTTTTGAAACCTTTTTCTTCGCTGACCGTTGTCGTCAAAGAGCGTGGGGAGTAAGTTAAATGGGACAGAAAGTAAATCCTACAAGTCTTCGTTTGGGTGTGAACCGCACATGGGACTCACGTTGGTATGCTGATGAAAAGTTTACTGACTATCTCCACGAAGATTTGAAAATTAAAGAATTTTTGAAAGAAAAACTGGCACAAGCCGGTGTGAGCAGGATTGTGATTGAACGTCCCGCCAAAAAGGCGAGAGTTACAATTCATTCCGCAAGACCTGGTATTGTTATCGGAAAGAAAGGTCAGGATATTGAAGTTTTAAGAAAAGAAATTCAAAAACTGACAAATTCCGAAGTTCAGTTAAATATTTTGGAAGTCAGAAAGCCGGAGTTGGATGCAAAGTTGGTGGCTGATTCGGTGGCACAGCAGTTGGAGCGCCGTGTTGCTTTCAGAAGAGCCATGAAACGCGTGATGCAATCGGCACTCAGACTGGGTGCGGAGGGCATTAAAGTCAGCTGCAGCGGTCGTTTGGGCGGCGCAGAAATTGCACGTACCGAGCACTATCGCGAAGGACGCGTTCCTTTGCACACGCTGCGTGCCGACATTGATTATGCAACCTCAACGGCTCATACAACCTATGGTGCTTGCGGCATTAAAGTTTGGATTTATAAGGGCGAAATTATGGCTCATGATCCGATGGCGCAAGACAAGAAGCTTAATGATCAGAAGCAATAGTGAGGGAATTGTGAAATGTTAAGTCCAAAACGTATAAAGTTCCGCAAACAGCATAAGGGCCGCATTCACGGCTTGGCCAAAGGCGGATACGAATTAAATTTGGGTGATTACGGTTTGAAGGCTTTAACGCCGGAGCGCATTACCGCGCGCCAAATTGAGGCAGCGCGTCGTGCCATCACGCGTGAAATGAAGAGAGCCGGAAAATTGTGGATTCGAATTTTCCCTGATGTTCCTGTGTCAGATAAGCCTGCCGAGGTTCGTATGGGTAAAGGTAAGGGTGCTGTCGAATTTTGGGTGGCAAGAGTTAAACCCGGACGCATTATGTTTGAGGCCGGCGGTATTGATGAAGATACTGCACGCCGCGCATTTGCGCTTGGTGCCGCAAAGTTGCCCGTTAAGAGCAAATTTGTGAAACGCTTGAATTGCCAAAAAGGAGAAGCATAATGGTTAAAACAAAAGATTTACGTGCGATGAGTGTTGATGAATTGGAAGAAAAACTGGTTCAAAACAAAAAAGAACAGTTTAACTTGCGTATTCAACAATCAACGGGACAACTCACAAACACCGCGCAAGTTCGCAAGGTGCGTCGTGAGATTGCACAAATCAACACGCTCATTGCAGAGCGCAAGAAGAATAGTTAGGAGAAAAAGATATGCCTAAAAGAATTCTTCAAGGTGTTGTTGTTTCAGACAAGCAGGATAAAACCGTCGTGGTCAGTGTAGAGCGTCAGGTGATGCATCCTGTTTACAAAAAGTTCGTGAAGAAAAGCAAGAAATATGCGGCTCACGATGAAAATAATCAGTTCAAGGTCGGTGACACGGTTTCGATTGTTGAATCGAAGCCCTATTCGAAGACAAAAACGTGGACTGTATTGGTTGATAACGCCTAAGAGAAAAGGAATATTAAGATGATACAAATGCAAACCAACCTTGATGTCGCCGACAATTCCGGCGCGCGTCAGGTGCAGTGCATAAAAGTTCTTGGCGGGTCCAAGAGAATGCATGCAACAATAGGTGATGTTATCGTTGTTTCCGTCAAAGACGCGTTGCCGAAAGGCCGCGTGAAGAAAGGTGATGTGTGCAAAGCTGTGATTGTGAGAACAGCAAGCGACATCAGACGTAAAGACGGCAGCGTCATCCGTTTTGACAGCAATGCGGCAGTTTTAATCAACAAAGACGGCGAGCCTGTCGGCACGCGTATCTTTGGCCCCGTGACGAGGGAACTGCGCGCAAAGAAATTTATGAAAATCATTTCATTAGCACCGGAGGTATTGTAATGCCGAAAATGAAGATAAAAAAAGGTGATCAGGTCATTATTTTGACAGGCGATGACAAAGGAAAAACAGGCGAAGTTTTAAAAGCGATGCCCAAACTTTCGAAAGTTATCGTTTCAGGTGTGAATTTGGTTAAAAGACACACAAAGCCGAGCCAAACATCGGCCGGCGGAATTATCACCAAAGAAGCAGCTATCCACGTTTCTAATGTTGCGATTGTTTCTCAAGGCAAACCTTCAAAGGTTGGCTATAAAGAGCAAAAAGGCGCAAAAGTTCGTGTGGCACGTAAAACCGGTGAAGTAATCGATAAATAGGAGAAAATTTTATGGCAAATTTTGAAACATTATATAAAGACGTCATAAAGAAATCTCTTGTGGAAAAATTCGGTTACAAGAACCCACATGAGATTCCGAAGCTGACGAAGATTGTTTTGAATATGGGTGTCGGCGCTGCCGTTACCGATAAGAAAAAACTGAACAATGCGATGGACGAGTTGGCCTTGATTGCCGGTCAGAAGCCGGTGATGACGTCGGCACGCAAGTCAATCGCAACCTTTAAGGTTAGGGAAGGTATGCCGATCGGCTGCAAAGTGACGTTAAGGTCTGAAAGAATGTATGAATTTTTGGAAAGACTGGTCAACATTGCTTTGCCGCGTATCAGAGATTTTCATGGGATAACAGGCAAAAACTTTGATGGCAAGGGCAACTTTGCGTTTGGTATTAAAGAGCAGATTGTTTTTCCGGAAATCAACTACGAAAAAGTTGAAGACATCAGGGGTCTTGATGTCGTGATTTGCACAACAGCCAAGACAGATGAGGAAGCAAAATATTTGCTTACCTCGTTTAACTTACCAATTAAGAAATAAGGGGGAAGGAAGATGTCAAAAACAAGTTCGGTATATAGAAACTTAAAAAGAGTAAAGATGTCCGAGAAGTATGCTCATCGGCGTCAAAAACTAAAAGAAGTTGTGATGAACAAAGAGTTGGCTGCAGAAGAAAGGTTTCAGGCAACTTTGAAATTGGCCGCCATGCCGCGCAATTCCGCAAAAATCAGAATTCGGAATCGCTGCAAATTGACGGGCCGTTCGCGCAGTTATTATCGGAAATTCGGCTTAAGCCGCGTTGAACTCAGAGATTTGGCGAGCTTCGGCGAAATTCCCGGTTTGGTTAAATCAAGTTGGTAAGGAGGAACATACATGTCTATGACTGATCCTTTGGGCGATATGCTCACACGCATTAGAAACGCACAGAGAGCAAAGAAAAGTGATGTTATATCACCAGCTTCTAACCTGCGTGAAAATGTTTTGGAAGTTTTGAAAAAAGAGGGTTATATTGAAGGCTATCAAAAAGTTAATGTTAAACCCGGTATTGATGAACTTCACATTAAATTAAAGTACCATGAAGGTGCTTCGGTTATAACGGAAATTTACCGCGTTTCAACCCCCGGTCGTCGCGTTTATTCAAGCGTGAAAGATTTGCCGAGAGTGTATAACGGTTTGGGCATTTCAATCATTTCCACGCCGCAAGGTGTGATGAGCGACAATGATGCCAGAAAAGCCAATGTCGGCGGTGAAATTTTGTGTCAGGTCTTTTAAGGGAGAGAAAAAATGTCTAGAGTTGGAAAATATCCTATTGTTCTCCCTGAAGGTGTGACTGTAAACATTAACAACGGCATCGTAACCGTTAAAGGAAAATTAGGTGAACTCAGCTGTTCATACGACGCGTCGCACGTGTCGGCAAAATTGGAAGACGGCAAAGTTGTGGTTTCTCCGTTGTCGCAAACCTTATCGGCGCGCGCTTTGTGGGGCACAACAAGAGCCAACATCAACACGCTGGTTAAGGGCGTGAGTGAAGGCTACACCAAAAACTTGGAGCTTATCGGCGTCGGTTATAAAGCCAGAATGGATGGAACAAAGCTCGTTTTGTCACTCGGCTTTTCGCACGATGTTGATTTTCCGGCGCCGCAGGGCATTAAAATTTCTTGCGAATCGCCGACACAAGTCAAAATTTTCGGTGTTGATAAACAGCTTGTCGGACAAGTTGCCGCGGAAATTCGTAAATACAGAAAACCCGAGCCTTATAAAGGTAAAGGCGTGAAATATGAAAACGAATATATCCGTCGTAAAGAAGGCAAGAAGAAATAGTTAAGGAAAAATTCAAATGAATACACCAAAAAAATTGTTTGAAAAAAGAAAGGAGCGTGTCAGAACAGCTTTGAAAAACGCTGCGAATGGCAAGATGAGATTGTCTGTTTTTCGTAGCGGAAAGCATATCTACGCTCAAATTATTGACGATGTTAAAGGCTCAACGGTGGCTTCGGCTTCAACGCTTGATAAAGAGGTTAGATCTGAGCTTAAAAAGACATCAACGATTGAAGCGGCAAGCTTTATTGGTAAACTTGTTGCCGAACGTGCGGTTAAAACTGGCATAAGTGAAGTCGTTTTTGACAGAGGCGGCTACATTTATCATGGCCGTGTGAAGGCTTTGGCAGAAGCCGCGCGCGAAGCCGGATTAAAGTTCTAGGAGAGGTAAGATGTCTTTTGATCGTCAAAACAACAAAAAAGAAAAAACGGAAGAATTGGTTGAAAAGCTGGTTCACGTTAATCGTGTTGCAAAAACAGTTAAAGGCGGACGCACAATGAGCTTTGCTGCCGTTGTGGTTGTGGGCGACGGAAAAGGCCGTGTCGGCTATGGTTCCGGCAAGGCGGCCGAAGTTCCCGAAGCCGTTGTGAAAGCAACAAACGAGGCCAAAAAGAACATGGTTCGAATTCCGCTTCGCGAAGGCAGAACGCTTCATCATGATGTGTCGGGACGCTTTGGCGCCGGCAAGGTGATTTTAAGAACAGCACCAGCCGGTACCGGTGTGATTGCCGGCGGTCCGATGCGTGCCGTGTTTGAAGCTTTAGGTGTTCAAGACGTTGTTGCGAAATCGCTCGGTTCCAACAATCCGTATAACCTGATTAAGGCAACAATGGTGGCATTAGAGGCTATCAATTCGCCGCGTATGGTTGCGGCAAAGCGCGGTAAAAAGGTTGGCGATATTGTCAGCCGCCGCGAATATGCCGCATCAGGCAAGATGGAAAAAGAGGAGGCTTAAGATATGGCAAAGAAGAAAATCAAAATAACGCAAATCGCAAGCCCCATCGGCAAACCGAAAGTTCAGCGTGAAACTTTAATCGGCCTTGGCTTGAACAAGATGAATCGCACATCTGAATTGGAGGATACGCCTTCAATTCGGGGAATGATTAGGAAGGTGAGCCATCTCGTTAAAGTCGAGGAGTAGTTCTTGTGAAAAGGGGTGTCATGCTTGTTCTTTTTGCGCTCATGTAGCTTTTGCCTACACTTCGCTTAAAAAGAACGGCGCAACCCACCCCTTTTGAGCAAGAACTTCGACGAGACTTTGTCTTGTTTGAAAACAAAACGAGATTTTAGTTATGTAAAAAATTAAATTAGGTGAAAGAAAATGAAACTTAATGAATTAAGAGATAATCCGGGAGCCACAAAAGATCGTATTCGTGTCGGGCGTGGTATCTCAAGCGGCAAGGGCAAAACAGCCGGTCGCGGTCAAAAAGGCCAGAAATCGCGTTCGGGTGTTTCAATCCACGGTTTTCAAGGCGGACAAATGCCGGTCTATCGCCAACTGCCAAAGCGCGGTTTTAAAAACCGTTTTGCCAAAGAGTTTGCTGTTGTTAATTTGGACAGCATTCAGAAGGCAATTGACGCCGGAAAATTGAATGCAAACGAAGTTAATGTTGAGGCATTATTGGCTTCACGTTTGGTTACCAAAAAGCTTGATGGTGTTCGTTTGCTCGCACGCGGCGCTATTACGTCAGCTGCCACAATTACGGTTAATTCAGCATCAAAAGCTGCAGTTGAGGCGGTGGAGAAAGCCGGCGGCAAGGTAAACCTTGTATAAAACCGCGTATAATGGCTAACTAATACAGACGCCCTTCTTCGCGCTCGGTCGTGTACCAATATGTACATTCTCTTCGCGCTTAGTCGGGTGTCTTATTATTTAGCTCATTCTCCGCAGTTTTATGGTGCCTTGTGTTAGGTTTGTATAAAGTAAAAAAGAAGGGATTTTTACCCCTTCTTTTTTGTTTTTTGTGTTCTTTGATTTTTCAGTGCCACGATGGCAAGAAAGATAAATATAATGCATGCGATCGAAGACAGGATCACGGCGACAGCATGTCCTGTATGATTTTCGAAGAAATATTCTTCCAAATACGCTTTGTCGCGTTCTCCGGCAATGAAAGTGACCTCCGGCTTGTCGTGCATTGTAAAAGCCGTTACAGGCATACCTTCAATGGGGGGAATGAAAGATTTGAAATAATACTTCTCGGAAAAACCGGCGTAAACCCAATCCGGTGCATACTTTGTCGAATCTATTTCGACAACAAGCAGGCCGGCGTCACTACGAACGATTCCAACGCCGATAATCTCAACATTTGCAGGTCTGTCAAACCATGAACAACTGACAAGGCAAAAGCTCATCAAGGCAAGCCATAAAAATTTGATTTTTTTCATATGACAATAATTTTAAAGGGTTAATAATCAAACGATAAAATAAGAAATGTTGCTTGCAACATACCATTTCTTTTGGAAAAGTCAAGTTTAAATATTCTGCTTTTAATCAACCGTTCCTTCAAACAAAACTTCGGTTCTTGTGGTTGAAA